>Ga0210382_10000136_pt1 | contig 29099 bp, 20 predicted proteins | sample PLMedo_FD_155452 | JGI IMG/M metagenome (GOLD analysis project Ga0210382, IMG submission 155452) | Groundwater sediment microbial communities from an aquifer in East River, Colorado, USA - PLM0_60_coex redo | ecosystem: Environmental > Terrestrial > Soil > Riparian zone | place: USA: East... | reverse complement strand
GGGGGGCGCGTCGGGGGGGGGGGGGGGGGGGGGGGGGGGGGGGGGGGGGGGGGGGGGGGGGGGGGCCGCTCGGTTGGTGGCTCAGCCGCCGGAGGATCCCGCGCTCCTGGGTCAAGCGAACCGCGCGCTCGCCGTCCGCCGGGTGCCGTGGCGCTGGGGTGCTCCCGGCACGCCGGGCAGGCTCACAGCGCCCGACATGGAGTCGATCACTGGAACGCAGGTGACCCGGCGGTACCGCTTGGAGGGAGCGGGTGAAGTCCTCGCAACGGTTAATGGCGAGCCTTGGCTCGTCCGGGCAGGGGATGTGGTTCTGCTCGGCAGCCGGCTCGACACGGCGTGGACCGCGTTGCCGGCGGCGCCCGGCTTCGTGCCGTTCGTCGACGCGGTGGTGAACCGGATCGTGGCGGGCGAAGCGGATGTCGTTGGCGCGGAGGGTGCGCCGCGGGTCGAGTTCCGTACGCGCGGCACCGACACCTTGGGCGCGACCGTGTTTGGACCCGATCCGCGCGAATCGGATCTCACGCCGGCGACGCCAGAGATAGTCACCGCGGCCCTGGCGGAGGGGGTCCAAGTGCTTACTGACAGCCGCTTCGTGGCGGAGCAATTTGGTGGCGCGCGGCGGGCGGACGTGAGCGGGATGCTGCTGGTGCTCGGCCTGCTGTTGGCGGCGGCCGAGCTGGGGGTCGCGACGCTGACGCGCTGATGCCACTCGATTTCCTGCTCGATCGGTTCGACGAACTCCCCGCGACGCGGTCGTTGGCGGACCAGCTTCCGGGTCCCGGGTCCCGCCTCGGCGTCGGGGGGCTCCCAGGGTCGAGTGCGGCGGTGCTCGTCGCAACTCTGGCGCGGCGCCTGCCGCAGCGCGTCTTCGCGGTGGTGGCGCCCACACCGGCGGATGCGGAGCGCTGGTTGGCCGACCTGCAGACGCTGACCGGCGGCGCCGTGGCGCTCTACCCGCAGCGTGAGTCGCTTGGCGCGGAGGAGCCGCACTACGAGATCGCCGGGGAGAGAATCGAGACGCTCGAGGCGCTATTGCACGGCGCGGTGCGAATTCTCGTGACGACGGCGCGCGCGACGGCCGAGCGCACAGGAGTGCCCGGGGCGCTCGAGCGGGCGCGGGTCGTGCTGGTGGCGGGGCCTCGAGAAGAGGGAGAGGGCCTCAGCGCCGTCGTCGACCGGCTCCAAGGGATGGGGTACGAGCGCGTGCCCACAGTCACCGAAGTGGCGCAGCTCAGCGTGCGGGGTGGGATCCTCGACGTCTATGGCTTCGGGATGGCGGCGCCGGCGCGCATCGAGTGGTGGGGTGACGAAATCGCTTCGCTCCGTACCTTTGACCTCGACACGCAGCGGTCAGGGGAGGCGCTCGAGCGCGTCACGGTGCTGCCGGTAAAGAGCGAGGGAACGGGGACCGGGGAGGGGGAGGGGGGGGGAGGATCGGTGCGGTCGTCGCTCCTCGAGCTGCTCCACACCGACACGGTGCTCGTCATGGATCAGGAGTCGGCGGTGGAGCGGGAGGTGGAGCGCGCGTGGGCGGACGCGGCACACCACCTCGACGTGGCGCGCCGCCTGGGGGAGGAGCCGCCCTCGCGCGAGGAGTTATTCCTCGATCCGGCGGGGTGGCGGGGGCGGGTCGCGCGATTCGGCCGCGCGTCGCTCGGCGTAACAGAAACGGACCAGCGCTTCCCGCTGGGCCCGCCGGAGCCCGTGGAACGCGACCTCAAGCGATTGCGGCTCATCGTTGCGAGTCCCCCCCCGCCCGCAACGGTCATCCTGTGCGACAATGAGGGCCAGCTGGAGCGGCTCGAGGAGCTGCTGGGCGAGGGTCGCGCGACGCTGGCCGTCGGGGCGCTCGACGGCGGCTTCGTGCTCCCGGCGCTGCGGGTGTTCACGGACCACGAGATCTTCCGGCGCGCGCGGCGCCTGCGCCGGCCGCGCCGCTACCGCAGCGCCGCCCTGGTCGCGGCGGCGCGGCCGCTCGCTCCGGGCGGCTACGTCGTGCACCTCGAGCACGGCATCGGCATCTACCGGGGCCTGCAGACGATCGCGGTGGGCGCGGAGGGCGGCACGCTCGAAGTGGCCGTGGTCGAGTACGAGGGCGGGGACCGGCTCAATGTGCCGTTGTACCGGATCGACCAGCTCGAGCCGTACCGCACCGTGGGCGACGGCGACGCTCCCCCGCCACGGTTGCACCGTTTGGGGACGACCACGTGGCAGCGGCAGCGAGACAAGGCCCGGGCGGCGATCCGCGAGATGGCCGCGGAGCTGCTCGACCTGTACGCCCGGCGGCAGCTCGCGACGGGGTACGCATTTCCCCCCGACACGCCGTGGCAACGTGAGCTCGAGTCCGCCTTCCTGTATGAAGACACTCCCGACCAGCGGCGTGCCTCCGACGAGGTAAAGCGCGACATGGAACGAGCGCGGCCGATGGACCGCCTGCTCGTCGGCGATGTGGGTTACGGCAAGACGGAGGTAGCGGTGCGCGCGGCGTTCAAGGCGGTGCAGGCGGGGAAACAGGTAGTCGTGCTCGTCCCGACGACGATTCTCGCCGAGCAACACGGCCGCACGTTTCGTGAGCGCCTGGCGGATTATCCCGTGCGGATCGAGGTCTTATCGCGGTTTCGGAGCCCGAAGGACAGCGCGGGCGTCGTCGCGCGCATCGCCCGCGGCGAGGCGGACGTCGTGATCGGGACGCACCGGTTGCTGTCGCGAGACGTGGCCTTCAAGGATCTCGGGCTCCTGATCGTGGACGAGGAGCACCGGTTCGGGGTGCGGCACAAGGAGCGGCTCAAGGCGCTGAAGCTCGCGGTCGATGTGTTGACGCTCACCGCGACGCCGATTCCGCGCACGCTGCACCTCTCCCTCGCGGGGCTGCGCGACCTGACGCTGCTGGAAACGCCGCCGAAGGACCGCTCGCCCGTGCTCACGTTCGTGGAGCCCTGGGACGACGCGCTGCTCGAGGAGGCGATGGCGCGCGAGCTGGACCGCGGGGGCCAGGTGTATTTCGTGCACAACCGCATCGAGACGATCGCCACGATCGCGGGGCGGGTAGAGGCCCTGGCGCCGCGGGCGCGCGTGGCCGTGGCGCACGGCCAAATGCGCGAGGCGGAGCTCGAGACGGTGATGGCGCGGTTCGTCCGCGGGGAAGTGGACGTCCTCCTCTCGACGATGATCGTCGAGTCGGGGCTCGACGTGCCGAACGCGAATACGATGATCGTCGATCGCGCCGATCGGCTCGGCCTGGCGCAGCTGTACCAGTTACGCGGGCGGGTGGGCCGAAGCCACCGCCGGGCCTCGTGCTACCTGCTCGTCCCCGACCAGGTGGACGCGCAGGCGGAGGAACGCTTACGCGTCCTCGAGCATCATACTGATCTGGGATCGGGGTATCGTATCGCCCTTCGGGATCTGGAGCTCCGCGGCGCCGGGAACCTGCTCGGTGGGGAGCAGTCTGGGCACGCGCAGGCGGTGGGCTTCGACATGTACCTGCGGTGGCTCGAGGAGACCGTGCGGGCGCTCAAGGGGCAGCGCGGCGCGGCGCGCGGGGAGCAGTGGGCGCCGCCCGACGTCACGCTGGATCAGCCCGCGCACCTGCCGGAAGCGTACGTCGGTGACGACGAAGCGAAGCTCGATCTGTACAGGCGGCTGGCGCGGGCTGAGCAAGCGTGCGAGATTCAGCCCGTGCGCGAGGAGCTGCGCGACCGTTTCGGGCCGCTGCCGCCGGAAGCCGAGCGTCTCCTCCTCGTCGCCGAGCTCCGCGCGCTCGGCGCCCAAGCAGGTCTGGAAACAGTCCTGATCAAGGGCGACGAGGCGCGGCTCACGTTTCGGCGGGATGCCGCGCCGCGGCTCGCGGGATTGCAGGTGGCCCTCGAGGCGGTGCAGTTCGAGGCCAATGTGCGGCGTGCGGTGCCGCTCTCGCTCAGACTCCGCCGGCTTGGCGGAGAGACGATCGGCCCCGGCCTCGTCCGGGCGCTCACGGCCGTCCTGCAGGACCACCATGTCTAGGAGAAGGGGAAGCGGGATGCGACGGTTGAGTCTGGTGCTTCTGGTCGTCACCATCACCGGGTGCGACGCCCTGCGGGACGCGTTCTCGGCCCGCGCCGAGATCGTGGCTCGCGCCGACGGTCAGACACTCACGGTCGAGCGGCTGGCGGACCTGGCGGGCAACGGCAAGCAGGTACCGCTCGACGCGATGTCGCTCAGCCGCCTCGCGCACGTCTGGGTCGACTATGCGCTGTTGGCCAAGGCGCTGGCCGCGGGTCAGGATCTGCGCGATTCGGCGACGATCGCGGCGTCGATGTGGCCGCTCGTCTCCCAGCTCAAGTGGGAGCAGTTCCACGAGCGCCTGATCGCGCCCCGCGCCAATCTCAGCGCGACGCAGGTGGACTCGGCGTACCAAGCGGGCGACGCCCGCATGTTCCAGCACATCCTGTTCCAGGTCCCGCCCAGCGCCGCGGTGCCGGTGGACGCACAGAAGCGCCGTCAGGCCGAGGAGGTGCTTCCGCAGGCGAAGGCGGGAGGTGCGCGGTTCGCCCGACTGGCCGCGCGGTACTCGGAGGATGCCGGCTCCAAGGTGCACGGCGGGGGGCTGGGCGTCACGGAACGCGGCCAATTCGTGCAGGCGTTCGAGGACGCCGCGTGGCAGCTGCCGCCGGGGGGCGTGAGCGGGGTCGTCAAGACCCCGTTCGGTTATCATATCATTCGCCGCCCGCCCCTCAGCGAAGTGCGCGACTCGTTCCGGGTCAGCCTTGAGGGGCGGCTCTCGTTCCGCCTCGACTCGCTCTACCTCGACAGTTTGACGATCAGGCGCCGCATCGAGCCGGTGGGCCGCGCCGCTGCGCTGGTCCGGGCCGCGGCGACGGACCTCGACGAAGCGCGCAGCAGCAGCCGCACGCTCGTGACGTACCGCGGCGGCTCGTTCCGGGTGAAGGAGTTGGTGCGCTGGCTCGCGGCGCTCGATCCGTCGGTCGCGCAGGCGCTGCCCCGGGCCACCGACGAACAGATCACCCAGTTCCTCAAGGTTGTGGTCCAGCGACAGCTGCTGCTGCAGCAGGCGGACTCCGCCGGCGTCACGCTGACGGCCGACGATTGGAGCCTGTTGCGCACGCAACACGATTCCGCGATCGGCATCCTCGGCTCGGTGCTCAACCTCACGCCGCGGATGCTGCAGGACTCGGCCGCCACGCCGGCGGCGCGGCTGAGCTTCGCGCTGGCGCGCGTCCAGGACTACTTCGACCGGGTGGTGCGCGGGCGGGCTCGGTTCTTTCCAATCCCTCCCTTCCTGGGCGAGGCGCTGCGGGCGCGAGGCGAGTGGAGCGTCGACGCGGCGGGTGTCCGCCGGGCGCTCGAGCTCGCCAAGGCGGTCCGCGCGGCGGCTGACTCGGTTCCTTCGCCGGGCGCGCCGGCGCCGCCCCGCCCGGATACCACGTCACGCCGCGGGGGACGGTAGCGATGCGCCGGTTCATCGCCCTGAGCCTCGCGCTGCTCGGCGCGAGCCTGCCGCGCGTGGGCGCCGCGCAGCAGCGGGCGACGCGCGTGCTCGACCGCATCGTCGCGGTCGTGGGGACGCGCCCCATCCTCGAGTCGCAGATAGACGAGGAGCTCGTCCGCTTGCAGGCGCAGGGCCAGGTACTCCCTCCGGATTCGACGGGCCGGGCGCGGCTCCGGCGCCAGGTTCTCGACCGGATGGTCGAGGAGGAGCTGATCGTTCAGCAAGCGCAGCGCGACACGGCGGTGAAGGTCACGGAGCAGGAGGTGCTCGACGCCGTCGAGCAGACGTACCAGAATGCGCGCAAGCAGTTCGGGGCGGAGGCCGAGTTTCAGACGCAGCTGCGGGCCGTGGGGTTGGGGTCGGTGGAGGAGTGGCGCCGCCAGCTGGCGGACGACCAGCGCCGGCGCATTCTCCAGGATCGCCTGTTCGAGCAGCTGCGGCAGCGGGGCAAGCTCCGGCCGATCCCACCGACGGACGCGCAAATGCGCGAGTTCTGGGAGGCGAACCGGTCGCAGCAGCCGCGCCGCCCCGCGACCGTCTCGTTCCGGCAAATCGTGATCAAGCCGCATGCCGACTCCGCCGCCACGGCGCGGGCGCACCAGCTCGCGGAGTCGCTGCTCGTGGAGCTGCGCCGCGGCGCGGACTTCCCGAGCGTCGCAAAGCGCTTCTCGGCGGACAGCACGTCGCGCGAGCAGGGGGGTGAGCTGGGGTGGTTCCGGCGGGGCCGGATGGTGAAGCAGTTCGAGGACGTGGCGTTTCGGTTGCGACCGGGCGAGATCTCCGAGGTGGCCGAAACGCCGTTCGGATTCCACATCATCAAGGTGGACCGCGCGCAGCCGGCGGAAATCCTGGCGCGTCACATCTTGATCGTGCCGGATGTGAGCCCCGCGCAGGTGGCCATCGCGCGGCGCCTGGCAGACTCCGTGTACGCGGCACTGCGCGGCGGGGCATCGTTCGACTCGATCGCCCGGCGCGCGGCGGACCCCGAAGAGCCGAAGCTCATCGAGGACGCACCGCTCACGCAGCTCCCGCCCGAGTATCAGGAGCTCTTGGCGCGACGCGACACCACCCTCGGGCTCAAACCGGTCATCACGGTCGGTGCCGACTCCCCCCGCCCCAAGTTCGCCGTGCTCGATGTCACGCAGCGGCACCCCGAGGGCGACCTGGCGTTCGAGGACGTGAAGCAACGCATCCGCGAGATCCTCGCGAACGATCTCGCGGTTCGGCATTACGTCGACCAGCTGCGTCGCCAGACGTACATCGACATCCGGCTCTAAGCTCGTGGGCTCCCGCCGTCCGCGCCTGGCCGTCACCTTGGGCGACCCACGGGGAATCGGGCCCGAGGTAGTGGAAAAGGCCCTGGCGCAGCCGCTGCAAGCCGACGTCGTGATGGTCGGGGGGCGGGCGGGGGGGGGGCTCGGGGATCGCGACCTCCCGGCTGAAGCCGCCGGCCGGTTCGCCGGCCAGGCCATCGAGGAAGCCGCTCGGTTGGCGTTGGCGGGAAAGGTCGACGCGATCGTGACCGGACCGGTCCACAAGCAGGCGCTCCACGCCGCAGGCTACCGCTATCCCGGCGTCACCGAATTCCTGGCCCACCTCGCAGACGACGTGCCGGTCGCCATGATGCTTGCGGCGGGCACGCTCCGCGTCGTTCTCGTGACCACCCATCTCGCGCTGCGCGACGTCGCGACCGCGGTGACGACGGAGCGCGTCGTGCAAGCAGGTCGGATCACGGACGATGCCTTGCGGCGTTGGTGGGGAATCGCCGCCCCGCGGCTCGCGGTGTGCGCCCTCAATCCGCACGCCGGTGAAGGCGGTCTGTTCGGCGACGAGGAGATCCTCGTGCTGCGGCCGGCCGCCCTCGCGCTCGGGGCCGCGGGGCCGTTATCCGCCGACACAGTGTTCGTCAAGGCGCTGCGCGGGGACTTCGACGCGGTGCTCGCGCCCTATCACGACGTGGGGATGACGGCGGTGAAGGTGGCCGGGTTCGGCCACGGGGTGAACGTGACGCTCGGCCTCCCGTTCATCCGCACGGCGCCCGACCACGGCACGGCGCTGGACATCGCGGGAGCCGGGACGGCGGACCCGAGCTCGATGCGGGCGGCGCTGGAGCTCGCGACGCAGCTGGCGAGCCGCCGCTAGTCGGGCGCCCGGGTTTTCGCGGTCGGCCACACGCGGACCTTCCCCACGCGGCGGCCGTCCATCTCCACGATCTCGAACGCCGCGTCGTTCACCGTGACGCGGTCGCCCGCCTTGGGCAGCCGGCCCAACCTCCCGAACAGCAGGCCGCCGATCGTCGTGTAGTCGGCGTCGTCCAAGTCGAGTCCGAAGAGCCGGTTCACGTCGCGGATTTCGGTGCTTCCCGTGATGACGTGGGTGTCCCCGCCTCCCCCTGCTCCGGCGGCAGCACCGCGGGCGCTCCCCGGGGGGGGGGGGGCGCGATCGTATTCGTCGTAGATCGGCCCGACGATCTCCTCCAGCAAGTCCTCCATGGTCACGAGGCCGGCGGTGCCGCCGAACTCGTCCAGCACGATCGCGAGGTGCACCTTTTGCCGCTTCATATCGGCGAGGACGTCCTCCACCTCGCGGGTGCCCGGCACGAAGAACGCGGGCCGGGCGATGTCTTTCACGGTGGCCGCCTGCCCGGCGCGCAGGCCGCGCAGGATGTCTTTGGCGTGCACGGTGCCGACGACGTCGTCGAGCGATTCGCCGTGGACCGGATAGCGCGAGCGTCCGGCGGCGGCGACGGCGTCTGCCGCCTCCGCGAGGGTCAGGTCCGCGGGGAGAGCGATGATGTCGGTCCGGGGCGTCATCACGTCGCGCGCGTTCTTCTCGCTGAACTCGAAGACGCCTTCGAGCATCCTCGCGTCGGCCGCGCCGAGGCCCCCGGTTTTGCGGCTCTGCTGGACGAGCATGCGGATCTCTTCGGGAGAGTGCACGCGGTCGTGCTCGGGGTTGGTGCTCCGTATGCCCATGAGCCGGACGACGCCGTTCGCGCTCCAGTTCAGGAGGTCGGTGAACGGGCGCGTGATCCAAGAGAAGAAGATCAGCGGGCCCGCGATCCAGCGGCTCGTGCCTTCAGGGTAGGTGATGGCCCAGGCCTTAGGGGCTTGCTCGCCGAACACGACGTGCAGGAACGAGATGACGGCGACCGCGACGATCGAGGCGACGCCGCCACGGGTGAGGAAGCTCAGGCCGGGCGGGAGCGCCGCGAACCACCCCCGAAACAGGTGGGCGACGGTGTCCTCCGCGACATAGCCGAGGAGAATCGAAGCGACGGTGATGCCGAGCTGGGCGGCGGACAACTGGCGATACAGGTCTTGCAGCGCCTGCTGCACCGTCTTCGCCTTGCGGTCTCCCCGGCGGATCATCGCCTCGATGCGCGTCCGCCGGGCGGCGACGAGGGCGAACTCCGCCGCCACGAAAAACGCGTTGGCCGCCACCAGGACGATCACGGCCAGCAGGCGGAGGCCGAGCGATTGGAGCGCGGGTTCGTTCATGGGATCGGCAGGAACCTACCCGGCGCCGACTCGACTTCAAGCGCCCCCTTATTATGTTCCGGCGCATGCCCGCGCTTCCGCTTGAAGCCCATTGCGTGCATCGCGCGCCGCTCCGTGCGGACAGCCGGCGCCGCCTCGCCCTCGCCCTCGGGATCACCGCGGTCGTGATGGTGGCGGAGGCGGTGGGTGGGTGGCTCGCGGGGTCTCTCGCCCTTCTGGCCGACGCGGGTCACATGCTCGCGGACGCCGCGGCGCTCGGCATGGCGCTGTTCGCGGCCCGCGTCGCCCAGCGGCCCGCCACGCCGGAGCGGTCCTTCGGCCTCTTGCGACTCGAGATCCTCGCCGCGCTCGTGAACGGCGCCCTGCTCATCGCGATCGCGGTGGGGATCGGGATCGAGGCGCGCGACCGCCTGCGGGCGCCGCCGGCGGTGCACGGGGGGCTCCTGCTCGGCGTGGCGGCGGTCGGGCTCGTCGCGAACCTGGTCGCGGTCGCGATCCTGCACCGCGGGCACGAGCACTCGCTGAACCAGCGGGGTGCCTACCTGCACGTCTTCAGCGATCTCCTCGGCTCGGTCGGCGCGCTCGCCGCCGGCGCCATCGTCGTCGGCACCGGCTGGAGCGTGGCCGATCCCCTGATCTCGGTCCTGATCGCCCTGCTCGTCCTGGGGAGCGCCTGGCGCCTGATAAAGGAAAGTGCGGACATCCTGATGGAGGCTACGCCGGGCCACATCGCCCTCGGGGACGTCCACGGACGCATCGTCTCGGTCCCCGGGGTGGATTCGGTACACGATCTGCACGTCTGGACGGTGACCAGCGGCGTGGTCGCGATGAGCGGGCATCTGGTGGTCCGCGACCCCGCCGACAACCAGCCCGTTCTGGAGGAAGTGCAGGACAGGATGCGGGCGCTGGGGATCAACCACGTGACCGTCCAGATGGAGCGAGACCAAACGTGTGATTAGGCTTGTATTTTGCCGCCCCCTTCTCTATACTGCGCCCCTCATTACACACACCATCGACCAGGTAGCTCCTTGAAGATCCGCAACATCGCCATCATCGCTCACGTCGACCACGGTAAGACCACGCTGGTGGACCAGATGCTCCGTCAGGCCGGGGTGTTCCGCGCCGGTCAGCAGGTAGCGGAGCGCATCATGGATTCGAACCCGCTGGAGCGCGAGCGCGGGATTACGATCCTGTCCAAGAACACGTCGGTGCGTTGGGGCGACACGAAGATCAACATCGTGGACACACCGGGGCACGCCGATTTCGGCGGCGAGGTGGAGCGGATCCTGCGCATGGTCAACGGCTTCCTGCTCCTTGTGGACGCCGCCGAGGGGCCGATGCCGCAGACGCGGTTTGTTGCGGGGAAGGCGCTCGCCCTGGGGCTGAAGCCGATCGTGCTCGTGAACAAGATCGACCGCCAGGACGCCGAGCCGCTGCGGGTGCACGACGAGGTGCTGGAGCTGTTGATGGACCTCGAGGCGACGCCGGAGCAGTTCAACTGCCCCTTCCTCTATACGTCCAGCCGGGCGGGGACAGCGACGACCGACCTGACGCGGCCGGGCAGCGACTTGAATCCGTTGTTCGAGACGATTCTCGGGACGATCCCCCCGCCCCAGGCCGAGCTCGGGGGGCCGTTTCAGATGCTGATCTCGACCCTCGACTACTCGTCGTACCTTGGGCGGATTGGGATCGGCCGCATCGAGCGTGGCCGGGTGAGCGTCGGTGACACCGTAGCGCTGCTGCCGATCGGCGAGCCGGGTCCGGTGGGGGATGGGTCGTTCGAGCAGGCACGCATCGTCAAGCTGTTCGCGTTCGAAGGCCTCGAGCGCGCCGAGGTCGAAGCGGCGAGCGCCGGGGAGATCGTCGCCATTGCCGGCATCGCGGGCGTCGAGATCGGCAAGACGATCACGGCTCCGGATCACCTCGACCGCCTCGCCGGCATCGCGGTGGAGGAGCCGACCATCTCGGTCGACGTCCTGGTCAACAACTCGCCGTTCGCCGGACGCGAGGGGAAGTTCGTGACGGGGCGGCACCTGCGTGAGCGACTGTACCGCGAGCTGGAGCGTAACGTCGCGCTGCGGGTAGAGGACACCGACACGCCGTACGCGTTCACGGTGTCGGGGCGGGGCGAGCTGCACCTCGGCATCCTGATGGAGACGATGCGACGGGAGGGGTACGAGTTCCAGGTTAGTCGGCCGCGGATCATCCCGCGCGAGGGGCCTGACGGGGAGCGGCTCGAGCCGTACGAGGAGCTGATGATCGACGCGCCCGAGGGATACGTGGGGGTGGTGATGGAAAAGCTCGGGCCTCGTCGGGCGACGATGCTGGACATGCGGAATCCGGGGCTCGGCATGGTGCGGATGCGGTTCAAGGTGCCGGCCCGGGGCCTGCTCGGCTACCGCTCGGAGTTCTTGACGGACACCCGGGGAACGGGAATCATCCACCACCGCTTCTTCGAGTACGGCCCCTGGGCGGGGCCGATTTCGGGGCGGAGCCGGGGGGTCATGGTGGCGGACCGGGAGGGGGTGGCGGTGGCGTTCGCCCTGTTTAATCTCCAGGAGCGGGGGACCCTGTTCGTCCAGCCGGGGGACGCGGTGTACGAGGGGATGATCGTGGGAGAGCATGCGCGGTCGGGGGACCTCGACGTGAACGCGACGAAGGAGAAGAAGCTGACGAACATGCGCACCACGGCGTCGGACGAGATGATTATGTTGGAGCCCCCGCGCCAGGTGAACTTGGAGCTGGCGCTGGAGTACATTGAGGACGACGAGCTAATCGAGGTGACGCCGTCGTCGTTGCGGTTGCGCAAGCGTTTGTTGGGCGCCACGGAGCGCCGCAAAGTGGCCCGCACCGAGAAGCGGGCCGCGTCGGAGGAGTAGGGAGAGCGCAGGAGGGTCGTTCGACTCGAACCCTAGCCGGAGGTGGCAATGCTGGCCCGCGAGACGTCGACGGAATGGTCGCTCAAGCGCCGGAGCGACGACGTCGACGAGGAGTTCGGCGAATTCGAAGAGGACAAGGATCTCGACGAAGATTTCGATGACGAGCTGGACGAGGATGAGCTCGACGACGAAGATGGCGACGACGTCGACGACTACGACGACCTCGACGACGAGTTCGACGAAGGCGGGGACGACGAGGAATTCCGCCCCAAGAAGGGGCCGAAGCGCGAGTGGGAGTGAGACTGGGGGCTAGGGGCTGGGGCCTAGGGGTTGGGGATTGGGGACTGGGGGGAGAAGCCGACTGGCGGCGGATCGCGTTTTCCCCCAGGCCCCAGCCCCAAGGCCCTAGGCCCAAGACGGGCCTGTAGCTCAGGTGGTTAGAGCGCACGCCTGATAAGCGTGAGGTCGGTAGTTCAACTCTACCCAGGCCCATGGCGCCAAACAGAAGCCCCGGTGACCGGTTGCACGGTTGCCGGGGCTTTCAGTTGCGGACCTCAGATTCACGAGATCCAAGGAGTGACAGGCAGCGCTATGCGACACGACCTAGCGTACCGCCGCCATAGGTTCACATTGGAACCAACTCAGATGCCCTGATCCCCGAGGCGATGTCGTCAAGGTCGCCAATGCCTCGAGGGGAGCGAATCGCGAAACCGGCTGAGTGGGGACACCCACGGCCGGTTTTTTTTGTGCTTCCACTCCTAGGACGGAACTATGCGACCACTCATCCTCAGCACTATCCTGCCTGCGGCAGCGTTCGTTGTCGCTTGCGGAGTCGACAACATCCAGGCGCCTTCGGCGTCAGCTCGGCCGCCAATCCTCGCGCGCGCGGAATCCCGTGCGGAGAGGGCCTTCGACTTCACGACCATCGACGTCCCGGATGCGGTGTTCACTTCGGCATCAGGCATCAATCCTCGCGGAGACATTGTCGGCAGTTACACCGACGGGACCGGCCGCACGCATGGGTTCCTCCTCCGCGATGGCGAATTCACCACGATTGATTTTCCAGAAAGCGTCGCGAGTGACGCGCGTGGCATCGGCCCGGATGGGGACATCGTTGGTACCTATCGGCTGACAGGGCAAACCGGGCAGGTTCACGGCTATGTGCGGACGAAGGACGGCGCATTTGTGGCTGTGAACTCTGCCGGGCACATCAATACGATCGCGCAGCGCATCCTGTCGGACGGAACGATCCTGGGTTGCCGCCACGACAACGATATTATGGGCAGCATGAAGGGCATCATGGTCAGTAGAGAAGGCTATTCGGAGACCGAAGTTTTTGCCTCGATGCACAATGGCGCGACACCGGACCGGCGTCACATCGTCGGGCTGTACACGAACATGGAGGCCGGAAATCGTGGCGAGGGGTACCGGATCGATGACGGCGTGTTCACGCCGCTTCTCGTTCCCAGCAGCACGTCCACGGCGGCCTGGGACATAAATCCGGCGGGCGAGATAGTCGGCGTCTATCGCAGCACGGACGCAAGAGTCCACGGGTTCGTGCTTCGGGATGAGGGCTACGTCACGATCGACTTTACCGATGCGACGGTAACACGGGCATTCGGAATCAATGTGCGCGGCGACGTAGTGGGCAACTATGTAGCGGCTGGAAGGACCCACGGTTATTTGGCAAGGCGGTAACGCACTAAAACGCGCGCTGAGTATTCGATCGGGCACCGCTCCTACGCCTTCCGCAAGAGGTTTGTGTAGAAGCCCGCGCAGACTTTGCGCGGGCTTCGTGCTATGGGGCGCGAGCCCCGCGCGTGCAGCCGAGACGCCGGTGACCCAGGGGCGAGACGACCGTGTGAGCCCCATCACGGGGCCGGCCGGTGCCGGTCCGCATGTTTGGCCCCGCAACCACCCTGCGCCCGCTTGGAGGTTGTTGTCCTATGACCGTCCGCTTGCGCAGTTGGCTCCTCCGCTGCGGTGTCGTTCTGCTGGCCGGCGCTCTTGGCTGTGAACGTGCTCCGACCGCGGCACCTGTCGAGTTCACCATCGTCCACGTCATCGACGGCGACAATAACGCCGGCGCTGCATTCTTCCACTTCCTGCCGCCCATCGGAGAGAGGAAGGTGCCGTTCTCGGGCGTCTTCGACCCGAGCGCGTCCCCCGAAGTGCGCGTATGCGAGGTGGCGGGCTCGGAATGTGGTACGGAAGTCGCGGCCTTCACGGGCATAGCGGTCGACGTCGCTAACGAAGCGTACCACGTGGATTGGCTCACGTGGCAGGTACCGAACTTCTCCCCCAGTGACCACCTCACCTATCGTATTCGGGTGCTGCTCGGGGGCGTCGAGCTGGGCTCCGCCGACCTGTGGGTGAGCTCCGCCTTCCCGATTGTGCCGATCGCGTTCCGGATCGAGAAGCACGAGGGTCCCCCGCCGCCTCCGTCGGGTCGCATTGCTTTCGGCACCGACCGGGACGGCAACCTCGAGATCTACGCCGCGAACGAGGATGGCACGGGGCTCGCGAACCTCACGAACAACCCCGCCTTCGATCAAGGAGCGGCGTGGTCGCCCGATGGGTCGAAGATCCTGTTCCAGAGCATGCGGGACGCTGGCGATCAAGAGATCTACGTGATGAATGCGGACGGCAGTGGGGCGACGAACCTGACGAACTCGCCCGGACTCGACGGCGAATACGCCTGGTCGCGGCCGACCGGGGCGCGCATCGCGTTCGTGACCCTGCGGGATGGGACCTTCGACATCTATGCGATGAACGCGGATGGGAGCGGGGTCACGCGGCTGACGAACAGCCCCGGCTTCAAGTCCGCACCCGTCTGGTCGCCGGACGGCAGCAAGATCGCGTTCGTCACGTTCTCAGGGAACAACGACATCTGGGTCATGAATGCGGACGGCAGCGGACAGACGCAGTTGACCAGCGATCCGGCTTCGGATGCGAGCCCCGCCTGGTCGCAGGATGGGAGCAAGATCGCGTTCGTGAGCCGGCGCGACGGCAATGATGAGATTTATGTGATGAACGCCGACGGCACCGGCCAAACGAATCTCAGCCAGAACGCGGCCACCGACGGCCCGTTCATATGGTCGCCGGACGGGAGCCGGATCGCTTTCGTCAGCCGCCGGGATGGGAACAGCGAGATCTACGTGATACTCGCCGACGGCACGGGAGCGACGAACCTCACGGGCAACGCCGCGTTCGACTTCAGCCCGGCATGGTCGCCCGACGGAACCAAGATCGTCTTCGTCACCAGCCGGGACGGCGACGACGAGTTGTACATCATGCGCGCGGACGGAACGGGGCTGACGCGCCTGACGAACGACCCGGCGTTCGAATCCGGGCCGGTGTGGCGGCCCTAGTCGAGGTCGAGGCTTGAACAACGCCCCGGGCAGGTAGCCCGGGGCGTTGTGTTTGCAGCGTCCCCGTTACATTTCGCCCATGGTCTTCCTGGGTCCGCTCTCGCTCGCAGCGCTCGCGCTGGCCTCGGCCAGCACCCAAGTCCCTGTCCAGGTTCGTGTGGATTCAGCGCACCGCGAGGTGGTCATCACCGCGGGCCCGTACCGGCTGCCGGCGAACCCGCCGGGGGCCCACGAGGGCATGGACCACGAGCCGGAGGATCTTCTCGTCCAGGAGTTCGCCTGGCCGTTGACGACGTGGGTCCGCGGATTCCGGCTCGCGATCGTGGACGGCGCGGGCCGCCCCCTCCCGCGCGGCCTGATGCATCACATGAGCATGATGAACTTCGACCGGCGCGAGGTCGTGTACCCGATCGTGGAGCGTCTGCTCGGTGCGGGTCGCGAGACCCAGGACGTGGTGTTTCGCAGCACGGTCGGGATCCCCATCGACGCGGGTCACCGCCTGGCATTGTACATCATGTGGGACAACCAGACGGGGACGGAGGTGCCGGACGCCTATCTCCGTCTGACGCTGCCGTGGATTTCCCCGCGCCAGGTACCGAAACCGGTCGTGGCGCTGCCCTTCCTCGTGGATGTGAACTTCAATTTCGGTGGAGGAAACTCGTACTCCGTTCCGCCGGGCCGCTCCACCCGTACGTACGAGTTCTCCGTGCCTCTCGCGGGCCGCCTGCTCGCGGCCGGCGGCCACCTGCACGACTACGGCGCGGGTCTGCGGCTCGAGGACGCCAAATCGGGCAAGACGATCGTCCGGATCCGCCCCAAGCGCGCGCCGGACGGACGCGTGCTGGGCATGTCGCGCCAGCTCTTCGGCACGCGCGGCCGGGGACCGAAACTCACGCCCGACCGGACCTATCGTCTGGTGGTCGAATACGACAACCCGACGGGGGCGACGGCGCCCCACGTGATGGGCTCGATCGCCGGACTGTTCGTCCCCGACGACCTCACGCGGTTGCCGGGCATCGACCCCCAGGACCCGGCTTACCGCGCGGACGCGGCATGGATGGCTCGGATCAGGAGTCGAACCGGCGCGACGGCCGCGGGGAACGAGCACCACCATGAGCACGACTAGCGGACCCGGTCTGTTGTCTCTTAGATTGCCGCTCGAATGAAACGACACTGGTCGGCTCGGCTGTTTGGCGCTTCCCTGGCGCTCTGGTTCGGCCTCGCGATGGTCGGGCCGGAGGTGCACCAGTGTCCGTTGCACGACGTGGCCGCCGCCACGAGCCACGCGGGCCACGCCGGCCATGCAGCGACGCCGCCTGACGCGCCCGGCGCGCCTGCGGGCCGTCATCAGCACTGTACCTGCCCGCAAGCGTGTTGCCCCGTCGGGGTCGGCGTCGCCATGCCCGCGCCTCTGCTGCGCTGGACTGTGGCAGCGGTACGCGTCATCGATGCCATCGCGGCGCTGCACCGCGCGGCTCTCCCCGGTTCCCCAGCTCACTTCCTCCCCTTCGCTCTCGCCCCTCCGCGCGCGCTCGCCTAACTCGAGCGCTCTGTAGCACAAGTCCAACGACGCTATCACCCCTTGCGGAGGGGGACATATGACCATTTGCAAACTATTGTGCTGCTGCGGGTTTCTCGCGACCGCGCCGCTCGCCGTGAACGCCGCGGCGGCGCAAGAGCAGGACGCGAGTCTGGCAGACCGACCGCCACTAGTCGTATCAGGCTTCGCCGTCGGGGCGGGGACGTATGACCGCAATGTGGGTGGCAACACACTCGCCGGGTCGAAGCTCGCCTTGAGCCTGTTCCGGCCCTGGTCAGATCAGCTCTACCTGTTCGGCCAGCTGACCACGCATCTCGAGCGCGAGGACAGCGGCCCGGCGCACACCCACATCGAGATCGACAATCTCATCGTGAACTGGACGCCTCCCGGCGCGTCGGCGCTCACACTCTCCTTCGGCCGCTTTGATGCGCCGATCGGTTACGAGCGTGACGACGAGCCGCTGACGCTGATTCCTACAACATCGTTCAACTTCGAATTCGCGCGGCCCATCAAGTTCACGGGCGTCATGGCGCGCTACACTGCGAGCCCGCGGCTCGCTGTGATCGGCCTCGTCGCGAACGGCTGGGACGTGGACCTGGACAACAATTCCGGGAAGACCGGTGGCCTCCGGGTTACGGTGTTTCCGGCGTCCGGCGTCGCCGTCGGCGGTGGCGCGCTCTACGGCCCGGAGGAGGACGGCACGAACGGGGCGCAGCGGACACTCCTTTCGGGGGACGCCACGATACAGGCGGTCCCGCAATTGGTCTTGCAGGTCGAGGCGAACCGCGGCCTGCAGCGCAACGCGGGCGTGAACCTCACCTGGACCGGGGCTGTGGGGACGGTCTTTTGGCGCGCCACGCGCTCCCTGGGGATCAGCGTGCGTGGCGAGGTGCTCGACGACGTGGACGGCACGAGGACGGGTACGGCGCAGACGCTGCGCTCGCTGACGATTTCGCCTTGGTATTTCTATCGCGAGGCGCAGGAAGGCGTGTTCTCGAACGTCGAGTTCACGACGTTCCGCCTCCCCGCCTTCTCGCTGCGACCCGCGCTGCGCTTTGATCGCTCGGACCAGCCCTTCTTCGAGGACCGGGACGGCACGCTGCGGAGGTCAAATCTGACGGCAGTGGTCGAGCTGGTCTATCTCTTCTAGGGGGCCCCAGTGCTCTACGATCTGGGCCGGACCGATGCACGCGTGCGGTGGCTCGTCACGCTGCTGCTATGCACGTTGGGCGTCTCGTACGCGTTCGGGGCGTGGATGGTCGCCCTATACGCCGGCTTCACGCCTCGTTCCGTCGCGGCTACGTACGGCGAGCCCGCGATGACGATGGCGATGCCACCCGACACGACGATGGTCGTCGAACACGACGTGGCGCCGTCAGAACTGGGCAGCGAGGAGCATCGGGTCGACCGGGCCCTGCTGATCCAGGACACCCACGTTCACGTTCCGATGTACGGTCTCATCGCGGCCGTCTTGTCCGTCGTGGCACTCGGCCTTGCGATCCCCCGGTGGGCGGGCCTCGGGCTCATCACCCTGCTGTTCTCGGCCCCGTGGCTGGACTTCATGGGGATGTGGCTGACCAAGCTTGTGTCGCCGCACTTCGCCGTCATCACCCTCGCCGGTGGATGGGCGATGGGGTTGGGGTACACGATCGTGGCCGTCCTGGCCCTGTGGCAAATGTGGCGACCCTCCAAAGGAGTGCCTGCATGAAGACGCTGATTCTCAGCGCGGCCGCCGCCGCGCTGCTGCATATCACGCCGACCGTCGTCCTCGTGAAGCGACCCGAGGCTGCGTCCCGACTGCTCACAGGTGCCGAGCGGCTCGCGGCTCGAGAGGTGCATCTGAGCAGCGCGGATGATCGCCGCCTGCGCGACGCTGTGGGTTGGACGCCCCCGGACGGTGTGCTCACGTTCTATCTGGGCAAGCGGCAGGATCGCGTGACGGGCGTGTTGCTGTTCGTACGCGTGGACTCGCCCCACGGCCCGATGGAAGTCGCCGTCGGGTTCGACGGTGAGGGGGGGGGGGAGATTGCAGGTGTCGAGGTGACAAAAGCGACGGTCGAGACCAAGCCGTGGATCGTGGAAGCCCTACGGGCCGGCCTCACCGACCACTACCGCCACCTCCGGGTCGACGCGACACCTGTCGGCGCCGCGGCGCTGAAGGGGCGGGTCGGCCCGATGCCGGCATACATGGCCGAACTGGTGGACCAGGGCGTCGCGCACGCCAGCGCGGCGTATCGGTTGTTCTATCGGCCCTGATCGGTTGAGCCCTGTGTGACCTCAGCGGCTGCCGTCGCTCGCCGCCGGTGTGCGCGTCGTCGCCACCCGCGCCAGGTGGATCCCGTTGAACAGGAACTTGAACGTGCCGTGCGGTTGGCCCCGGAACAGGATCTCGGGTCCGAACAGGTACAGCGTTCCCCGGCCGACTCTGGCTTCGGCGGCCGCCAGGCCGCCCTTCAGGTAGCCCTGGCCCCACGCCCATCCGCTCTGCAGCGGATGATCGGTTTCGTACCAGGCGACCGGGCGCGCCTGCTCGCGTGGCGCATCCGCCGCCAGGCGCAGCGCGGGACTCTCGTCGAAGAACACGTCCACGTGCTCGCCCACGCCATACGCGATCGGGCGGGTGTTGTCGACGCGGACCTCCAGCAGCGATCCCGGCACGTAGAACTTCTCGTTCGGCAGCGGCTTGCCGTCCTCCACGAGATGATTCGTGAAGGGCAGGCCCAGGTGTCGCGCGAGGCTGGCGGAGCTGCCGATCGTGATGACGGTGCCGCCGGCGCTCAGGAACTCGCGCAGCTGCGGCACTGTCTTCTCCACGGTGACCCGCCCCACGCGAGACCGGTACTCGGCCGGAATGGTGGCCGTATCGACCGACCCGCCGCCGAACGCTCCTTCGTCGCCGCCCCCCCCGCTCCCTCCCCCTGGCGCTCCCCCGCCGGCACCGCCGCCCGGAATCCCGCCGTCCGGGAAGATCAGGACGTCGAACCGTTCCGCGAGTTTCCCCGCGTCGAGCGTCGGAGCATACACCACCTCGAAGGGAAACTCGTAGCGCTCCAGGAGCCACCGGGTCCACCCGGAGGGCATCGAGCCTCCGTAGCGGTCCCACAGGCCGACCCGCACCGGTTGCACGCGCATGGTCCCGTTCGGCGCCTTGCCTACGCCGTCGAAGCTCAAGCCCAGGTCAGTCGCTGCCTGGCGCAGCACCGGTAGGCTCGCGGGTGTGCGGGGGATGTAGATCGTGCCCGCCGGATACGTCTTGCCGTTCGCCTGAAGCGGCCCGGTCAGCCAAAAGACGGCCTGGTTCTTCGCGAGCAGCCGGTTCGTCGCGATAGCCGCGTCGTTCACCTGGTGCGAGAGCAGGAATCCGGCCGAACCCTCGCGGGCGACGGTGCCCGGCGGGGGCGTCGCGAGGCCTTCGACCTTCTGGAACGGCCCGTCGAAGCCGTCCAGGATGCGGTCGAACTGCACGCCCATCTGAAAGGCGAGCGTGTAACCGGCGTTGTCGTAGGGCGGGATAGGCGGGCCGCCGGGATACTGGAAGTCGTTGGGGTGATCCTGCGGCTCGAACATGTCGAGGACGTGCGGCCGGAACGCCTGGTTGGCCTTCACGACGTAGGAACCCGCGGGATACCGCTTCCCGGCGACGTCGAACGCCTGCGTGGCCCGCAGGACGGTGACCCCGTTCTTGATCAGCGCGTTGACGAACTTCGTCGCGGTGGGGAAATCCGCCTGGTCGGCCGGAAGGATGTAGCCGCGCGGGTCACGCTCGGCCGGGTCGCGCAGGATCGCGAAGTACTTGAGCGGCACGCCGCCGCCGCGTTGGCCGCGGGCCGGGGCGACGCTGTCGCGCCGCAGCGCCGCCTTGACGGCCTCGATGCGCTGGGGATGGATCGTCCAATTGTCGCGGCTGCCACGCGCGATCGAGTTCCGCCCCATCACGTAAATGTTGTACAAGAGGGTCTCGCGATAGCGCGAGGCGTAGTCGAGGACGGCGCGGTTCGCCGTCTGCGAGTACTCGATCGACTGCCGGAAGTGCCATTTCTGCGGCTCCACCGGGTAGGGGAAGTCGCCCGTGGGCAGCAGTCGGTCCGGCACGAACGGGATGTCGATGGGCGTGGGATTGCCGATCGACTCCGTGAGCAGCCCGATCATGTTGTGGAAGTAGGTGCTGGTGCGGAGGCCGCCGTTCCACCACGTGGAGTAGTTCGCGCCGCGCCGCATCGTCGCGCCGGGTTTTCCTTCCGCCTCGAACCGGCTGTGCATCGCGGCGCCCACGGCGTCGATCTGCACCGGTAGCAACGGGTCGAAGTTGTAGTTGAAGGGATCGCGGAACGGCGGCGCGAACAGTACGGCGCCGGCCGGCCCCGTCTGGTGGTGATTGTACATGATCTGCGGAAACCATTCGTGAAACAGAATCCGAGCCATGTTCCCGGTTTCCGGCTGATTCACGATGTAGAAGTCGCGGTTGTTATCGTGACCGATGTACTTCTGGTAGAGCCGCGGGATACTACTGCTGTTGCGCTTGAGCGAGTCCGGCTCGCGCATGTACCAGCTCGAGACGAGCTCCATGCCGTCGGGGTTCGCCTGGACGGCGAGGACTATGACGTCGTTCAGAAACCGCAGCGTCTCGGGATCATCGCGGCTCACCATCTCGTAGACCAGCTCCATCAGCTGCGCCGCGCCGAGGACTTCAGTGGCATGCAAGCCGCCGTCGATCCACACCACCGCCCGTCCCTCGGCCGCGAGGGCGCGTGCCTGGTCGTCGGTCAATCCTTCGGCGTGCGCCAGCCGCTGCGCGATGTCCTTGTAGCGCGCGAGATTGCGCAGATTCTCCGGCGAGCTGATGATCGCCATCACCTGCGGGCGCCCTTCGGCACTGAGCCCGATGGTGTCGAGCTCCATCCGCGGCGATTCCTGCGCGAGCGTTTTCCAGTACCCGAGGAGCTGCGTGTAGGTAGCGAGGCGGTAATCGTCGCCGATGTTCCACCCTATCGCCTCGCGCGGCGGCGTGACACGGGTCTGACCGGGTGCCGGGGCCGCGACGACGAGGAGAACGAGGAGTGCAGGGGGGACGCGGCATCGGAGACTAGCGAGAGGCGTGCGCATCGTGCGACCACCTGTTGAGTTTTTGGGGTGAGCGACGGTCGAGACGAATGAGGATACGGCGCCGCCGCGCGCCAGGCTAGAGGCTGGAACGGGGGAGGCGATGCCTCGACGCAACACCTACGGCGTCGCCCCACTCCCGCAGCTCCCGTCGGCAGCCCGCACCGTCGGGTAGGCGATGCCGAGCTGCTCCAGGTAGGTCCGGTATTTCGCCGGATCGTAGTAGAAGCGCCGCATCGCCGGGCGGTAGCGGGCCATGACGTCCTGGTTCAGCTCGATGGCGGGCCGGTCCTGCGGCCGGATGAGCGGCTGGTATTTCACGTCCTTGGTCTGGACGTTACGGAAGTAGTCCCACGCCTGCGTGACGAGCTCCGGCCGGAGCAGAAAATCCACCACCGTCATCGCCATGACTTTGGCGCCCTGGGTCGCCCCCTTGTGCGCGATCGGTGTCGCCATGGAGATGGCGTTCGCCCAGTTGTGGCCCGGCAGGCCGGGAATGTTCGACGGGAACCGCAGCGTTGCAGTGGGCACGTTCCACGAGACGTCGCCGATGTCGTCCGAGCCGCCGCCGCGGCGCTCGTCGGGGCGCAGCGCCGGGCGCAGGGTGTCCAGGCGGGTGGCGAGCCCCGAATCTGGCGCCCCGATCTCCTTCTGGAGGGCATGCGCGAGGCGCTGGTCCGCGTCACTCCACGCGGGGAGTCCCACCTGCTTGATGTTGTCGTACATGGTCTGCGCGATCACCCGATTGAAGTGCCCCGGCCATGCCGAGCCGAGGATGCGAACGGGCGCGAGCGTCGTGCCGGTCATCATGGCGGCGGCGCGGGCAATCGTGTCACCGATGGCGAACAGCTCTTGGATGTGCGGGTAATCGAGCTCGCGGAAGTAATACCAGACCGATGCGGTGGGCGGGACGACGTTGGGCTGGTCGCCGCCGTCGGGAATCACGTAGTGCGAGCGGTGCTGCAGCCGGAGGTGCTCGCGCCGGTAGTTCCACCCGATGTCCATCAGCTCGACGGCATCGAGCGCGCTGCGGCCGCGCCAGGGAGCGCCGGCGGCGTGGGCGCTCTGTCCGCGGAACGAGAACAACGCCGACACGAGGCCGTTCCCCGCGATGTCGCCCCAGGACGTCGCGAGGTTGTCGTCGACGTGCGAGAAAATCACGAGGTCGACGCCCTGGAACACGTCGTCGCGGACGAAGTACGCTTTCGTGCCCACCAGCTCCTCGGCGACGCCGGGCCAGATCTGGAGCGTGCCGGGCAGGTGCTCGCGCTCCATCAACTTCTTGACGGCCAGGGCCGCGGTGATGTTGACGGCCTGGCCCGAGTTGTGGCCTTCACCGTGACCGGGGGCGCCCTCGATCATCGGCGCATGGCACGCGACGCCCGGCTTTTGGGAGGCCTGCGGGATGTCGTCGATGTCGGAGCCGAGCGAGATGACCGGCTTTCCCGACCCCCACGTGGCGACCCACGCCGTCGGGATGCCCGCGATCGCTTCGCGCACCGTGAAGCCGTTCTTGCGGAGCAGGTCCACGAGATAGCGCGAAGTCTCGGTCTCCTGGAAGCCGAGCTCGGCGAAGCTGAAGATCTGGTCCACCATCTGCTGCGTGAACTGCGCGCGGCTCGCGACGTCGCGGACGGCTTCCTCTTTAAGGGTTGCGAGACGAGCGGGGGGAACGGGGGGGGACTGCTGCGCCGCAGCAGCCTGCACGGCCAGCACGAGGGCGATCAGGGACGGCATGCCAACCTCCGGTGCGGGAAGCTGTTAGGCGGTGACCGCGTGACCGGGTCAGCGCGTCTGGCCGCCCAGGCGCGCGCGGGTGAGCGAATCGGCGATGCGCAGCGCGCGGTCGGAGTCCCACTTGTAGTAGAGCGTCAGGCAGGATGCGAGGTTCATGTCGCGACGCCGCTGACAGGTGTGCAGCTCGTAGAGGTGCTGCGAGGCTTCGGTTTGCCACAGCGAGTCCACGGTGCTGGTCACACGCGGCAGCGGCCACCCCGTGATGAGCAGACAGCGGTCGAGCGGGTCGGCACCGCGGCGGCACGCCGCCAGCTGATTGAGGTGTTTGGTTCGATCGAGATTCCACACCGAGTCTTCCTGCCACGTCCTGAGGCTGTCCATCTCGCGGTGCCGCGCGACCGCTGCGCGCTGCGCGTCCGCGGGTTGCCATTCATGCAGCTGGACGAGGCACTGCGCGGTGCCTTTGGCGTCGAACGAAATCGAGCTGCATTCCTGGACCTCGGCCCGTCGGTCGCGCCCCCTGCCGCAGGCCGCGCTCAGCGTCACGGCGGCGAGCAGGAGCGCCTGGGTCGCGCGTGTCATGGCGCATAAGATACCGCCACGACGGGTTCTCTCAAGCGCTCGTGCGCCCGTGCCGAGGCGCCGCGGTACCAGGCGAGCGTGCGGGCGAGCCCCTCGGCGAAGTTCACCTGGGGTTCATACCCTAGCGCGGTCCGCGCGCGCTCGATGGACGCCACAGAATCGCGCACGTCCCCCGCGCGCGGTGCCGCGTAGGTGGGTGCCAACTCCACGCCGGCCTCCGCGCAGATGCAGTTCCACAAGCCCGAGACGCTCAGCGCCTTCCCCGAGCCGATGTTGAAGAACTCCCCGGCGACGCGCGCGCGGGGGGCGCGGCACGCCAGCAGGTTAGCATGCACGACGTTCGAGACGAAGGTGAAGTCCCGGGTCTGCGCGCCGTCACCGAAGATCACGGGCGGATTCCGCGCGAGGGCCGCGGCGATGAATCGTGGCATCACCGCACCGTACTGCGACGCCGGGTCCTGCCGCGGCCCGAAAATGTTGAAGTAGCGGAGCGTCACCGTCTCGAGACCGTAGGTGTGATAGAACGCCCGGGCGTACTCCTCGGCCGCGAGTTTCGACGCCGCATAGGGCGAGAGGGGGCGGGGAAGCAGGCCCTCATGGTTCGGGAGCTCGGCGCTGTCGCCGTAGGCGGAGGTCGAACCCGCGAAGACCACGCGCCGCACGTTTGCGCGATGCGCCGCGAGCAGGACCGTGACGGTCCCGGTCGTGTTCACGGCGTGGGCGGTGACGGGATCGTTGGTGGAGAGTGGGACCGACGTGATCGCGGCGTGGTGCAACACGTAGTCGACCCCCTCCATCGCACGGCGGCACGCCTCGGGGCTGAGGACGCTGCCCCGGATGAAGCGAATCCGGTTCCGCACGCCCGCCAGATACTCGCGCCGGCCGGCTGAGAGGTCGTCGAGCACGACGACCTCGTGGCCATCCGCCACGAGGCGATCCACAATGTGGGACCCGATGAAGCCGGCCCCGCCGGTGACGAGGTATCGCACGCCCATCTCGAAAGCAGAAACCGGACCACGAGGCCGGGCCCGGTTCTTGCCGCCCCAGCGCGCACCCATCGTGGGGAAGGGCCGACGCGTGCGCCCTACGTCTCGCAACCGTGGGCCCCTCGTTGCTGCGGGTCGGCCACAGGTGTGTCACCGGTGCGAGGTCTTCGTCTGGAGGGGAAATGGTAGCTGGATTGCTCAGGGCGCCCGCGCGGTTGCTGCATCCCTTGCGGCGGCGCGCAGCTCGCGCGGCGCTGCGGGGCCGAATGCCACGCACGATCGTGGTCGTGTGTTACGGGAATATCTGCCGCAGCCCGGTAGCCGCGGCGCTGCTGCAGCAGGCACTCGGGCCCGCCGGGATTCGTGTCGAGTCCGCCGGCTTCATGGGGCCCAACCGCCCGGCCCCGCGCGACGCCGTGATCACGGCGGCGCGCCGCGGCGTCGACCTTACGCAGCACCGCTCGCGCCTGCTCGGTCCCGACCTCGTGCGGTCGGCCGACCTGATCGTGGTCATGGAGGCGGAGCAACAGCGGCAGGTGGTCGAGCGGTTTGGGCGCTTGTCCCGGGATGTCATCGTGCTGGGCGACCTGGACCCGGTGTCGATCGAGACCCGGACGATCCGCGACCCCATCGAGCAAGGGCCCGACGTCTTCGAGGCGAGTTACGCGCGCATCGAACGATGCGTCGCGGCGCTGGTGCGGATCCTCATGTCCCCGCGGCGATAGGAAGCCCGCCAAATATCGGTGCGCGCGCGCACGCCGCGCGCCGCAGTGTGGTGCACGCAGCAGCGCAGCATCGGTGTGCGTGTGGGCGCAGACCGAGTCGCACTTGTGGCCCGAACCTTGCGCGACGACGCGCTGGCTCGAACAACGTGACCTGTGGCGAACGCACCACAAGGAGACGGCTCATGCACACCCGGACAACCCATGTGGCTCGCCACCCCGCTCGCTGTCGGCGCGACTGGATAACGATCGCCGGCCTTCCGGGCCTTCTGGTGGGCACGTTGCTCCTGGCGGGCTGTCGTGACGCCGTCAGTCCCGAGCGCCCTGCCCTCGGCCTCCCACAACTCGACGCGGTCGCTGGATCGGGCATCGCGTTCGACACCCTGAACAGCACGCTCAACCAGCGCGGGGACTTCTTCATCAAGGGGTTCAACCCCAGGAGCCCGGTTCCCGGCGACGCGATCATCGTGACGGTCTTCTGGGTCGGCTCGACCAACATCGTCGACTCGGTGATCGACGTCATCGCCCGGCCCGGGTTCCCGCCGGTCGGCAACAAGTACAACTTGGTGGAGTACGTCACCGCCGGCGGCATCTCGATGGCCACCTATGTCGCCACGAACGTGCAGAACTATCCCTACCCGACCGCGCCCAATGAAGACGTGCTGGCGGTGCGGGCGCACCTGTCGACGGTCGCGTCCGGCGGGATCATGATGGCCGCGTGGAGCGGGGTGAATGGCGTGTTCGCCCAAGCGATGGGCGCTCACCGGTCGGGGTCGGGCGCCGCGTCGTCGGAAGTGCTCGTCGGTCCCGGGCAGATCCCGGTCAACGCGGGCGCGCTCGCCTATGCCGTGACGATGGGGAACGGGATGGTCGGCCGGATCCCGCCCGCGGGTTTCGGCAACATGCTCACGATGGGGGACGGGACGGCGCGGTTCGTGACGGAGGCCGACAGCGCCGTACAGGCCACTACGGGCTCGGTTGATCCGCAGTGGCGCTGGTTCTTCGCCGACGACCCGACCTGCACGCCGGCCACGCCCTGCACGTGGCTGGCCACGGTGCTGGCGCTCAACCCGGCGGCGGGTACTTCTTCCGGTAACCTGCGAGTGACGACCAGCACGACGGGCTCGAGCCTCGATCCGGACGGCTATACGGCGACGGTCGACGGGACGACGAGCCAGGCGATTGCGATCAACAACAGCACCGGGGTCACGTTCACGGGTCTGGCCGCGGGCAGCCACACGGTAGTGCTCTCGGGCGTGGCGGAGAACTGCACCGTGAGCGGCGGGGATTCCCAGACCGTGACGGTACCTTCCGGTGGATCGGTTACGGCGTCCTTCTCCGTGAGCTGCGCGGGGACGACCGGAAACCTGACGGTAACGACGCGCACCTCGGGCTTGAGCCTCGACCTTAACGGCTATACGGTCACGGTCGATTGGAGCCAGAGCAAAGCCGTCGGCACGAACGGCAGCGTCACGTTCACCGGGCTTGACGCGGGCGATCACACGGTGGTGCTCTCCGGCGTGGCGCTGAACTGCACGGTGAACGACGGCGACACGCAGACGGTCAGCGTGCCCGCGGGCAGCACGGCCTCGACCACCTTCACGGTCACCTGCGTGCCCGGCCCGGCGACGGGGCTCGTGTTTACGGTCCAGCCGAGTACGACGGCGCTTAACGCGACCATCTCGCCAGCGGTCAAGGCCAAGGTGGTGGACCCTCAAGGCAACACGGTCACAGACTTCACCGGTCTTGTGACGATCGCGATCGGCCGTAACGGTAGCCTGCTGTTGCCCGGCGTGCTCTCCGGCACGAAGACGGTCACCCCGACCAACGGCGTCGCCACGTTCTCGGACCTGAGAATCGACAAGAGCGGGGACGGGTACACGCTGCGGGTCACGGCCTCGGGCCTGACCGGCGCGGAGAGCGCCCAATTCAATGTTCGCGCGTTGGTATGCGTCCTGGGAGTGTGTCTGTAACGGGCTGATACGGCCTCCAAACACGGACGTTGCCGATGCACAACCGGACAGGGGTCGCTAGCCTTGGCAGGATGGTGGCAGCCGCGCTCCTTGCCGCGGCGTGCAGCGACGTGGTCGCACCCGAGCGCCGCGGTCCCGGCACTCCCATGTTGGACGTCGCGACGAGCGGCGGCACCGCGCCGAACGGCTCACTCGGCGAGAGCGGGAACACACTCCTCACAGCGTTCGCGACGAACCCGCACCACGGCGACGCGGTCGTAGCGACGTTCTTCTGGCTCGGCTCGACCAACATCATCGACTCGGTGACCGACCAGCTGGCCAACGGGTCGCCGGTCCACAACACATACCGACTCGTCGAGTATGTCCAAGCCGGCGGTGTCTCGATGGCGACGTACGTCGCCACGAACGTGCAGAACTTCCCCGATCCGAATCCGGATTGGAGCACGCGGCTCATCGTACGGGCCACGCTCTCGTCCGCGGTTTCGGACGGCGGGGTCATGATCTCCGCGTACTCGGGCGTTACCAGCGTGTCGGCGGACGCGTTGGGCGCGCACCGCTCGAGTTCGGGCGCCGGCTCGACGCCCACGGTTGCCGGTGCTGGAGTGATCCCGGTCAACGCGGGCGGGCTCGTCTACGGCGTGACGATGTCGAACGGCCGAGTCGGCCGGCTCCGGCCCGACAGCTTTACGTCTGTCATGGTGGTGGGCGACACGTTCATGCTGGCCGAGGGCGATTACGCGATCCGCGCGAGGGCGGATTCGGTGAATCCGCGCTGGACCTGGTTCTTCGACGGCGACGCGCGCTGCACGTCCAGCTCGCCTTGCACCTGGTTGGCCACCGTGCTCGCGCTCAACCCCAGTCCAGGTCAGCCGCCACCGCCGCCCGCCGCGGCGACGCGGCTCGCGTTCACGGGCCAGCCGCCGAGTAGCACCACCGCCGGTAGCACGATGTCGCCCGCGGTCCGAGTGGCGGCGCAGGATGGGGCGGGCAATACGGACGCGACCTTCAGCGGCCCGATCACCGTCGCCCTGGGCACGAACCCGAGCGCCGGGACGCTCTCGGGCACGTTGACCGTTCCGGCCGTGAACGGCGTCGCCAGCTTCTCGAATCTCAGCATCGACAGGGCCGGGAGCGGGTACACGCTCACAGCCGCCGCATCGGGACTGACGCCTGCCACCAGCGCGCCGTTTACGATCACGGTGACACCCCCCCCCCCCCCCCCGA
>Ga0210382_10000135_pt1 | contig 29182 bp, 20 predicted proteins | sample PLMedo_FD_155452 | JGI IMG/M metagenome (GOLD analysis project Ga0210382, IMG submission 155452) | Groundwater sediment microbial communities from an aquifer in East River, Colorado, USA - PLM0_60_coex redo | ecosystem: Environmental > Terrestrial > Soil > Riparian zone | place: USA: East... | reverse complement strand
TTCTTCGGCGCTCCGCTCTGCGCGTAGGCGTCCGAGACCAGCATGTCGATCGGCCGCACGTCGAAGAACTCGCCGAACACCTGGTTCATCGCGATGAACGAAGCCGCGAAGCCGCCGGTGGTGGTCAGGAACTTGCGGCGCGACATCCCGAGCTGCTTGGCCGCGCGCTCCGAGAGCGCCGCGAGCCGCGCCTCGACCTCCTTCTGCTTGTCGGTCTGGCCGATCGGCATGTACTCGCCGTTCGACACCATCTGGGTCGGGATCGGCGAATGCACGGGATCGGCGTGATCGGCCGGCGCGAGCCGGTCGAGCTGCGCTTCGCTGAACCAGGAATCGTCTTCGCGGTATTCGGGTTTGTTCGTCGAGTCGGTCATCGCTGTCTCCTCTATTCGCGGAAGTAACCACCAAGGTTGAACGGCGGTAGCGCGCCTGCGGTCCCGCCGCTTTGCTGCCAGTCGACCCAGGCGTCGAGCGCGTCGAACGCCACGTTGAGCCAGATGTTGAAGGGCGTGCCGCCGTGCCCCATTCCGGAATGGCGCATGCTCAATCGTCGTCTTCCTTGCGCCGCCCTTTCTTGTGGTTCGGATTGCGGCATTCGAAGTTCGCCGCGTCGTCGGTGCTTCCCGATCCTTTGTACATCGCCAGCTTCGGATACGCGCACAGCGGCCGCGTGCGCTGGATACCGAGCGCAGGGTCATCGTTTACGTACTTGACCGCGACAATGCTCTTCGGCGCGACGCCCTCCTCCACCCAGCGCTCGAGTGCGCTCAGGACGTCGTGCTCCGGCGAGTTGCTCAAGGGTGGGTTCTGCGCCAGGTTCTGACCGAACGAGTTCGGCCCGGGCCCGCCGCTGCAGTGAAGCATCCCCGGGACCATGAACAGCCGGAAGAAGTCCTTGGCGTCCTCGTTCGCCCGCACGACCTTCTCGTAATAGTCGACCGCGTCGCGTGCCGAGATCGCCGGGTCTTCCCAGCCGTGCCACATGATGATCTTGCCGCGCCGGTTGCTGTGCACGAAGGCGCTCAGGCCGGCTTCGGTAGCGTTCATGGTCCGCGCCGTCTTCCCGTCCGCGAACGCCACGTCGCTGTCGAAGTTGAACGTCGAGAAGTCCCAGACCCCCGGCGCGGGAATTTCATTGACGATGCGCGCGAAGAAGCTGTTGCCGAAGAAGGCCTGAATCGAAGCGCCCGGTGTCGCCGGACCGGCGATCCACGCCGGCCAGCTCGCCGCCTCGCCCGCCGCGCTGGTGAAATAGCCCGGATAGATCTGCTCGCCGGTGCGCGGATTGCGCGGGCCCGCCATGATTTTCTTCACCGCCGCGACCTGTGGCGGCGTGAGGCAGCTCCCACCATCGGTCCCCGCAGGACACGAGAGGCTCGCCGGGTCGAAGGTGCAGCGCCGCGGATCTTCGGCCACGCCGTCCTTCACGCCGTCAAGCGCGTCGCACTGCTCGAGCGTCTTCGCCTGGACTGCGGCGAGCTTGCTGTTGCTTACCCAGGCGCCGGAGGTATTCCAGAGCGCCTGCTCGTTCCAGATGAAGCCGGCGAAATGGTGCGTCCAGTTGTTCGCCGGCGCGCCGACGAGGAGGCCGTCGTAGTCTTCCGGAAAGCGCTGGATTTCGTGCAGCGCCTGGCGGCCGCCATTCGAGCAGGAGCTGAAATACGAGTGCCGCGCCGGCTCGCCGTAGAACGCGCGGACGAGGTCCTTCGAGCGCGCCGCCTGCAGGTGCTTGCCGCGCCAGCCGAAGTCGGTCACCTTCTCCGGATGGCCCGGGGCAAAATCGGCATTGCCGCCGACGTGCCCGGTGTCGGTCGACCCGCCCGCGTAGCCGCGCAGCAATGCGCCGCGAATACCGCCGTAGTTGATCGTACCGGCGTAGCCGCCTTCACCGGCGGAAAGGAACTTGCCGTTCCATCCCGAAAGCGGCATCCAAAGCTCGAAGCGGATGTCCGAGTCGCTCGTCGGCTTGATCGAGCCCGTCACCCGGCACGCCGCGACCTCGATCGGCGGTGTTGCGCCCGGCGGATCGAAGGCGCCGGCGGGCACCACGACAGCGAGCGTGATCGTCGTGTCCGGCAAGTTCAGGCTCGCCAGGCTCTCGCATGACATCGGCGCCGCGGCCGCAGCCAAGGAACTGCCGAGGGACAAAACCACGAACGCAGCGATTGCTTTTGGCTTCATCACTCCTCCCCTTATTTCTTGAGAGTGCGGGGCGGCCTGCCATCAGGCAGTACCGCCTCGCGTACGCTTCTTTGCTACACCTTCGTGCGAATCCAGCCGTGCCGCGAGTGATCATGGCCGCCGCCCATCTCGGCGTACTGCTTCCGCAGCGCCGTCAAGTTGTCAGCCAGGTAGCCCGGCGTGCCCGGATACTCGAGCAGCTCCTTGAGGCTCTGCGGAACGAGCGATGCGTAGTTCGGCGGGATCGACCGATAGCGGCCGGCAGCGCTCGGCTCGGCTACGCCGGGAATGCGGTAGAGGCGCGCCGAGTTGAGACCGAGGATCTTGCGCTTGCTCGCTTCGGTGATCGCCGGGTATCCCCAGCGCTCCTGCAGCTCCTCGGGGATCTGGAAGCGCCAGAACGCCTCGATCTGCCACTGCGGACCGCCGTACCAGACGGAGTCGGAGCCGAACACGACGCGCTCGTCGCCCATGAACTTCAGGAGCTGGCCGATGATGTGCGCCCAGACGGTCGGGAACGTGACGACGGATGAAGCGAACGTCGTGCCGATTTCGCCGTAGACGTTGCTGTAGGGCGCCGAACGCACCGCGAACTCGGTCGTCCAGAGGATGTCCGGCACGCCGTCGGCCACGTCTGGGCCGACCTGGTTGAGGGCGTTGCGGAGCCGACCCGACTTCACATCCTGCAGCGCGTTGTAGTTCCAGAAGGCGGGCCGGATGCAGGAATGATAGATGATGAAGTTGAGCATCGGCCAATCTCGCGCCGCATCGGCGACATCGCTGGGCGCGCCGAGCTTCGGATCGAACGCCGCATTCGTCGACAATCCCTTGTGCACGCAGATGTTGTAGAAGCCGGGATGCTTCTTCAGCTGGTCCCTGTTGCGCGCCGAGGTGATGAGGTCATAGGTCGGGTAGGCAACCTCCAGTTCATTGAGCGCCCAACGCACCATCTCGCTCTCGGGACGCAGGTCGAGCTTCGCCGCACGGTTGATGTTGTACCCCTTCCAGGAATCCGGCCCGTAATGCTCGATCTGGTACTGCATGTAGTCGAGGTTTCCCACGCCGGGGTAGAAAAGCCCGTGCGCGAGAAGCCGCGTCGAGCCCGCGAGCTTGTTGACGAAGTTCCTCACCGCGACTGTCTGCTCGGTGGTGAGGATGGCGCCGAAAAGCGATTCCGGGATGTCCTTGGGCGGCAGCGGGTCCGGCTCGCCGGGTAACAGCACCGTGCCGGGAGTCACGTTGCTCAGGATAGCGACGTCGACCTGGCTCTCGAGGAACATCCGTTGGATGTACTTCTCGAGCGTGAACTCGCTGCCGATGTTCGGCGGCGAATCGGCGCGAAGGAGCGCCGAGGCGGGGTAATTGAAAAGATGCGTCGGATTCCACGCCCGCCACGAGCTGCCGCTTTCGTCCACCTGTACCATGCCCGGATTGTTGGGATTGACGAGGAATCCGGCGGCGAGCGAGGCCGGGCCGGGACCCTGCGCCAGCGCTCTTAGACCCCTGCCCGCGTCGTTCCTTTTCCTCGAGCGCACCATGTGCGTCTGGTCGTCGAAGACGAAGAGGTTCGTCGGCACCGCGGTCGCCGCGTACGCCTTCGGCTCGAAGAGCTCGACCAAGCTCACGTCGAAGAAGCGCTTGCCGAACACCTCGTTCATCGCGAGGAAGGCGGCCGCGAAGCCGCCTGTCCCGGCAAGGAACTGGCGCCGGCTCATGCCGAGCTTCTTCGAAGCCATGTCGGCGAGTTCCTTGATGCGGCGCTCGACCTGCTTTTGCTTCTCCGTCTGCGGCAACGGCAGGTACTCGCCGTTCGAGATCATCCGGGTCGGGACTGGCGACTCGAACGAATCGGCTTCCGCCGGCACTACCTTCTCGAGCTGCTCGTCACTGAACCAGGAATCTTCTTCCCGCGAACCTAGCATCCGCTCCTTGGCCATACGTTTCTCCTCTCTGGCTATGAAAGTCCTGCGGCGTCGGCGAGCTTGCCGACCTCGATCTGAAATTCGGGCTTGTCGTCCTTGGACGCAGCCGTATGTACGAATGCAAAGGCCAGAACCGCCAACGCGCCAATACCGCATCCTCTCGCAAAGCCAGCGCTAACTCGTTTGTTCACGGCATCCCCCGTTAGTGATCATCTCGATCGTGACGGTCGCGATCATGGTCATCGTCATCGCGTTCACGCCCTCCGGGGTGCGACACCGGCGGCCTGGGAAGCCGTTTGCCGCCCGGGCCATCGGCAAATGTCAACGGAGAAGCCGCGCGCTGCTGGCCGACGCCCTTCTCGCTCCAATCGCATACGCCGTCCGGGAAAGTGGCGTGCAGCCGTGCCAATTGCGCGGACGAGAAGACCAGTGGCGCATAGTCGACGGAGTTGAGCGGCTTCAGCTCGCACTTGAGGATGTTCTCCGCCAGCGGCCCGCCGGCGACCTGCCGAGGCGACGCGTGCTTCATCAGCCTCGGATCCGCATCGCACAGCGCCATGTTGGTGACCGGATTGGAGAAGGTTGCGTCGCCGGTCAGGAAGCAGAAGTCGACCGCCGCCGCCGGCTTCGCTTGGATGACCTCGGCCTGGGTGCGCACAGAGTTGAGCGTCTCTTTCGGAGCGCTGACGTTCAGATTTGACAGCCAGATGTCCATGGTCAGGAACGACTTCAGCGTCACGGCCAGGAACTGCGCCGGCGTGCCGGGCAAGAGGCCGGTCCCATAGCGCCACATCACCTGGTTGCCGTGATTGCCGTCATTGGCCGCATCGATGCGGGCACGCTCCGCGAAGCTGCGCCAGATGTAGTGGATGCCCTGTTCGTCGTAGCCGCGAGAATCGATGATCGGCAGCTTGCCCAGGTTCTTGCCGCTCGACACGATCCCAGCCCGGTAGGCGATATCGAGGGCCGGCAGGTCGGCGGTAGTGCGGGCTGCCCTGCGATTCGAATCGGCATCGAAGCCGCCGAGCTTCTCGTTCAGCGTGACGAACTCCTCGGGCGTGATCGCGCCTGCGAGCAACGCGCTCAGCCCATACTGGATGCCAACGTTGTCGCCGGTCTGCCTCGCGCGCGTGCTGTTGGGCGGGATGCCCGCGGTGGTGCCCCAGACCGCTGTCGCGAGGTCGGGGTCGCCGCAGCGCGTGCCGTTCGGATTGGTCACGGGGTCATAGACCAGCGCAGCCGGCAGCCGGCAGTTGTTCCGCGGCGCGCCGCTCGGCAGGATCGTACCCGCTGCGTTGGTCACGAGCGTCGGAACATAGTTTCCAGGTTTGTTGTTGAACCCGAACAAGTTGTTCCACGAGTGGCAACCCAACTGATCGAGGTGACCGTTGATCGCCGTCTTCTTCGCGTTGATCTGCGCCTGCGTCAAGCCGGTCATCAACGAGGTCCAGTTCGTGCTCGCGTAGAAGTTGACCAGGAGCACGCAATCGCTGACCTCCATGCCGGTGGTGATCGAATCGGGGTAATCGCAGCTCGGCTGGATGCCGTCGAGCAGGCCGGGGAAGATCGAGGCGGCGGTGTTCTGCTGGATCGAGCCGCCCGAGCAGCCGTTGCCGACCGTGTACTTGATCTCGCCGTAGGCGTCGACGATGTGCTCCTTCATCATCATCAGCGTCTCGGCGACCAGGACGCGGTTCGAGTTGTAGAGCGAATCGGTGAGGCTGTTATCGACGACCATGAAGCCGCGCGACAACGCCGCGTCATCGGCCCAGTTCTGCTCGGTACGGAACTGCAGCCGCGGCTGGCCGGTCGAGGCGCCGAAGGTGTAGACCACCTTGCCGTTCCACTGCGGCTGCGGCGACAGGGCCGACCACGGCCTCGCGGGGTCGAACAGCACCGCGATGTCGTAGATGCCGCGATTGATCGTGCCGCGCTCCACGCGCACGATGTACGGCACCGTCAGGCCGGCGACCGTGGTCGTCGCGAGATCGGCAGGCGCGCTGCCCGGCGTGTACTGCTTGAAGCAGTTGTTGGTCGGTGGCGGAGCGGGTGGGCTCGGGTCCGGCAGCGCGGTCGAGCAACCCGCGGTCGTGGTGCGGTAGAACAGCTTGTACTCGGTCGTGATGTTGCACTGCGCGTCGAAGGCCGTGGTCGTCAGGCCGCTCGCGTTCGACGCCGGCGTGTTGCCCGATTCGGCGACGGGGGTGGGCGTCGCGCAGATCCAGGGCGTGGTCTGCGAGCCCAGCAGCACCGGGCCGCCGATTGCGTGGTTGGTGATGGTGAGCGAAGCGCGCCGGCCTTTGGACTCGGCGAGGAAGTCGTTGCGCCCGGGCACCATGCCGGTCAGCACGCCGCGCATCACGCGCGCGGTCGAATCGGCGCGAAACATGGCGGTGACGTCACGGCCGTTGAGCGACAGCTTCACCTGCTGTATCGGCACTGTTTTCGGGACGCGCACCTCGACCAGCGCGTCGCCGCCGCTGATGAGGTCCGCTCGGTTAGAGAGGGTGACGATCTCGAACTGACCGGATGCAGCGTCTTTTGCAGATGCCGCGACAGCGAAACAGGCGAGCAGCGCCGCGACGGCGCGCACAAGTACGGACATGACTCCTCCGTCAAACCACTCCAGCGTCGTAAGCGATCTTGCCGTCCACGACGGTGAGAACCGGCCGCGTCTGGCGCGCCTGGGCGTCGCTGACGCTGAAATAGTCGCGATCGAGCACCACGAGATCGGCGAGCTTGCCGACCTCGATAGAGCCGAGGTCCTTCTCGCGGTTCAGGTACCACGCGTTGGCGCGCGTGTAGGCGTGCAGCGCCTGCTGCCGGCTGATCTGCTGACCCGCGTTGATCTGCTGACCGAGCACGTTGAGGCCGGTGGTCGCGTAGTGCATCGCGAAGAAAGGGTTATGCGGCGCGATGTGCACGCCGTCTTCGTGCAAGCCGGCGTGGATGCCGCTCGCGAGGATCTGCGGATACAGCGGGCCGTTAGGCAGCCCATCGGCGCGCGGCACCCCGTTCAGCCAGGTAAAGCCCGACATCGAGACGGCGCAGTTGAGCGCCTTCAGGCGCGCGAGCTGATCCGGCGTGGCGAAGGCCGCGTGCTGCAAGCCCCAGCGCAGCTCCTTGATGCCGAACTCCGCGTCCATCGCCTCGTAGGTCGCGACGACCTGCTCGATCGCGGCCGAGCTGGTCGGGCTGCCGGCCTGCGCGTTCTCGTTGCGCCCGCCTTGGCGACCAGGCGCTGCGACTCGTACCACACCGCGTAGCCGTTCGCGTTCGAGGGCGTGGCGAAGGGCGCGGCCCACTCGCCGATGCCGCCGTTGCGCAGCATGTCGTCGCCGTAGAAGAAGAACTGGTTCTTGAGCCGCTCGCGCAGTTCCGGGAGCTGGTGGTCGAGGTCGCCGAGTTCGGGAATGAACCCCTGGTTGTGCAGGAAGTTGATCTGCAGGCGGATGAGCGTGCGGCCCTCGCGGTGCAGCGCACGCCACGCGTCGTACATGCGGTAGTGGTTAAGGTTGAAAAGCGCGTGCGTCGGCTGCGGATCGAGCGAGGCCGGATCGAGCGTCCCGGTCGCCACTGCCACCAGCGTCTGATCGAGCACCGCGGTGATGCCGACGCTCGCCGAGAAGGCCATCGCGTCGAGCGCGCTGCGCTTCTTGTCGTCGAAGGTCTGGCGGATTCTGAGGTGGTAGAGCGCGCGATTCGCCATATTCGGGTTGCCGCCGGCGATCGTGCCGTCGGCGCCGACGACGCACGGGCCGGCGAGCGGCGATGTCACGTTTTCGAAGAACTTCTTGCCCTCGCTATTGGTGCGCGCCGGGCCGCCGCCGCCCTGGTAGAGGAACACCGGCCGGTCGGGCACCGCGGCGTCGAGCTCGGCAAGGAACGGCAGGCGCAGCTCGGCGAACATCCGCGGGGTGCCGGCGCCCATCGCGGTGATGAACTGACCCGGGGGCACTTCCGGCCGGGCGGCGCGGCGCGCGGCGAGCGCCGCCAGGACTCCGGCGACGTTCGATGCAAGCTCCCACTGCGCGACGTGATAGCCGGGACGGTTGGCGAGGCTCACGAAGTGGGTGTGGCTCTCGATGAGCCCCGGCACCACCGTGCGGCCGTGCAGGTTTATTACGTTCGAACCCCGCCCGGGGTTGGCGGCGTTGCCGACAGCGACGAAGCGGCCGTCGCGGATGGCGACTGAACTGACGACGCTGTTGTCGTCGTCCATCGTGTGGATAGTGCCGTTGACGAACGTGAGCTCCGGCGCATCCGAACCGCCTCCGCGGGACCCCGCCACCGGCTGCGCTGCTTGCGCGGGGCCCGCCGGCAGCGCCGCGGCGATGCCGGCCGCCGCACCGGCCTTGAGCAAGTTGCGCCGCGATAGGCGCTTGAGATCGTTGTTTTCTTCGCTCATTGTTCAGTCCGGATGGGTGACGTCGAACACCAGGTTGTCCGGCGATGGCCCGAACGACGCCCAGGGCACACCGGCGGTCTGGTTGACCCCGGGCTTCGACCAGTCGCACACGCCGCTGGCGAAGATGCTCATCAGGCGATCCATCTCCGCCGAGGTGAACGGCACCGCATAGTCGCCGAAGTCCACCGGCTTCAGCTGGCACTTCAGGATGTTCGCCACCAGCGGACCGCCAGCGACGTAGCGCGGAAACGCGAACGACGGATACAGCGTGTTGCACTGTGAATCGGGCCGGTTGCTGAACGTCGTCGGCTCGGCGATGAACTTTGGCGGCGTCGTCGAGGTGTCCCAGCATCCGTCGACCACGTCGGCCGGCTTGTTCCTGCGCACCTTCTCGCTCTGCGTGGCGCTGGAATGGTCGGCCTTGACGGCCTCGACCCACCTCACCATCGCCGCCCAGTTGGCTTCGCCTTGCGAAGGCCCGCGCCACATGACGTGGTTGTCGGCGTTGCCGTTTGCCTGCCGCATGCGCTCGCGCACCGCGAAGTGATACCAGGCGTAGTGGTAGCCGCCGGTGTCGTTGTAATTGCCGCCGTCGAGCACCGCGATCGTAGCGAGCCCGCCGCCGCCATAGAGGGTCATGCCGGCCTGGTAGGCGCGCTTGATCGCTCCCAGGTCTCCGGCGGTGCGCCGCGGCACGTAGTTGGCGTCGTTGTCGTAGCCGCCGATATCCTGGTTGAGATCGAGGAACTGCTTGACGGTGATGGCGCCGGAGTTGAGCGCGCCCAAACCGTACTGCACGCCTACGTTGTCCCACGGCCGCAGCGCAAACCCGGTGCGCGGATCGACGCCGTAGATATTGCGCGAAGCGTCGAACACGGTCGGACGCGCGCCGGTGGGATTACTCACCGGGTTGTAGCGCAGGGCCGTCGGCACGGCGGAGCTCCAGACGGCGGAGCCATAGCCAGCGATGTCGACGCGCCCGGGGACCGGATCGGTGCGCTGCGCCTGGTTGGCGGCGTCGACCCAGGCCTGGATGCCCTTGTAGCCGGTAACGGCGACCTTTTGCGGGTCCGTGAAGCCGGTAGGATTGGTGACCGCGAAGTAATGCGTCAGCAGGTGCCCGTCGAGCGCGCTGTTGGCGATCGAAAACGCATCGGGGAAGGTCGAGGTCGGGATCGCCCCGTCGAACAGCCCCGGGAAAGCGTCGCCGACGTCGAGCGTCGTATAGGCGCCGCCCGAGCCGCCCATGCTGATGGTGTAGGCCGGCACGCCGAAGGTCTCGATGAAGTGCTCCTTGCCCATCATCGTCGATTCACTTGCGAGAAACGGGTTGCAGCTGTTCGACGGGTGCTGCAGCGTGCTGATGAAGAGCGCCCAGCCTTCGCCAAGCCGCGTGGCGTTCAGCGGGTTCACGCCTTGCGCAGCGCCCTGGATGTACCAGCCTCCGGGGCAGCCCGCGCCGTGGATGGCGATCAGACCCTTGTTCCAGCCTTTCGGCGGCGAGAACGGCGTCGGCGCCGGTTCTTTCGTTGGATCGTGCAGGATGGTGTTCTGGTAGATGCCACGGTTCATCGTCCCGGTTTCAAGCCGCACGACGAACGGAACGGTGACCCCGGTGCGCGTGGTCGTCATCGCCACGTCCGCCGGCAGAACGGTCGTGCTCCCCAGTTGCCGGAAGCCGCCGCCCGCAGTGGAGATGTAGAGGTAGTCCACGCGCGTCGCCACCGAGCAGTCGGCGTCGAGCGGCGCGCCGAGCGTGCCGAGACCCGCCGGCAGAGTGAAGTTCTGCGTCTGGCAGATGAACGGCTGCTGGTAAGGCCCCGAGACGATCGGGCCCTTGATGGAATAGTTGGTCAGCTCGAGCGAGCGGGCCGGCATTCCCCAGCCTCGCCCTTCGACGGTCAGGGTATTTTTCCCGAGCGCGAGGCCGGTCACCAGGCCGAGCAGCGTATTGGGCCTTTCACCCGCACGGAACGCGGCCGACACGTCGCGGCCGTTCAACGTCACGACCAGGGGAAACTTCGAATTGGCGTTGGGGTAGCTGATCTCGACGAGAACGTCGCCGCCGCTCACGCGGTCGGCATGCGTGGAAAGCGTCCGGATCCCGAACTGGGAATTGGACGCGGGCGTGTCCGCCATCGCGGGAGCGAGCGGAAACGCAAGCGAAAGCGCCAGCACGCCGGCGCGGTACACGTTCAGCACTCTCATGAGGTTCTCCTCCATTACGGATTCAGCACGTTGCTCGCCGCGGCCTGCGCGATCAGCGCGTCCGCATCTTCCTGCAGCAGGAATCGCTGCGCCACGGCGTTGGCCGCCGCCCTTCTAACCGCATCCACGTAGCCGTTGTGATCGACGTAGCGCTCTTGCAATGAAAGCCGCGGATCGCCGCTTGCCATGCGATCGGCTTTCGTCCTGGCGAGCGGAATCATTCCGCCGGCGTAATTGCAGATCTTGTCCTTGTGAAAGCCCGCCGCAGTGATGTTCCAGCCGAGATACGTTCCGAGCGGCGCATCGCGCAGCACCACCGGCACGCCACCGAGCTCGTTGCCGTCGGCGTCGACGCGCGGCACCATCATCGGAATCACCTGCTTCACCCGCGGCGGCACGATGGTCTGCACGCCGGAGGCGTCGCTGTAATCGAACTCCGGCCCGAAGTCGTAATCGAGCACCGGATTGATCAGACCGGTCGGCGCCCAGCCCGGCACGCCCGGAATGCTCGGGAACCCCATCGCCGCCTTGCTCGGTTCGACGAGGTTGCGATCGTCCTTGCTGCCGCGCAGCGTGGGATAGCGGCTGTCGGGCGGCGTCGTGCCGTGCATCACCCAATTGCGGAAGTGGTTGCGGATCGCGTTGACGGTCTCCGTGTGCGGCACCGGGTTGGCGGCAAAGGTGCCGACGCCGTAGCCGGTGCTCGGGCAACTGGGGGCCGCAAGCGGAGTGACGCTGAAGCCGCCGTTGCCGCCGCCATGCTGCGTGCTCGGGATGTAGAAGCGGCGCACGTTCTCCGGCAGCGGGATGTCGCTCTTCGGATCGGTGCCGACCCACTCGGGTCCGAGCTTGAGGCCCCAGATCTCGGCGGCGCCGAAGTGCTCGATGATCTTCGGGCAGGTCTGGCTGTCGTGGCAGCGGTCGAGGATGCCGCCCGGCGGCAGGCCCCGGCGCTGGTCGGGGAATCTGTGCCACCACTGCGGGCCTTCGCTGCCCGGCTCGTAGAGCTTGAGCACGCCATCGGGCATGGCGAAGCGGAAGTTGAGCGCTACGCGACGCCCGGCGATGATCGGCCAGGTGCCGTCCTGCACCTGGCGTCCCGCCTCGTCCTCGTTGAAGCCGAGGTGCAGGAAGGCCCTCAGGTAATTGCCCGACTGCGATACGCCGCGGCCGATCAGCCAATGAATGCCGCCCGCCAGGGGGTTGGCGGTGCCGGCGTCGTCGCGCACCTCGTTCTTGAAGAACGTGCCCACGTCGCGGAACGCGGCGAAGCCGATGCCCAGGACCGGCGGATCCTGCGTCGTGAAAACCACCTGGTAGACGCGGTTCGCAACGAAGCCGCCGCGCACGCAGATCTGCGTCGGGTCCGGCGTCCCGGGGAAGGGATTCGTTGCACTGCACCGCGCCCAGGCCCAGTCGGCGCTTGCCACCTCGGACTCGCCGCTGACCTCGCCTTCGATGGTCTCATGCACGCGCGAAACGAGCTTCGCCTGGGTCGTGTCGAGGCTTACGGGCTTGTACGGCACCGGGTTCGAGTGCACGATCATCGGCTGCGAGTTGACGCCGCTCGCGTTCAGGATCCGGCCCATCACCATGCCCTTGATGGCCGAGCCGCCCGGGTTCTTCGCCGTCGGCACCACAACGTAGTCGTTGCTGTTCGGGAAGTTCTGCGCGGTGGCGCCGGAGTTGTCCCCCTGCCAGCCGCTGCTCAGGCCCACGTCGCCGTCATTCCGGCTGGCGGCGGCGAGCGTCAGGCGCCCACCGCGGTTCGGCACATCGTGCCACATGAGGCCGCTCGCCTTCGCCATGTCGATCGGCTTGACGATGAAAAACGTGGCCATGTACTCGACTTTGCCCTTCGCATTCTTGGGCGCCAGCTCGATGTCCTGGATGATCGCGTTGCGCGGATCATTCGGGTCGAGCTCGCCGAAGGCGCGTCCGGCGATCGTCTCGTACTGCCCGGCGCCGCCGAAAATCGCGCCGCCAAAGGCAGGCGTGGTCTTTACGTCGATGACGATACGAGTAACGCGGGCGTGGGCCGAAACGCCCCAGGCCAGCAGCGCGAGAACCAGGGACAGCCCGGTAAAAACGACGAAAGCGCGGTGCAGCGCGCGGACATTCGCGAACATGGGATGACCTCCTCAAAGATCTTCTGCCTGCACGCTACACCGCGGCAGGCGCAACCATCCATTCAAATTCGTACTGAACTGATGCCGGACTCTCATGAATCGCCGCTGCGCGCGCGCACATAATCGGCGGCAACTCTTCTGAGGAGGGGAGATTTCATGAAGGCACGCACGCTGCTCGCGCTTGCGGCAGGGACGGTGCTCGCCGCGCTGCTCGCCTGGCAGCCGGGCGCCGACGCCCGTGTGACCAGGATCATCATCGACGCAACGGGCACTCTCACCGGCCAGGACATCCCGTACCAGACGCTGACTGGGCGCGCCTTCGGCGAGCTCGACCCGAGCGATCCGAAAAACGCGCTCATCACCGACATCGACCTCGCGCCGAAGAACGCGAACGGCAAGGCCGAATACGTCGCCAGCTTCTTCATCGTCAAGCCCGTGGAGATGGCGCAGGCGAGCGGCCTGATGTGGCACGACGTGCCCAACCGCGGCGGCAGGATCACCATCACGACCGATCTGCGCAACTCGCACGACGTTGGGCTGAGCAGCGGCTGGCAGGGCGACAACGCCGGCGCGACCGCTGTTCCCGCCACTGCGTCGAGCCTCTCGCCGGTGACCCCGAGCAGCAACGAGTGGGTGAAAGTGCCGGTGCTCACCGGCGTCACCGGGCGCATGTTCGCCCGCGTGATCAACCGCAGCGGCCTGGGGGCGCAGCCGCTCAACGTCATGGGCAATCCGGTCCCCTACTTCCCCGCCAATGCGGCGGATAACACGGGGGCGACGTTGACCATCCACCTCCACGAGACGCTGACTGGAGTGGTGACCGAGGGCGGAACCGTCCCGAACAGCGACTGGAAGTTCTGCGGCGGCGGCACCTTCGCCGCGCCGACGCCGGTCACGACCCTGCCGGTCCGGCTTTGCCTCAGGGACGGCTTCGATCCGGCAAAGCTCTATCAGGTCATCTATACGGCCACGGACCCCTACGTGCTCGGCGCCGGCACGGCCGCCTTCCGCGACGTGCAGTCGTTTTTCAGGTACGAAACCCGCGACGATTTCGGCACGCTGAACCCGCTTGCCGGCAGGATCAAGTGGGCGATCATCCGCGGCTCCTCGCAGTCAGGCAATTTCACGCGGCATTTCATCCACACCGGCATGAACCAGGACGAAGCCGGTCGCATCGTGCACGAGGGCGCCTGGCCGCTCATCGCGGGGCGGCTCGTCGCCAATAATTCGCGCTGGGGACAGCCCGACGGCGTGCCCGAGCTGTACCAGCCGAGCAGCGAAGGCCCGCTCTGGTGGCACCGCTTCCCGGATAACGGCCGCGGCCTGCCGCCGCGCGGCGTGCTGGACCGCTGCCTGCGGACCGATACGTGCCCGAAGATCATCGAGACCTTCGGCGGCGCCGAGGTGTTCACCCTCAGGATGACCGCCTCGTGGGTCGGCACCGATCCGAAGAACGACATCCCGCTGCCCGAGAACGTCCGTCGCTACTATCTGCCGAGCTCCACGCACGGCGGCGGCAACGGCGGCTTCAACGAGGCTTTGGCGGATTCCGGCGTGAGCTGCCCCGGGAACAACTGGGGCCGCGGCACGCTAAGGGCCAACCCGGTGCCGGCCACGCAACTCGTCAACCGCATGCGCGTCGCCCTGCGCGAATGGGTGATGAACGGCACCCTTCCGCCGCCCAGCCGCTGGCCCTTGATGCTCGGCGCCAAGAACGAGCGCAATCTGGTGGAGCCGACGAAGGCGGCGATGGGATTCCCGAGCGGGATCCCCGGCATCCCCGAGTCGATCTTCCTGCCCGAGAACTTCGTCAACCCGCTGCTCGATTACGACTGGGGTCCCGACTTCGATCGCAGCGAAGCGTCCGGAACACCCACCAACGTGCCGCCGCCAATCCTGCACGTGATTCCCCTCATGGTGCCGCGCGTCGATGCCGACGGCAACGAGCTGGGGGGCGTGCCGACCATCCTGCGCGACGCGCCGCTCGGCACGTACCTGGGCTGGAACATCACCGCCGGCCCTGCAGACACGGCGTACTACGACGGCCGGCCGTTCCACGCTGGGCAGACGTGCGACTACATCGGCGGCATGGTGCCGTTCGCCAAGACCAAGGCGCAGCGCCTGGCGGCGAAAGATCCGCGGCTGTCGCTGGAAGAGCGCTACGGCACGCACGACGGCTATGTCGCCGCCGTCAGAGCGGCAGCGGACAACGCCGCCTGCCAGGGGTATCTGCTCGCCGGATCCGCGGCCGCGGCGATGGGTGCGAAATGCACGTCGACCATTCCGCCGGGCTTCCCGGACGATTGGGCCACCCTGGTCAACCAGGCGATAGTGAGCAACGTCTGCAATCAGGCCGCCGACGGAGGCAAGTGCAATCCGCCTGCACCTTGAGCCAGGCCATCAGGAGGAGGAGTCGATGAAGATAAATGGGGACGGACCCCATTTCCCACATCAATGCGCGTCACGCGCGCGTCAATAATCCGCGCAGAGTTTGTCATTCTGTCTCAGGGGAGGATGCTCATGAAAGCGAATACGCTGCTCGCGCTCGCCGCGGGCGTGGTGCTTGCCGCGCCGGCCGCCGAGGCGCGAATTACCAGGTTTGTCGTCGACCCTGCGCTGTCCCAGTCGCCCACTTTCGAAGGCAGGACGTTCGGCAGCGCCGGCGCCTACGAGAAGCTGCGCGGCAAGGCCTACGGCGAAGTCGATCCGCGGGATCCGCAAAATGCGGTGATCGCCGACATCGAGCTGGCGCCGCGCAATGCCCGCGGCAAGGTCGAATACTCGGTGGACTTCTTCATCCTCAAGCCGGTCAACCTGCGCGATGGCAACCGCAAGCTGTTCGTGGAGGTAAACAACCGCGGCGGCAAGCTGTTCGGGCCGTTCAACGGATCCGGCGGCGGCAACAATCCGACCACCGCCGCGGACGCCGGCGATGCATTCCTGATGAACCAGGGCTACAGCATGGCGTGGAACGGCTGGGACCCGTCCGCGGGCGCGGGCGCCGACGGGACGGGCCTGACGATTTCACCGCCCGTGGCGAAGCACCCCGACGGTACCGAGATCACCGGCCCCTCGTACGAGTACATTGTTTTCGACAGCGCCACCACGACGCAAAGCGTCCTCACGTACGCCGCGGCCACTACCGACAAATCCAAAGCCACGCTGACGGTACGCGATCACATTACCGACGCACCGACCGTGATTCCGGCGACGGGCTGGGAATACACCTCGGCAGCCGGCACGGCAATCCGGCTGCTGCCCGCGGGAACGCGGTTCAAGCAGAGCGCGATCTACGAGTTCAGCTTCATCGCCAGGAACCCGATCGTCGCCGGGCTTGGCTTCGCCGCCACCCGCGACTTCATCTCGTTCCTCCGGCACGCGCGCCATGACGACTACGGCAATCCGAATCCATTGGCGCAGCACGTGCGGCACACCTACAGTTTCTCGGTTTCGCAGCCCGCACGTTACCTGAACGACTTCGAGACCCTCGGCTTCAACGCCGACGAGCGCGGGCGGCGCGTCATCGACGGCATCCTGAACTGGATCGGCGGCGGCAGCGGCATCGGCATGAACTTCCGCTTTGCGCAATCGGCGCGCACCGAGCGCAACCGCCAGAACCATCTTTACCCGGAAGCGAACTTCCCCTTCACCTACGAGGCATTCAGGGATCCGTTCACCGGCAAGGTGGCCGGGCGCGCCGACCGCTGCTCCGGCTCTGAGCAGGAGCATGGAGGAAGCTGGCGCGATGACGATGAAGACGACGACCGCCATGACGAGGGTCGCAATACCTGCGCCAAGTCCTTGCAGGTGAATTCAGCCAACGAATACTGGGTCAAGGCGGGATCGCTGCTGCATACCGATCCGCGCGGCGGAGATATTCGCCGCGATCCGGAGAACGTTCGCTTCTACCTGCTCTCCAGCGTCGAGCACACGGTCGCCGGATCCGCGCCGACGCCGGGCAGCTGCCAGCAGATCCGCAACACCACGGATCCCAACCCCGGTCTGCGCGCCTTGTTCATCGCGCTCGACGAATGGGTCAGCAAGGGTCGCAAGCCGCCCGAGAGCCAGGTGCCCGATCGCGAAACCGGCGTGTATTCCGTTCCGCAGGCCAACGGGCTGGGCGTGATGCCGCAGGCGGCGCTCGGCTTCCCGAGCATACCGGGCGTGGCCTACAGCGGCGTGATCACCGTGCGGCACCTGTTCAACTTCGGGCCGCGCTTCAACGACGGCATCCTGGATATCAATCCGCCGGCATTCTCCGGCCCGGTGTATCCATCATTCGTGTCGAAGGTCGACAAGGACGGAAACGACATCGCGGGGATTCGACTGCCGCCGGTGGCGGCTCCCGTTGCCACGACCACCGGCTGGGGGCTGCGCAGCGCGGCGTTCGGCGGCGGACCGGCCGGCGGCAACATGGACGGCTGCGAATCCTCCGGCCAATGGATCGCGTTCCAGGCCACCAAGGCTGGCCGCCTCGCCGTCGGCGACCCGCGTCTTTCGCTCGAAGAGCGCTATGCAAGCCACGCGGGATACGTGCAAGCGGTCGCGAGCGCGGCCAGGAAGCTCGAAAAGCGGCGCCTGCTGCTCGAGCAGGACGTGCAGCGCTACATCGATGCGGCCGAAGCCAGCAACGTGCTGCGCTGAACACAATACAGGGGAGGCTTTCCATGAAAACCAGAATCGCGCTCGCCGTTGCAGCGGCATTTTCCCTTTCCGCGCAGCTCGCCGAAGCGCGCATCACCAGCGTGACCTGGGACCCGGCGCGCTCGCAGGCGCCGAGCATGTTCCCGGGCCAGTCGGCTGCTTTCGGCGGCGCGAGCTTCGGCTCGGTGGGCCAGTACGAGAAGCTGCGCGGCACCGCCACCGGCGAGCTCGACCCCAACGACCCGCGCAACAAGGTCATCACCGACATCGAGCTCGCGCCGCGCAACGCCGCCGGCATGGTCACGTACTCGATGGACGTGTTCGTCCTGCGGCCGATGAACCAGGCGCTCGGCAACCAGCGCCTGTTCTACGACTTCAACAACCGCGGCCAGATGCGCCTCGGCCGGGTGAACAACGGCACCGTGACCAGCGATCCGGTCACCGCGGCGGATGCCGGCGACGGCTACGTCATGCGGCACGGCTTCTCCGTCGCCGGTAACGGCTGGGACTTCGGCGCGAGCGGCACCGCGAACATGAAGATCTCGGTGCCCAGGCTGACCGGCCTGCCCGGGCCGTCGTACGAATACATCGTCAACGACAACGCGACCACGATGAGCGTCGGCCTCACCTTCCCGGCGAACAGCCTCGTGAAGTCGCTGGCCAAGCTCACCGTGCGCGCGCACCTCGACGACACGCCTGTCACGCTGTCGGACAGCCAATGGGAGTACACCTCGGCGGCCGGCACTGCCATTCGCCTGCTGCCCTTGGGCACGGCCTTCCAGCAGAGCGCGATCTACGAGTTCTGGTACACCGCCAAGGACCCCGTGGTGTCGGGCGTCGGGCTCGCGGCCAGTCGCGACTGGGTGAGCTTTCTCCGCCATGAAACCGATCCGGCAAAGAATCCGCTCGCCGGCCACGTGGTGCACACCTACAGCTACTCGATCTCGCAGCCTTCGCGCACGCTCAATGACTACGTGCTGTTCGGCTTCAACGAGGATCTCCAAGGGCGACGCGTACTCGACGGCATCCTCAGCCACACCGGCGGCGGCAGCGGCGACCAGATCAACTACCGCTACGGCCAGACCGGCAGGACCGAGCGCAACCGCCAGAACCACCTCTATCCCGAAGGCGTGTTTCCGTTCGCCCACCAGACGCTCACCGACCAGCTGAGCGGCAAGACCGGCGGGCGCGACGACCGCTGCAAGGCGAGCAACACCTGTCCGAAGCGCTTCGAAGTCAACACGTCCAACGAGTACTGGGTCAAGGCGGGTTCCCTCTTGCACAGCGACACGCACGGCAAGGATCTCAAGGAGCCCGACGACGTGCGCTACTACCTGATGTCCGGGCAGTCACACGGCGTCGGCGATGTCACCGACCGGGGCGTATGCCGTGAGTTCACCAACGGCGTGAGCCCGTATCGCGCGCACCGCGCGCTGCTGCTCGCGCTCGACCGCTGGGTGAGCGACGGCGTCGAGCCGCCGAAAAGCGCGCTTCCGCACGGCGGGCATCGCGCCTGGGCCGACACTCCGCCCGGCTCGCAGGTCGGCGTCGTGCCGCAGAGCGAGCTCGGCTGGCCGAGCATTCCCGGCGTGCTGTACACCGGCGTGATCACCACCCGCTACGTCCTCGACTTCGGCGGCACGCTCGACGACGGCATCATCAGCAATTACCCGCAGTCGGTCGTCGGACGGCCCTCGTACAAGATCTTCGTCTCCAAGGTCGACGAAGACGGCAACGAGATCGCCGGCGTGCGCATGCCGGGCGTCGAGGCGCCGACCGCCACCACCACCGGCTGGGCGCTGCGCCGCGACGAGTTCGGCGGGCCCGACGGCTGCGAATCGGACGGCCAGAACATCCCGTTCGCGCGCACCAAGGCCGAGCGCAAGGGCGACCCGCGCAAGTCGCTCGAGGAGCGCTACAAGGACCACGACGGCTACGTCAAGGCCGTCGCCAAAGCGGCACGCAAGCTGCAGAAGGACGGCTTCCTGGTCGAGGAGGACGTGCAGAGCTTCGTCAACGAAGCGCAGGCGAGCGACGTCCTGCGATAACAAGGAGGAGATACAAGACCATGAAGCAAGAACTCAGCCGCCGAGGCTTTCTGCGGTTGGGCGTCGCTGCGGCCGCAGTCGGCGCGCTCTACCCCGCGCTGCCGGCGCTGGCGCAGATGCCGCCGCCCGACGGCGGACCGATCATCTACAACGGCATGACCCAGAACCAGCTCGATGCCGCCTACGACCAGAATTTCTGGGACAACGATCCGCCCGAGACCGGACAGCGCAGCACGGCGAACGGCGATCCGGTGCGCGGGCGCTACGGCGTGGAGCGCATCCAGTACGGCCCGTCGCAGTTCGAGTTCCTCGACCTTTACCGCACCAGCGCCCCGCACGCCCCCATCATGGTGTTCATCCACGGCGGCGCCTGGCGCGGCGGCTCGGCGCGCGGCGCGGCGGCGAACGCCGAGATGTTCCTGCTGGCCGGAGCGCATTTCATCGCGCTCGACTTCGTCAACGTGCTGCTGACCGCGCCGCCGGGCGACCTGATGGCCATGGCAACCCAGGTGCGGCGCGGGGTAGCGTGGGTGTACAACAATGCCGACCGGTTCGGCGGCGATCGCCGGCGCCTGTTCATCTCCGGACATTCGTCGGGCGGGCATCTCGGCGGCTGCGTGATGACCACCGACTGGGTGCGCGATTGGGGCCTGCCGTGGGACACCGTGAAAGGCGGGGTGCTGATCAGCGGAATGTACGAGCTTTATCCCGTTGCCCTGTCGGCGCGGCGCCTCTACGTGAACTTCACGGCAGAAGTACAAGACAAGCTAAGCGCGCAGCGCCACCTCAACTTGCTCAATGCGCCGGTCGTCATCGCCCACGGCACGAAGGAAAGCCCGGAGTTCATGCGCCAGAGCCGCGATTTCGTCGCCGCGGTGCGCGGGGCGGGCAAGCCGGTGGAGTACGTCATCGGCACGGGGTACAACCACTTCGAGATGCCCGAGACGCTCGGCAATCCCTACGGGGTGGCGGGCCGCCCGGCGCTCGCGCTGATGGATCTGCCGGTGACCTGGGAGGGCCTGCGCGGAACCGAAAAAGCACGCAGATGAGCCATGGAATAGAAGCCGCGCAAGACTGTTCTTACCGCATGGAGAGGAAAGAACCGCAGCGCAACAAGCCTCGCCAGACGTATTCCCTCACACAGAAAGGAGTGCTCATGAGAAGGCTTTCAATCCTCTCCGCGTTGTTGCTGGCATGGGGCGTTTCCCCGCAAGCAAGCGCCGAGAACATCCACGCCCGGCTTTCTGGTTATCAGGAAGTACCCTCTGTTTCTACGGCGGGGAGCGGCGAATTCAAAGCACACATCAGCCCGGATGACAAATCCATTGATTACGAGATGACGTTTGGCGGACTGCAAGCCCCGATTACCCAATCGCATATCCATGTGGCGCAGCGCGCGGCGAACGGCAGCATCGTCATCTGGCTTTGCCAAACAACGACCAATCCGGCTCCCGCCGCAGCCGGCTCAATTCAGTTTTGCCCGCAGTCGGGCACTATTACGGGCAGAATCACGGCGGCCAACGTCATCGCAGGCAGCATGGCACCCCAGCAACTGACGGCCAATGATCTCGATGAGGTCCTCGCAGCGATCCGGGCTGGCGTCGCATATGCCAACATCCACACCCAGGTGTCTGGGGGCGGGGAGATCCGCGGTCAGATTCGCGCATCACACAGAGACAGAGACTGACGTACCTGCCTTAGTAAAACGCCCGACCCTTAGCGGGGCCGGGCGTTTTTTTCGTGCCGGCGCGGCGGCGTTCAGGATCGCCAACGCGGTCTGTGGGAGGCGCTGCAGCACCTGCTGCGTGAGCGTGGTCGTCGGCCGCTGCGCGGAAACGATCAGCGCCAGTTGAATCATCAGCTTCGGCTTCACGATGGGCTGGATCGAGAAGCTGTCCTCCGCGTTGTACGGACGCACGGTCGTCAGCGGCAGCACCGTGTATCCGTAGCCTTCGCGCACCGCATCGAGAACCGTCGCGACGCCGTCCACTTCGAGCACGATGGTCGGCTTGAGCCCGAAATAGGCGAGCTGGGTCTCGATGCGCATGCGGTTGGCGTTCGGGCGGCTGGGAACGATGAGCGGATAGCGCGGCAGTTGTCTCAACGGAACCGCCGCCCAGCGGCGCGCGCGCCCGGCGGTCCTGGCGCCGATCAGGTACATCGGCTCCTCGTGCAGCGGCACGATCTCGATCGCCGGCGACGGCGTCGGGTTGTACACCAGGCCGATATCGATGCGCCCGGTCGTCAGCCACTCGACGATGGAAGCCGACAGGCCTTCCATGATGCCGATGGATGCTTCGGCAAAGTGGCCGCGGAAATCCTTCAGCACAGGCACCGTCAAGAGCCTGGCGATGGTGGGCGGCAGGCCGATGACGATGTGGCCGCTAGGCGTGCTGCGGAACTCGGCGAGCTCCTCGCGCGTGCGGTTCACCTGCATCAGGATGCCGCGCGCGTGCTGGAGCAGGCGCTTGCCCGCGTCGGTCGGCGTGACGCCGCGCCCATTGCGATGCAGCAACGGCTGCTTCAGCTCGACCTCCAGCTTGCGCACGCGGGTGCTGAGCGCTGATTGCGCGATGGAAAGCAGCGACGCTGCCTTGCTGAAGCTCCCCAGCTCCGCGACATGCACGAAGTAATCCAGCTGCCGCAAATCCATGAGAGGCCCTCCCCGCTCAGGCTTTCATCCTATCTCGAAATCAGCTAGCTGGTATCGGGATATCGGCATTTCATGTCGCCTGAAAAAGGCGAACAATGGCCGCCGGGCCGAATTGAGGGGGGAGACCTTGTCGAAACCGCATATCGGCGGCGCGGCGGTCGCACGCGCTGCCCTGCTCCTGCGCCGCTCGCGCCCGTCGGGCGGCGATGAGCGGCTGGTTGCCGAGGCGCGCACCTTCGCGCGCTGCGTGCCGATTCCGGTGCGGCTGCAAGTGTGCGTCTCCCTGGATGGCGCGCTCGCCTACATCTACGCGTGGGTGAACTTCCAGGCGCTGAACGGCCACCGCGTGCCCGGCGCGCGCCTCGCGCGGCTCGCTCCGCTGGGCGAGTGGCGCGGCGCCTCGGCAGGCCAGGACGCGCCCTACCACTACGTCGTCGCCACGGACATCGAAGCCGCGTGGGAAGCCGAGTTCAACCGCTGGTACGACTCCGAGCACATGCGCGGGCTCGCCGCCGTGCCGGGAAGCGTGCATTGCGCGCGTCTGCGCAGTCTGGACGGCAGCCCGCAATACCACGCCTGCTACGACCTGACCTCGCCGCAGGCGCTGGAGCGCGAAGAGTGGCGCACGGTGCGCAACAGCTTCCGCAGCAGCCGCGTGCGGCCGCATTTCGTCAACACGCGCCGCTTCATGTTCCGCACCGTGCTCGACGAGCGGCGTATGAGCGCATTCATGGAACACGTCGCTTAATTGGGATTCACGAGTCAAAGTCACGAGGGAGAACAGTCATGTTGCGTAATTCCGGCGTTTCGGTCTGTGCGGCCCTGGTAGCCATCGCGATTTGCATTCCGGCGCCGGCGCGGGCCGACGATAAGCGCGCGGCGCGTCCGACGCCCTGCGCGGACCTGGTGCAGTTGAGCCTGCCAGACACGCGCATCACCTCGGCGGTGGAGATGCCCGCGGGCCCGTTCCCGTTCTCCGGCAGCATCTCGCCGACCTGCTCGTCGGATGTCTCCTCGCCGCAGCTGCCGGCCTTTTGCCGCGTGCAGGGCACGGTCGCGCCGCAGATCAAGTTCGAGCTGTGGATGCCGCTCCAGGGATGGAACGGCAAGTTCCAGGGCTACGGCAACCACGGCTTTGCCGGCAACATCGAGTACACCGACATGGGGCCCGAGCTCGTCAAGGGCTACGCCGTCGCCGGCACCGATACCGGCCACCAGGGGAACGCGACCGCGTGGATGCAGAACCTGCAGCAGATCATCGACTACGGCTCGCGCGGCATTCACGAGATGACGGTGAAGAGCAAGGCCATCGTCGAGGCGTTCTACGGCAAGGCGCCGAAGTACTCGTACTTCAACGGCTGCTCGACCGGCGGCAAAGAAGGCTTGATGGCGGCGCAGCGCTATCCCGAGGATTTCGACGGCATCAACGTCGGCGGCTCCGCCAACTTCGCGCAGATCCACAACCGCGTCCAGTACGTGTGGAACGGGCAGGTGACTTTCGGCCGGGGCGTGCCGCTGGCGAATACTTCGACGAGGGCTGCGCTCAACCTCATCAATGACGCAGTGGTCGCGGCATGCGACGAGATCGACGGCGTCAAGGACGGCGTCATCGACAACCCGCTCGCCTGCCCGTTCCAGCCCTCGAGCCTGCTCTGCAAGGCGGGCCAGGATCCGAAGACGTGCTTGACGGCGTTGGAGGTCGACGCGCTGGAGAAGGTATACCAGGGGCCGCGCAACCCCAGAACCGGCGAGGAGATCTATCCGGGGCTAGTGCGCGGCAGCGAACGCGGCTGGGGCGGCTCCACGGTGGGCCCCGGCGTCAGCACGGCCGACACGTTCTTCAAGTTCATGGTGTACAACGATCCGAATTGGAATTTCCGCACGTTCAATTTCGACAGCGACCTCGCTTATACCGACGGGCACTTCTCGGCGCTCATCGACGCCATCGATCCCGACCTGAGCGCCTTCAGGAAGCGCGGCGGCAAGCTGCTGTTCAGCCACCTGTGGAGCAGCAATACTCACGCGGCAACCCGCAGCATCGAGTACTACGAGCAGGTCGCATCGCGAATGCACGGCGGCGAGAAGGACCGTGGCAACAAGTTCGGCAAGACGCAGGAGTTCTTCCGCCTGTTCATGGTGCCGAGCGCGAGCGGCAGCAAGGGGCCCGACACCTTCGACGCGATGCCCTACCTCGAGCGCTGGGTCGAGCAAGGCATCCCGCCGAAGAGCATCCTCGCGTCGCACAAGACCGCCGGCGTGGTCGATCGCACCCGTCCCGTCTGCCCCTATCCGCAGCACGCCGCGTACAACGGCAGCGGCAGTACCGACGAGGCGGCGAATTTCCGTTGCCGCAACCCGCGCGGCGAGAAGCATGACCGCGATGACGATGACGATCATGACGACTGAAGAAAACGCCTTTCAATACATAACAGGAGGAAACCCCACCATGATTGAGGCAAAGATCCCCCTGCTTACGCGCGCCGGTTTTTCCGCGCTCGCGCTAGGCCTTTTGCTGCTGTCCCCGCTCGCCGCCGACAAGGCGCGCGCCGAGTCCTTCTGCGTGCCCGGCCCCGAGGACCGGCCCGAGACGGCCTTGCAGGGCGGGCTTTTGGTCTCGGAGCGCGACGTCCCGGGCGGGTTCCAGGGACAGTGGTGCGGCATGCGCTCGGTCGGCCACCATCCGCTGCCGGCATCGGATACCGGCGTGAACCGCGGCAGCTTCGGCGACGTGCAGCTGATCGGCCACTGCGCGTACGCCAGCATGCGCGATCCATCCAACCTAAATCTGGCCTCGACGGGGACCGCGGTGCTCGACGTGAGAGTGCCGGCGAACCCGATATGGCTGCGAACGCTCAGGACCCCGGCGATGCAGCGCGCGTATTCGGCGCTGGAGATTCAGAAGGGCATCATGATCGGCGCGTTCAAGGACTTCGGCCCGGGCGGCAACAACTGGTTCGACATCTACGACGTGTCGCACGGCTGTCTGGAGCCGGATCAGCCGAAGCTGCTCGCGACCACCACCACGTCCTCCGGCAATCATGACGGCTGGCTCGCGCCGGACACGAACACGTATTACGGCGTCCCGTTCGGCGGGCAGACGATACTCGTCAATCCGAACCGGATCGATCTGCACGTGCTGGACACCTCGGACAAGGCCAATCCCAAGCGCCTCCTGGACTGGAATCGGCGCCAGTTGCCGCCCGAGGTCTACGAGCGGCTGAAGGGGACGTCGAACTTCCATGATGTCAGCACCAACGACGCCGGCACCCGGGTTTATCTCGCGCTCTACGGCGGCCTGAACGCCATCGGCGGCCCAAACAATACGGGGAGCCAGTGCGCCAACGGGCTTTTGATCCTCGACTCGTCCGACGTCGCCATGCGCGTCACCAACCCGCAGCTCAGGTACATCAGCTTCATGTCCTGGTGCGATCCGAAGAACGATCCTGTGTACCACTACTTTGACAAGGACTTCGACGACGGTTCAAGCGCGGCCGCGCACGCCACGGAGTACGTCATCCACGAGAACGGCAAGGAATACATCGTCTCGACCGACGAATCCAGCGCCGGCCTCGACGGCGAATGGAACATCGTCTGCAGGCAGCACACGTTTGGCCGGCTGATCGATATCGCCGACGAAACGCACCCGCGCGTCGTCAGCACGTTCAAGCCGGACGTTGGCAAGCCGGACAACTGCGCGCGGATGGTGGCAGAGCAGATCAACGGCGGCATGATCCACTACATCGGCTTCGACGACCGCTACAAGATGCGGCTGGTGTTCTACGCCGGCGCCAACTACGGCATCCGCGTCGTCGACTTCCGCGATCCAAACCATCCGAAGGAGATCGCGTACTACAAGGCGCCCAATGCGCCGACGACGCTCCCCGGCAATAACGACTTCACGCGGCCTGATCCGCGGTACGACACCGCGAACTGCATGATCTACACCGGCTGGAATCAGGGCGGCTTCAGGATCCTCGAGTTGACCGACCCCGAGTACAACGGCTGCATGCGCAGGGACGCGAGCGGCGGCGGCTGGCTCGCTGCCGGCGGCAAGAACAAGATCCACTTTGAGTTCCACGCCGGCCGCGACAATGCGGGCCTCGGCAGCCTCGACGGCAAGTTCAAGCTCGACGACCGGGCAGCCGGCGCCAGCATCGCTCTCGATCAGGTGACGCGCCTCGGCAGCGTGCGCGACCAGTGCGGCTCGATCCTGCCGAGCGCCAATGCGGTGCAATTCGAAGGAGCCGGCACCTTCAACGGCGCGAACGCGAGCTTCCGCGTGTGCGTGCAGGACAACGGGGAAGGCAGCAAGGCGCAAGCCGACCGCATCCACGTCGCCTGCACCGCTGGCTGCACTTATAGCGCGGGGGGCGAAATCGACGGCGGCAACATCCAGGTACGGCAGCGCTGACTGACCAGCAGCAGTAGACTGACACAGGCCGGGCATTGCCCGGCCTTTTTTATGAGCAGAACGACCTTCATCGAAGCCATGGTTGCCGCCTCGGCGCTGATTCTTGCCGCCGCCGCCGCGGACCCGGCGGCGAAGGTATTCGAGCTCGCCATTGCAAACGGGCGGGTGGACGCGAGCCGCGACACCGTTCGGGTGACCAAAGGCGATAAGGTGGAGCTGAGATGGTCGAGCGACAAGCCGATCGCCCTGCACCTGCACGGCTACGACATCGAAGTCAGCGTGTCTCCGCAATCGCCGGCGGCGATGGCCTTCGTCGCGAAGATCGCCGGCCGTTTTCCGGTGTCGGAGCACCGGCACGGCGGCGGCCACGAGCGGGCGGTTCTGTACTTAGAAGTTCATCCATAGCCGCCGTCTTGCTGCTCGCGGCGCCGCCGGCGGCGGCGCACGGCTTCGGGCAGCGCTTCGATCTGCCGCTGCCGCTGTGGCTTTGGGTGAGCGCGGCGGGCGCGACGATCGTGCTGACGTTCGCGGCGATCGCGCTTTTCGTGCGCGAGAGAAGCTTCGGCGCCGGCCACCCGCGGCTGGGGCTGCTCGAGCTCGATCGGCTGCGCCCGCTCGCCGCGCTGCTGCGGCTGGCAGGTGTGATGGTCTTCGTCGTCACCCTGTGCGCCGGCTTCCTCGGCGTGCAGGATGCCTATCGCAATCTCATCACGCCCATGGTCTGGGTGCTGTGGTGGGTCGGGTTCGCCTTCGTCTGCGCGCTCCTCGGCAATCTGTGGGCGCTCGTCAATCCGCTGAACACGCTCTTCATTTGGGTGGAAGGACTGTATGCCGCGCTCACCGGCAGCGCGCTCCCGCGCAAGCTGCCGTATCCGGCCTGGCTCGGTGTCTGGCCGGCGGTGGTGCTGTTCCTCGGCTTCGCCTGGGCCGAGCTCGTCTGGCGCGACAAGGACGTTCCGGCGTACCTAGCCCGCGCGCTGCTCGGCTACGCCAGTCTCACCTGGATCGGCATGTTCCTTTACGGCCGCGAGCTATGGCTGAAGAACGGGGAAGCGTTCTCGGTGGCGTTCGATGTGCTCGCGCGCTTCGCACCGATGCATGCCTCGCAGGGAAAGCTCGTCCTGCGGCCGCCCGGTGCAGGCCTGATCATGGACCAGCCGGTGCGCTTCCCGTTTCTCGTGTTCGTGCTGCTGATGCTCGCCAGCGTCACCTTCGACGGTTTCAAGGAGACTCCGCTCAATCAGCAGATCAACACGGCGATGCAAGGCTCGCGCAGTATTGCGTCGCTCCTGTTCGAGCTTTCGGAGCTCGGATTCGACGAATCGCAGCTCGTCGCCACCGCCGAGCTCATCGCCTTTCCGCTCGTCTTCCTGGCCGCCTTCTGGCTCACCAGCCGGGTCATGAAGGCAAGCGCCCCTACTCCTCTGAGCGTGACCGAGATCGCCTGCGCCTTCGTGCTGACGCTGGTGCCGATCGCGGTGGCCTACCACCTCGCGCACTACTTCTCGCTGCTCCTGACCGCGGGGCAGTTCATCATCCCGCTCGCCTCGGATCCCTTCGGCTTCGGCTGGAATATCTTCGGCAGCGCGAAATACAAGGTGGATCTCGGCATCGTCAGCCCGTATGTGTTCTGGTACAGCGCGGTGACCATCATCGTGCTCGGGCACGTAATCGCGGTGGTGCTCGCGCACGTCGCGGCGCTGCGCGTGTTCGGCAGCCGCCAGGGCGCGCTCGTCAGCCAGCTGCCGATGATGGCGCTGATGGTCGCCTATACGACGCTCAGCCTGTGGATCCTCGCCCAGCCTATCGTCGGCTAAGGCTCTTACCGCGCCTGGCTCTTCGAGCGCTGCCCCTGCGCGCGCGCCTGGAACGCGGGGTCGTTCGTCGACCAGTGGAAGTGCACGATGCGAAACAGGTCTCCCGTGCGGCGCAGGACGACGGTCTCGAGCGTGGTCTGGTCGATCGGCGTTCCGTCGGCCTGCTTGCCGGTGACTCGATAAGTGCTGAGCACCCAGCGCTCGTTGCCCTCGCCGCCGACGCGCCGCGTCTCGAGCTGCCAGCGCGTTGCCACGGCGACGTCCATGTCGAAGGGCAGGTGCTGGAACGCGTAGGCCTCGACCGTCGGATCGACCGCGCCGAACTCGAACACCACCAGCCCGCGATCGAGCATCGACAACGCTCCCGCGGTGTCCTTGTTGCGCAGCGCGGCGTGGAATGCATCGACCACCTCGGATGGAATGCGCGCGCCCTGCGCGATCGCCGCCGGCGCGCAGGCGATCAAGGAAACCAGAGTCGCACGGAGAACGCCGACCTTCACCGCTTGACCGCGACGTTCTCGACCACGAACGCATCCCGCACCGCCAGGCCGTTCAACGGCCCGTCGAGAAGCGTGACGGTGATTTCCGACTCGGTATTGGCTTGCACCTCGAACACGGCGGCGAAGCGCTTGCCGGCGAGCACCGTCAGCCTCCAGCCGCGCAGCTCGTCCGGGACATATTTCGCCCGTGCCGGCCCGCCCTGTACCGCCTGGAACGAATAGATGCGACCTTCCGGGTCAGCGCTCCCGAGCGCCGTGACG
>Ga0210382_10000134_pt1 | contig 29236 bp, 24 predicted proteins | sample PLMedo_FD_155452 | JGI IMG/M metagenome (GOLD analysis project Ga0210382, IMG submission 155452) | Groundwater sediment microbial communities from an aquifer in East River, Colorado, USA - PLM0_60_coex redo | ecosystem: Environmental > Terrestrial > Soil > Riparian zone | place: USA: East... | reverse complement strand
GCGTACACATCGCGTGGACCGTCTCGGTTGGAGAGAAACAGCAGCCGCTGCCCATCGGGCGAGAACACCGGACTCTGGTTGAACGCGCTCGGCTCGGCGATACGCACTGCCGCGCCTCCCCCCCCCTCCCCCCCGCCGCCGCCAGTTGCTGGAAACAGCACGATGGCGCTCGGCGCGATATTGCCGAATGTCGTGCCGGGGCGCACCGACTCGCTGTTCAACGACACGCACGCAATCCACCGTCCATGAGGCGCCCAGGCGCACGAGTGCAGGTCCGGCGTCGTGGCCACGAGCCGCGCCGCCCCGCCTTCCGCGGGCGCGACGAGCAGTGAATCGGCGCGCGTGAAGGCGATCTCCCGCCCGTCCGGCGACCACGCGGCCGATAACACGCCGAGGGGTCCACCGCCGGGGATTACGGCGCGCGACGCACCGCCCAGGGCGGGCGCGACAGAAACGCCGCCCCGCGTGAGGAACAGGAGCTTGGTGCCGTCAGGCGACCAGCGCGGCTGGGTCTCGACGGCAGTGAAGTCGTCCGACAGCGGCATCGTGCGGCCGCCGCCGATTGGACGAATGAAGATCTGCATGCGCGCCGCAGGCCCGGCGGCATACGCAACGAGCCGGCCATCCGGAGACAGCGCGGGCTGGATCTCGAGGCCCGGGTCGGCGGTGAGCTGCTGCGAGCGGCCGATCGCGAGACCGCTCGAGCCGCCCTGCAGCAGACGCCAGATCCCGAGCGCCACGACGACGACGAGGACGGCAGCCACGACGCCGATGATGAGCTCCCGGCGCACGGGGGGGGGGGCGGCGACGGGCAGGGCAGCCTGGTGCAAACTCGCCGCGAATGCTGTGGCGTCATGAAACCGATCGGCCGGCGTCTTCTCGAGGGCCTTGGCCACGGCGTCGTCCACCCCGGGAGGCACGCTGGCGCGGATCGCGCGGAGACGGGTGGGACGCTCGGTCAGCAGTTTGGCGACAATCGCCTGCGCCGTCAGGCCCGAGTGCGGCGCTTCGCCGGCCAGCATCTCGTAGAGCACCGCGCCCAACGAGTACACGTCGCTGCGCGCATCGAGGTGCCGCTCGCCCGTCGCCTGCTCGGGGCTCATGTACTGGGGCGTGCCGAGGCTAAAGCCGGTATGGGTGATCCTATCGGCGCCGGCTTCGCGCAGCGCCAGCGCGATCCCAAAATCCGCGAGCATCGCCTCGCCCTCGTGCAGCAGGATGTTTTCGGGCTTGATGTCGCGATGGATCACGCCGTGCTCGTTGGCGTACGCGAGCGCGCTCGCCGCTTGCCGCGTGATGGCAAGCGCCTCTTCGATGCCGAGCTGCGTCTCGCGGCGCAACCGGTCGCGCAACGACTCCCCGCGGATGTAGGGCTGGGCGTACCACAGGAAGCCATCCGACTCACCGGAATCGATGAGGGTGAGGATGTGGGGATGGTCGAGCCGGGCGGTGATCTTGATCTCGTTGAGGAACCGCTCGGCGCCGAGCTGCGCCGCGATCTCGGGCCGCAGGACCTTCAGCGCGACCTCGCGATCGTGTTTCCGCTCGCGCGCGAGGTACACGACCGCCATCCCACCCGTACCGATTTGTCGCTCGATCACATAGCGATCGGCCAGCGCGGCGGACAGGCGGGGAAGCATATCGAGCATGGCCGCCTAATATACGCCCTTCCTGGAACCCCCCTCCCCACATCGCCTTCGCCGTCTCGGCCGCGCTGCGGCGCCACGGGCACCGCGTCTGGGGCCTCGCCCGCAATGAGACCAAAGCCGCCCGCCTCGCCCGCCACGAAATCGAACCCGTCATCGGCGACCTCTCGGGCCCGCAGAGCTACGCCGATGTGGCTGCCCAATGCTCCGTCCTGATCCACACCGCCTTCGACTACTCCGCCGACGGCGTGGCCAAGAACAAGCTCACGATCGACACGTTGCTCGACGCCGGGCGGCGCGGCGCGCAGCCTAAGGCCGCGCCACGGCGGGTTCCTGGATGAAGTGGAAGTGTTCTACCGGGGGTGGAAGGCTCGGCAGGGGTGACTTACCGGCGGCGACCTTCGGATCAGAGTGGATGTAGTCTTGCCAAGTCATGGACCTATCTCGGTCGCCTTTCCGGTACCGAATACAATGGACCGAAGGTGCGTCAGCCGCGTTGGAGTGATCCCACCCGCAGTCGCTTGGTACACCCCAATCGGTTCCCGAACCACATGATGCTTTCGCGGGCGGCAGCACGTGCGGGGTCTTGCGTCTTGGCCTTCGGGATTGCCGGGGTTCGTAGCCGACGAGGGGCTGGTGTGGCGAAACCGGTAAACGCGGAGATCTCTCACATCTCTGAGCGCAAGCTCTTGTGGGTTCGAATCCCTCCACCAGCACCCTCGCTTCCCCTTGACTCGGCGCCGTGTCCGGCCGATGTTGTCGATACGTGAGAGATCTCCGCGTAGCCAGTTTCGCTACGCCAACGAAAGCCGGGGAGCGTGATGCTCTCCGGCTTTTGGGCGTCTACAGCTCGGCGTCTCGGCCTCCGCCGGGCACCTAGCCCCCTAGCCGTCTCTCTCCGAACGTCACCCCCTCCTCCCAAACTGCCTCGTGTACTTCACAATCACCGATCTCGCCTGCACCTGATCCCACTGAAAGAAGCCATTCGCCGTCCGGCCTTCGTTGAGCACGATGAACAACCCGTTGCCCGCCGTGCCGAGCCAGCCGAACCGCGCGTTCGCCGTCCACGTGCCCGCCTGATTGCTGTACTGCATGAGCGTCTGCACGAAGACGCGCGGCGTGAAGAAGTACCCCACCCGCACGGCAATCAGCTTGCGGATAAAGTCGCCCTCGTCCAACCGGACGTCGTTGTACTCGACCAGCAGGGAGGTCGTGAACGCGCTCGCGTGCCGCGCCCCGAGCGTGACGCTGCCGCCACGGCGCGTCCCATCGTAAAACCCGCCCACGTCGGCGCGCAGCAATAGCGACAACGGCGCGCTCGGGTTCGTCGCAAAGTCGAATCCCACAGATGTGTAATCATAGGAGCCGGCAGGGAGCGTCACCCCGGTCGCGATCGCGAACGGCTGCTCCAGGCCTTGATGCTCGACGTTGACCTCCGGACCAATGCGCCCGCCGTTGGCCAGATCGACCTCGGTCAGATCGAAATGCAGCCGGCCCTCCTGCCAGAAACCGTTGAGCCTGTTGTAGCCGCGATAGTTCACGTGCGGGACCCATTCCTTAACCCACGGGACGTTCGGAAACCGCTGCTTCCAGTAGAGGCCGGCCTCATAGTAGCGGTAGCCGCCGCTACGGTTCAAGAACCCGACCTCGGGATTGAAGTCGCTGCCGACCTGGATGAAACGCGCGACGTTCATCCAATGCTGCGTGTCGTAGCCGAGGCGCGCGCTGAACGCTGCAGCGTCACCGTCGGGACCCGGCACCGCCGCAGCCGCACCCCACCAGTCGATCGTCCACGCGTCGTGAAGACCAATCCGGCCGTCGAGGCCGAGCACGCGGTTCCAGTCGCCCAGGTCGCCCGTTGCCATGCGCTGCACGCCGATGACGCCGACGCGCGACCTGGTGCCAACCTCACGTCCCACCCGCATGACCGAGTAGCCCTGGTGCTCCGTGAAGATCTGGAGCGCCCCCATCGTGAGGCTGCCGAGGCGTCCTGTGAGCCGCCCACCGCCCACGATCGGCACCGGCTGGCCGAGACTGTCGATGCCGATGCGACGGGTGAAGAACAGATCGACGGCCTGCGGCGTGCCGGCGGAGAAGATGCCGGCATTCTCGAGAAAGAAGGGGCGCTTCTCCGGAAAGAACAGCGGAAAGCGCGTGAGATTGGTGCGGACCTCGTCCACTTCGACCTGGGCGAAGTCGGTGTTGACCGTGAGATCGAGCGTGAGGCTCGGGGTCACCCCGTACTTGATCTCGCCGCCGACTTCACCGCGACGCCGAGCCTCTAAATCGAGGCCCGTCAGGGCGTACGGCGTCGCCGTCAAAACGCGCAGCGGCGGCGCCTGGACCCCCTCGAGCGTCCCGGCACGCGAGATCTTGTTGAGGCTGAACTGCCGCGGAATGAACGACCAGAACGCTTCTTCGTTCTTGCGACGGATCGAGCGCACGAGATTGAGGCCCCACTTCTGCGCCTCACCCGTCCCATAGCGCAGCGTCGTGAACGGGATGCGAAACTCGGCGTACCAGCCGCCCGAATCGACCGACGTGGCGACGGTCCAGGTGCCGTCCCAGTTGAGGTTGAAGCCCCCCAACGCCCCCGCCATGGCCGACGTCTGACCGGGGAGCTGCACGCCGCCGCCCGAGCCCTCGTTCACGACCTGGGCGTCGTACTCGATGGCCGCCGGCGTGGTGGTGAAGACGAAACCGTTCTGCCGGTCTCTATACGTGTCGAGCAGGATGCCGAAGTAGTCGCTCTTCGAGATGTCGCCGTCGCGCACCCGCTCGCCCGTCACGATGCCAGCGGGGTCCGTGTCATAGAGCCAGGCACCGATGTAGAGCGCCTGGCCATCGGTGATGATGCGGACTTCGGTGCGCTCCGTGACCGGCGCGCCTTCGTGCAGCTCGCGTTGTATGAAGCCGGTGACGGGCGTGGCCTCGAGCCACGCCGCCTCCGTGAGGCGACCGTCGATGACGGGGGGCGTCGCGACGGGGCGGGCGGTGGCGGTCGGGCCCTGGCTGGCAACGAGCTGTGGGAGCATGAGCAGCGCGAACACGATGACTTGACGGCGCATCCCTAAAAGATGACCCACGACGCGTTTTTGCGCAGCCAATTCGCGACCCCTGCCAGCGATGCGGTCGCAAGGAACTAGCTCAACAAGTCTTGGGACGGGCTGTACTTTATCGCCCGTGCTACCCGCCCCAAACCTCACCGCCCTCATCGTCGCTGCGTGGCTCGCCTTGCAGGGCGCCGCGACCCCGCCTCGGACGTTGCTCTGGGGTGGCGACGCCGAGGGGGGCGCGCCCTTCGTGGAAGCCGACCCGGCCGATGCATCCCGCGTCCGCGGCTTCGACGTCGAGGTGGCCGAGACGATCGCCCGGGGCCTCTCACGCCGGGCGCGCTTCGTGCAGGTGCAATGGTCGTCGATCGATCAGTCGGTCGAGCGGGGCGATTTCGCGATCGGGATGTCGGGGATGGAAGACACGCCGGCCCGCCGCGCCCGCCACAGCGTCACCGTTCCCTACTTCGAGTTTCGCGAAGTGCTCGCGGTTCGGGCCGAGGACGCGAGCCGCTGGCGGCGGCTCGCCGACTTGGGGGGGGGCCGGCGCGTCGCGACGCTCGGCGCCACCATGGCCTACGACCTGCTCCTCGCCGCCAAAGACTCATTCGGCGTGGTCCCCGTCTCCTATGACGACGATGTCCACCCGTACGCGGACCTCGTGGTGGGGCGCGTCGATGCCGTGCTCCTGGACCACATTATCGCGAAGCGGCGGTCCTCACTCCCCTTCGTCATTCAGCCACAAGCCGTAGCGACGGGCTACTACATCGGCGTCCTGGCCAAGGCCGACTCGGCGCTGCGCGACTCCGTGGACGCGGTCCTGCTCGCGGCGATGCGCGACGGCACGCTGGAGCAGATCTACCGGCGCTGGGATGTGTGGGATGCGAGTCAGGGGGAGCTCTTTAGGCGGGTTACAGGCGGACAAGAGGCGCGGGGGGTCGCGGCCGGGCAGGCGGCGTCCGTGTGGGCGTACCTCCCTTCCCTGGCGCGCGCGGCGGTGATCACCCTGATCCTCTCATTCCTATCCATGGCGGTCGCCGTCGTCGCCGGGCTCGCGCTCGCGGCGGCGCGCGTGTACGGGGGGACGCTCACGCGGGTCCTGGCGACGGCATACGTCGAGGTCATGCGCGGGACACCACTGCTCCTGCAGCTGTTCGTGATCTACTACGGGCTCGCCGGCGTGGTGCGGCTGCCGGCATTTCTCGCCGCCGTGCTGGCACTGGCGCTCAACTACGCGGCCTACGAGGCGGAGATCTATCGCGGGGCGCTCGAGGCCGTGCGCCCAGCGCAGCTCGAAGCGGCGCGCACGCTCGGCTTCTCCGAGGGGCAGATCCTGCGCCTGGTACGGGGACCGCAGGCGCTGCGCTACGCCCTCGCGCCGATGACCAACGATTTCGTCGCACTGCTCAAGGATTCGTCGCTCGTGTCGGTGATCACCGTCGTCGAGCTGACGAAACAGACGGCGATCTACGCGACCAACGTGGGGAGCTGGGTGGTCCCCGGCCTGTTGTGCGCCGCCGTGTACCTCGCGATGTCCCTGCCCCTCGCGCGTCTGGCCCGGCGCCTCGAGCGGCGCTGGAGCGCCGCATGACGGCACTCCTCGAGATCAGAGACTTGCGGCTCGCCTACGCTAGCCGGCAAGTGCTTGCGGGGTTGACGCTCGAGGTGCGGCGTGGCGAGGTGGTGGCCTTGATGGGGGAGTCAGGTGTGGGCAAGACGTCGGTGCTGCGCGCGGTGGCGGCGCTGCAGCAATTCGACGGGGGCCGGATCGCGGTGGACGGGTTCACGCTCGAGCCCGGTCCGGTGCGGCGCCAGTCGCAGCTTACGCCGCTGCGCCGCCGGGTGGGGCTCGTGTTCCAAGACCACGCCCTGTTCGAGCACCTGTCCGCAATCGAGAACGTGATGTTGGCGCTGACGCACGTGTTGGGGCGGAGCGCGGTTGACGCGGAAGCAACTGCGCGGCACCTGCTCGCGTCGCTTGCGGTGGGCGATCGGGCGGACGCGTTGCCGCGGCAGCTTTCGGGCGGCGAGGCGCAGCGGGTGGCGATCGCGCGCGCGCTGGCCCCCGACCCGGCGCTCCTGTTAATGGACGAGCCGACGGCGGCGCTCGACCCGGCGCGGCGCGACGCGCTGGGCCAGACGCTCCGCCGGCTCGTGACGAACGGGACGAACCGGGGACTGCTCATCGCGACGCACGACGTCGCGTTCGCAAATGCTTACGCCGATCGGGCGGTGATGCTTCCTCCGAGACCCTAGGGTCGTTTGCCTACCAACTCCGCCACATAGATGTCGCTCTGCCGGTCATCGATGGTGAAGTAGAAACGCCGGCCGTCGGTGCGCGGTCCACGGCCTTAGGGACTCGCCCTCGACGAGCGGCATCACATAGTAGAAGAAGCCGTTCGTTTCGCCGGAGTCGAGTAACGGCAGGATGTGCGGGTGTTGCAGCTGCGCGGCGACCCCGATTTCGCGGAAGAAACGGGCGGCGCCGAGCGTGGTGGCGATCTCGGGACGCAGCACCTTCACCGCGACGGCGCGGTGGTGCTTTACGTCTTGCGCGAGATAGACAGTCGCCATGCCGCCGGCGCCGAGCTCCCGCTCGATCCGGTAGCGGTCGGCCAATGCCTTCGTGAGGCGGTCCAGCAGCTCGGTGATGAGGACGCTCCGTGAACAAGGGCCCGGCAACGTTAGGGCGGGATCGACCCAGCGGCTAGAGCGGCGCGCTAATCCGAATACCAGTTCTTCTCCCACGCATGCCCCTCGAGCCGCGACAGCATCTGCGGCTTGAGCGACCCCTTCACCGCCGCCGCGACGTTCTGCTGCACGTGCGCCGGCCGGCGCATCCCAGGGATCACGGTCGACACCGCCGGGGACGACAGGCAAAACCGCAGCGCCAGCTCCGGCAGCGTCTCGACCTCGTGATCGAGCAACGCACTCAGCGCCTTCCCCCGCCGCTCGACCTCCGCCCGACGGTCACCGCGGAAGTACCCTTCCCGCCAGTCGCCGGGCGGAAACACAGTCGTGGCCTTAATCCCCCCCGTGAGCGCCCCTTCGTCGAACGGGACGCGCACGATGATCCCGAGCGGCTTTGTCCGCGCGAGCCCGAACAACGCCCGTTCGGGCGAACGATCATAGATGTTGTAGATCACCTGGGCGGTCTCGAACAGCGGATCCGCCAGCACTCGGAGCGCCGTCTCCGGCGCGTGGTCGTTGATCGAGATGCCCCAGTGCAGCACCTTCCCTTCCTTCTTGAGGCCAACCATCTGGTCGTAGGACTTGGGCCACTCCGGATCGTCCAGCCAGGCGTCGTGCCACACATGGAGCTGTTGCAGCGACAGGGCCTCGACGCCGAGGTTCTTGAGCGACGTCTCCGTACACGCGGCGATGTGCCGGGCAGGAAAGGCCGCCGCGAGGGGCTTATCGGCCTTCCCGGGCCACTCCTGGTTGCGCGGCGGAATCTTGGTAGCGACTACGGCGCTACCGGCGCGGATCTCGTCCTTCAGCACCTGGCCGATCAGGCGCTCGCTGTGTCCCTTGCCGTACGCGAGCGCGGTATCGAAGAACGTGATCCCTTGGTCGACCGCCTCGCGCAGGGCAGCTCGGCTCAGCGCGTCGTCCACCCCGCGCCACATGTCTGCGCCGAGACCCCAGCCGCCAAAGCCGATCTCGCCGACGCGGTACCCCGTGCTTCCTAGCGGTCGAGTCTTCACGAACGGGTCTCCGAGACTGTTAAAGGCGCAAAAAGGCGCGGTGGGTGCGATCTCGAGGATCACCCGCCGCGCCTTTAATGCGCCTCTAGTTGCCCCTCCTGGGATCGAACCAGGACTCTCCTGATCCAGAGTCAGGCGTGTTGCCAATTACACCAAGGGGCACCGTATGGAGCTGAGGGGGCTCGAACCCCTGACCTCCTGGGTGCGATCCAGGCGCTCTCCCAGCTGAGCTACAGCCCCGGGGCGTACAAACTAAACCCCCCGCCCCTCCCCCTACAACCCCGCGCACCCGCGCGCTGTGCGCCGGAACACCACGACCCAGCCACCGCAGCGTACATTTATCGCCCGATGCCCTCCATCTCCTACACGTTCAAAGGCTCGATCCCGGCCCCCGCGGAGCGCGTGTTCCAGCTGCTCACCGACCCCGCGCAAATCCCCCAGTGGCTTCCGGGATGCCTCGCCGTCGAGCCCGAGAACCCGCTGCGGCGCGGCAGCCGCATCCGGCTGCGCTTTGCCGGCGGCCGCGCCGCCGAGTTCGAGGTCGTCGAGCTCACCGCCCCCGCCAACTTCGGCTGGATCGAGCGCCGCGGCCGCCCCGGCCACCAGCTCTACTTCAACCTCGGCTTCGCCGGCGGCTCCACCCTCCTCACCATCAAGAACGTCTGGCAGGCGACAAACTGGAAAGCCTGGCTGCTCGGCAAATGGTACCGGCGGCGGGATGCGAAACGGTTCTTTGATGGGACCGTTAATAATTTGAGGAGGATGGTGACGGGTTAGAAAAGGGCACCTCCACCTCCATCCCATCCTTGGCCACGCTGACGTTCCCAAACACCTCCCGCGCCTCCTTCACCAGCTCGTCCGCACTCATCGAGTAGCGCGCTGAAACGTGGCACAGCACGAGCTTTTTGGCCTTGGCCGCCAGCGCCACTTGCGCCGCCTCCTTGGCCGTCGAATGACCCGTCTCCTTGGCGCGATCCTTCTCTTCCTCCCCGAACGTCGCTTCGTGAATCAGGAGATCGGCGCCCTGAGCGGCGTCGATCACGGAGGCGCTCGGACGGGTATCTCCGGTAAACACAACGAGGCGCCCGGCGCGCGGCGGACCGACGAAATCGGAAGGTTGGAAGGTTGGACCGTTGGAAAGTGTGATCGCCTCACCCTTCGTCAACTTGCCCCACAGAGGACCTTCGGGAATGCCGGCAGCCTGGGCCTTCTCGACATCAAACCGGCCTCGGCGCTCGTGCTCCTTGAGGGCATACCCAACGCTTCCCCCGCCGTGCTCGGTGGCGAAAACCTGGATCTCGTAGTCGGTGCGCGGTGCGCCGTGCGCGGTGCGCAGGACGTCACCGGCCTTGACTTCGGTGATCTCGATGGGAAACGGCACCCGTTCCACGCCCAGCTTCATCGCCTCACCGAGGACCCGCTTCGCCCCTTTGGGACCGTACAGAAATAGGGGTTCCGGGCGCCCCTGCAGACCGAGCGTCCGGATCAGTCCGATCACGCCGAGGAAGTGGTCGGCATGGAAGTGGGTGAAGAAGATCTCGCACAGCGCGAAGCTCACGCCGTAGCGCATCATCTGGCGCTGCGTGCCTTCCCCACACTCGAACAACATCGTTTCGCCTTCCCGATGAATGGCAAGGCCGGAAACGTTGCGCTCGACGGTGGGGCGCGCTGCCGAAGTGCCGAGAAACGTGACGGTCAGCACTTCTCAGAACATCTTCACGCGAATGAGGCCGGGTTTCATGTACTTGTCGGGGTGCTCTTTGAGATCGGTGAGCAGCGCCGTCAGAGCAACCGAAAGACTGTGGAGGTCGGTGTACAGGGTCGAGTCACTGGCGAGCTTCCCCAGCGTGCCTTCGCCCCGGTTCATGCGGCGCAGCAACGTGTCGATGGCGACCGTCGCGCTCCCGAGATGATTCGTCAGGGAGGCGAGATTCGCGCTCAGCGTGTCGATCCGCGCCCCGGTCTTCGAGGCGAGGATCGAATCGACCCGCGCCATCACCCGCTCGGTCGCGGCGAGGGTGCGCGTCGTCTGCTTCACGAACGGCCCCTCCGGCGCCTCAGACAGCAGATTCATCGCGCGCTGCGTCGCGACGAGAGTATTGTGCAGGTCCTGGCTCAGCTGCGGCGAGACAAACGAATTGGCGTTGCCGAGCAGCTCGTTCGCCCGGTTGGCGACGCCCGAGGCCATGTCGGTCAGCTCCTGTTCCTGCGTTCCGATCAAGGGCCGGTCGCTCGGGAGCGGCTCCTCGCGCACTCCCGGCGAATACTTGATGAACTTGGATCCCAGGAAGTCGAGCGCGGCGATCGCGACACTGGCGTCGATCCGGGGTCGCTGGTCGCGCTCGACGTTCAGAATCACCTGCACCTTCCCGCCGCGCTGCAGCCGCACCCCCTCCACCCGCCCCACCTTCACCCCCGAGACCATCACCGGGTCGCCCTGATCGAGCCCCGCGACGTTATCGAACACGACGGTGACCCGGACGCCCTGCGCGCCGACGCGCCGGTCGGTGAGCCAGAAGAGCAGGGCGATGAAGACGGCGAACCCCAGCAACACCAGCGCCCCGACCCCCACTTCCTGCTTGTAGGTGACGTCCATGGCCTCTAGGTGCCCTCGTGCTGGATGACCGCCATCTCGAGGTCCCGCTCCAAGAACTGCTGGACCGCGGGATCCTTCGAGGCCAGGATCTCCTCAGCCGTACCGACCGCGCGGATCGTCGCCTGCGACAGCAGCGCGATCCGGTCCGCCACCCGGAACGACCCCCGCACGTCGTGCGTGACCACCACGCTCGTCACCCCCAGCTCCTGCTGCAGCCGCTCGATGAGAGAATCGATGACGTCGGCGTTCACCGGATCGAGCCCCGAGGTCGGCTCGTCATATAGTAGATAGGTCGGCTTCCCCGCGATCGCCCGCGCGATGCCGACGCGCTTCCGCATCCCGCCCGACAGCTCGGAAGGAAACTTCTTCCCCACCTCCGGCTGGAGGTTCACGAGCCGCAGACACTCGCGCACGCGCTCCTCGCAAAAGGCGTCATCCCCGTACTGCTCCTGATTGGTGATGCCGAGGCGGATGTTCTCAAACACGTTCATCGAGTCGAACAACGCCCCGTTCTGGAACACGTAGCCGATGTGGCTGCGCAGCTCGGACAGCTCCTTGCGGCCCAGGTTGGGCACCGACAGGCCGTCCACCAGCACGTCGCCCGAGTCGGGCTTGATCAGGCCGATGATGTGCTTGAGCAGCACGCTCTTGCCCACCCCCGATGGGCCGAGCAGGGCGACGGTTTCGCCGCGCTGGACCGTGAAGTCCACGTTGTCAAGTACGACGTTGTCCACGAAGCGCTTGGAGACTTTGCGCAGCTCGATCATGTGCCGAGCAGGACCTTGGCGAGCACGGTGTCGAGCAGCAGGATCGTGATCGAGGCAGCGACGACCGCCGTAGTGGTCGACCGCCCCACCCCCTCGGCACCCTGCTGGGTGTGATAGCCGATGTAACAGGGGATCACGGTCACCGCGGCGGCGAAGAAGAACGCCTTGATGATCGAGTAGTAGAGATCGAACGTGTGGAAGAAGTAGCGCGATCCGTACGTAAACTCGGTGAGGCTCAGATGCAGCGAGCTGCTCGCGGCGACGTAGCCGGACGCGATGCCCATCACGTTCGCGAACACGGTGAGCGCCGGGATCACGAGGATCCCCGCGATGATGCGCGGCAAGAGCAGATGGCTCATCGGCGAACGGCCCAGGCTCTCCAGCGCGTCGATCTGCTCCGTAACGCGCATCGTGCCCAGTTCGGCGGCATACCGAGCGCCGATGCGGCCCGCCAGGATGAGGCCCGTCAGCACCGGGCCCAGCTCGAGGATCACTCCTGCGGTGACCACGCCGCCCGCGTAATAGAGGGGGATGACGCTGCTGGTGAACTGGTAGCCCGTCTGGAGGGCGGTCACGGCTCCGGCAAACGCCGCCACGAGCAGCACGATCCCCAGGGAGCCGAAGCCGATGTTCGTCGCCTGATCGATGGTGCGCGGCAGCCAGATGCGCCATTCCGTGAGGCCGCGGAACAGATCGAGGATCAGGAAGGCGAAGCGGCCCGCGTGCCCCGCGGTGCGGAGGGACCAACGGCCGACGTGGCGCCTGAGGTCGAGGGTGACGGGGACGCCGGTCATGGATGCATATTGGGGAACCATGGCCGCCAAGTCCACCCCCAAGCACCGTAACCCCAAGAGGGCTCAAGCGTTTACGCGCAAGTTGCTCGCCTGGTACCGCCGCGCTGCGCGCGACCTGCCGTGGCGCCGCACCCGCGATCCGTATGCCGTCGTCGTGTCGGAGTTCATGCTGCAGCAGACGCAGGTGAGCCGGGTGCTGGAATACTACCCGAGGTTTCTGGAGCGATTCCCTACGGCGGAGCGCCTTGCTCGCGCGCGGCCGAAGGCCGTCATGGAAGCGTGGGATGGGTTGGGATACTACGCGCGCGCTCGCAACCTGCATCGGCTCGCGAAGCAGGTGGCGGTTGCCGGTGGCCGGTTGCCGGATGATCCGGCGCAGCTCGTCGAGCTTCCGGGCGTCGGGCGCTATACGGCGGGAGCGGTCGCGTGCTTTGCGTATGAGAAGCCGGTTCCGGCCGTGGATACGAACGTGAAGAGGGTGCTGGAGCGAGTGTTCCGAACGAAGGATGTGTGGGGGCTAGCAGCGGCGATCGTGCCGAAGAATGGCAAGCGGGCGTGGAGATTCAATCAGGCGATCATGGAGCTCGGAGCTCTGGTGTGCACGGCAAGATCCCCGAAGTGTCCCAAGTGTCCGGTGAGAAAAGAATGTCGGTACTGGGCTGGAAGGGCGGGGTTACCGAGAGGGGGGCTATTACCTCATCACCGTCCCAGCGAGCAGAGCCAGTAGCGCGAAGATGCCCGCGACCGTCGCGAACACAGCCTGCCTTTTCCGAAGTCCCGCAAACGACTCGGGCATTTCGCCCCGCGGATCGAGCTCGAGCCTTCCCAGCCGTGCTGCGGTGGGTGTCACGACGCCGATCGCGATCAGGGCGCCGAGCAGTCCCAGCGCCTGCATCGCGACGAGCCAGCCGGGGACATCGGCGGTCTTGAAGAAGGGAAGCGACAGGACGAAGCCGCTCACGAGCACGAGCAGGGCGCCGGGGCCGATCAGGTTGCGGGCCACGACGCTGATGGCGCGGTAGACGGCAAGCCGCTCCCCCGGCGGGAAGTACTTGGCGGTGATCCCGGCGAGCATCACGGCGAGGCCGCCGCCGAGCCAGGCGACGAAGCCCATCATGTGAAGGAAGAGCCAGATGCCTCTCATGCGCGACCCACCACCTCAGGTATAGGTTGCCTTCCCGCGAACCCCGCCTCCAGGTCGTGCCAGTGCGTGATCCGCTCCTCGCCGAGTTTCCAGCACCAGAGAATCTCGTGGTCGTCGAGCTTGCCGTGGAAGTCGACGAGCCCCTCCTCGAAGCCCTTGAACTCGCAGCCGATCTGCTCCAGCTCCTGTAAGCAGGCGTTGATCTTGCCGGCGACGGCATCGATCTCGGCCTTGAGGGCGAGCTGGTCGGGAGACTCACCCCAATCGGGACGAGCCCCGGCCGCGAGCAGCTCGTACCTCGCGACCAGATCTTTCCAAGTGGGATAGTAGGACGCGACGTCCTGGACCACCCTTTTGACCAAGGGGAGCGTCCGGTTGGCATCGGCCAGAGTGAAGAACTTATGGGGCAATGACAATCCCCTGTACCTCTTCGGGATGGGGAATGAACCCCACCACTCGCTTGTCGCCGTCCACCACCACAATCGTCGCTCTCACATGATGATCCGCCGGATCCAGCTGCTTCGGCAGCTTGTATCCTGTTAACTCGGTATCGGGCTTCACGACTGGCGTATCCGTCCGCGCGTGATCCTGCACCGAGCAGTCGGTCGGGTCGTGCCCCTCGCTCACGCAGCGAGTGACGATATCGCGGTCCGAGATCGTGCCCAGATAGCGCCGGTCCTTGGGGTTATCGATGACCGGCACCACCGAGATGTTCTTCATGCGCATCAGCGCCGCGACCTCGGACGACGTAGCACCGGCCGCGACGACGACGGGATCCGCGATCATAACCTCGAATGCGCGCATGACTTATGCTAGCGCCTTCTTGGTCGCCTGGTAACCCGCTTCGACGTATTCCTGCAACCGCTCGACCGCGAACGTGGCCTCGCGTTCTTTCACCGGACGCACGTACACGAGCCGAGGCCCGTCGGCCGGCCAGTCGGCCACGGCGCGCTCGGCCTGTTCCGCCATCATTATCCGGGTCGCTTCGCCGTGAGCGCGAACCAAGGCAGGAACGTTGGAACGTTGGAAAGATGGAACGGGTGGTTCGTCGAATCCTGGCCCAACATTCACGGCCACGACCAGATCGGCAGGGATCGCGCGAGCGGGCTCGAGCGGCAACACGGCCCGCAGCCCCCCATCGGCGAGGCGGCGGCCGTCGAGCTCGAGGGGCGGGAAGTACAGGGGGAGCGCGCAGGAGGCGTACAACGCGTCATGGAGCGGCATGCCGCCGGTGATCAGCACGAGTTCGCCGCTGTCCAGATCCGTGGCCGTTACGGTGAGCGGAATCCTCAGGTACTCGAACGGCGTCGTCGGCACGAGGGTCTGGATGGTGCGGCGCAGCGCCGACGCGGGAATCATGCTTCGCGCGAGAATCGTTAGCATAGCTAACGGATTGAACGGGGCGACGTCCTTGCGGCGCAGCCCGAGCGAGCGGCGGCGCACCTCCTCGAACGGCACGCCTGCCGCGAGCGCCGCGCCGATGACGGCACCCATGGACGTAGCGACGATGTGGTCGGGAACGAGGCCGGCCTGCTCCAGCGCCCGGAAGGCCCCGGCGTGGGCGAGAGCTTTCGCGCCGCCGCCGCTGAACACCGCTACGACCCGCGTCACTCCCCTCGGCCCTGATCGTACCTGCGGTCCATGACCCGTGAAGCACGCCGTTGGGCGGCTCTGTCATACCGCCGCTTTTCGTCGGGAGTCTCGGGGACGATCGGCGGGACGGGCGTGGGCTCGCCCTTGTCGTTCAGCGCCACGTACGTGACATAACATGAATTGGTGTGGCGCTTGTCGCCCGTGAGGACATTCTCGGCGATGATCTTGACGCCCACTTCCATCGACGTGCGGCCGGCGAAGTTCACCCGCGCGAACGCCGTCAACAGCTCGCCGACGTGGATCGGCTCGCGGAAGTCGACTTTGTCCACCGAGACGGTGACGCAAGGCTTGCGCGAGTGGCGAATCGCGGCGACGGCGGCGACGCGGTCGACGAGCGACAGGATGTGCCCGCCGAACACGTTGCCCATGATGTTGGCGTAGTGCGGCATCATCAGCTCGGTGAGCACCGACTCCGATTCGCGGGGATGGCGTCCCTGCATCAGTAGTCCACAGGTCTCAGGTAGAATTCACCGATCGCCGTCTGCGACAGCACGGCGACGGTGGGCAGTTTGCGCTTCCAATGCGTCGAATCGAGCCGTTTCCGGACGAGCGCCACTTCTTCGGGCTTGAAGCCGCGCGGCTCCTCGCCGCGAATCAAGTGATACAGGATGCGATCGACCTTGGCGTACGGCAGCCCGAAGTCCCCCTCGTCCGTCTGACCCTTGATCAGATCGGCGGTCGCGGGCTTCGAGACGATTTCCTCCGGGACGCCGACATGGCGCGCCAGGCCCCACACCTGGGTCTTGAAGAGGTCGCCGAGCGGGTTGACGGGCGGCGCGTCGTCGCCGTGCCACGTGAAGTAGCCGAGCAGCCGTTCCGACTTGTTGCTGGTGCCGAGGGGCAGCGCTTGATCCTTCGCGGAGAGATCGAACAGCACGATCATGCGCTCGCGCGACATGATGTTGCCCAGGCGATGCTCGTCGGCCTGGCCGATCTGTTTCAGGTAGCCATCGACGGCGTCGGTGATGTCCACCGTCACCGACGGAATCCCGAGCTTGTCGATCACGAGCTGAGCGTGCTGCAGGCTCTCGGGGCTCGACGTGCGGTACGGCATGCGCACGCCGACCACGTTCTCCTTGCCCAGGGCCTCCACGGCAAGGAACGCGGTGAGCGCCGAGTCAACGCCGCCGGACAACCCGACGACGCCCTTCTTGAAGCCGCGGCGGACGCTCACCTCTTCGCGCAAGAAACTGACCAGCCATTTGCGGACGAGCTCGGGATCGATGCGGAGCGGGTCGTCGGCTTCCTCACTCCCCGCGACCACATCCAACGGCGGGGAAAGGCGCTTGACTGCGCGGGCGGTGCCGTTGGTTGCGGAGTCGAACTTCACTTTCGTCGGCTTGGGTTTGCCGAGGCCCTTGGTGAGAATCGGGAGCGCGCTTTGCAAGTCCGCGAGCAGCGGCGAGTCGGCTCGGGCATTGGTCAGCGCGTCGAGCTCGATATCCGCGGTAACCACCGCTTCTTCAAAGAGCGGTCCTCGCGCCAACACCTTGCCCGTCGGATCGATCACGGCCGAGGCACCGGGGAATCCCTTGCCGCCTTCGAATCCCACGAGATTCGCGAGCGCGACGAACACGCCGTGCTCCTCGGCGATGCCGCGCACGATGCGCTCCCAGCGGATCACGGACGCCGGGAGGCGCTCGCAATCGTCATCCTCGCCCGTCCCGCGCGCCGGCGACGCGCTCGGCACGATCAGGAGCTGCGCCCCCTCGAGCGCCGCCACCGTCGCCGCGAGGGAGTGCCACGCGTCCTCGCAGATAAGGATCGCCGCGCGACCCCACGCTGTGTCGAACGCCCGCACGCCCTCCTGGCCGCGATCCACGAAGCGCTCTTCGTCGAACACGCCGTAGGTGGGGAGGAACACTTTGCGGTGGACGTGCCGGACTGCCGGCTTGGATTTGCCGAGCGTCACGTACACGCAGGAATTGTGGATATGGCCCTGGAACTTCTCGTAGAACCCGACGGCGACATCGATGGACGGCCCCTGGTACAGACCGGAGAGGTCGCGCACCAGTGTCCCCGCCGTCACGGCGACTTCTTTGACGCCCCCCTCGACGAAATAGCCCGACGTCGCGGTCTCCGGGAAGATGACGAGGTCGGGCTTGGGATCGAGCTGCGCGGCCTGCGTGAGCACACCGCCGATCCGCGCCACGTTCCCGGCGTAGTCGCCCTTGGCGGGGCGGAATTGGGAGATGGCGAGGCGGATGGCGGGCATGAGCGAAAGATACGTATGCTTCGGACCATCCGCCGAGCCTTGGAGGCGTTCTGAACATCTTGTACATCGCGGTCGGGGGTGTAGCCGGGACGCTGGCACGCTACGGCTTGCAAGGGCTGATCCAGCCGCGGGCCGGCACCTTCCCGACCGGCACACTCATCGTCAACCTCGCCGGCTCGCTCGCGCTCGGCTTCATCATTCGCTACGCCACCGGCTCGACCGTCGTCTCCCCCGAGATGCGTGGCGGTCTGACGATCGGCTTCTGCGGAGCGTTCACGACGATGAGCACGTTCAGCTACGAGAGCATGAAGCTGCTGGCGGACGGGGAGTATTGGTACGCCGGGCTGTACATGGGGGGCACGATCGCGGGATGCCTGGCTGCGGTGATCGCGGGGACGGCGTTGGCGAACAAACTACTGTGAGCGAACCATGACAGAACGTTTCCGCGGTGAGCGCACCCTCATGCGCATCTTCATCGGCGAGAGCGATAAGCACCAGGGGAAGCCGTTGTACGAGGCGCTGCTCGAGCGGTTCCGCAAGAAGGGCCTCGCCGGGGCGACGGTGCTGCGGGGCGTCGCGGGGTTCGGCGCGTCGAGCAAAGTGCACACCGACAAGGTCCTGCGCCTCTCGCTCGACTTGCCACTCATCATCGAAGTGGTCGAGACCGAGGAAACGATCCAAGCGATCCTGCCGGACCTGGATGAGCTGATCGGCGGGGGACTGATCACGCTGGAGCGGGCGAACGTGATTCTGTACCGGCCGGCTACCCCTTGACCGTCCAACTCAACGCCCACGTCCCCACGAGCACCACCACCCCCGTCAGGGCAAGCCCGGGCTGCGCGAGCGCCGTGCCCACGAACAACGCCAGGTACACGGCGATGAACAGCGCCGGCGCGAACGGGTACAGCGGCACCCGGAACGGAGCCTCGGGTCGGCGGGCACGGAGCCGGAACAGCGACGCGACGGTCAGGCCATCGATCATCAGGATGAGTACGATGGCGAGCGAGAGGAGCTGCACGAACGTTCCCGACGCGGCGAGCGCCGCCGAGACCGCGCCCACCAGCAGCATCGCCGCCCAGGGCGTGCCGCCGGCGTTCACGCGCGCCAGCGCCGCCGGACCCAACCCCTCGCGTGCCAGACCGAAAATGACGCGCGGCGTGACGAACACGTTGCCGTTCAGCGACGCGAGCACGACGAGCAACGCCAGCACGGCGATCACCGTCCCGCCCTTCGCGCCGAAGACTGCCGCCGCGACGTCGCCCGCGACCAGGTTCGACGCGGCGATCCGCTCGAACGGCAACACGTGCAGGAAGGCGGCGTTGAGCAGCAGATAGAGAGCAGTCGCGATGGCGATGCCGCCGAGGAACACGCGCGGCAGCGTGCGCCCGGGGTCCACCACCTCTTCGGCGATCTTGGCGGCGTCCGGATAGCCGTAGTAGGTCCAGATCACCGACTGGGACGCGACGGCGAGGGCGCGGAACAGCGCGAGGCCCGTCGGCGCCGCCGGCAATGACCCGGACCACCCCGCCCCTGTCCCCGCCGCGAACCCCACCACTACCACGCCGCCCAGCGCGAGGACTTTGGCGCTGGTGACGACGTTCTGCACCCAGCGCCCCGACGCGACGCCCACCAGGTTGATCCCGGTGAACAGCGCCACGGCGCCCACGCCAACCCAGCGGGTCACACCTTCGGGCCATCCCGCGAGCCGGCCCACGAACTCACCGGTGACGACGCCGAAGGCGGCGATCGCCGCGGTGTAGATCGCGAGCCCCTCCACCCAGCCAACGACGAACCCGGCGCGGGGCCCGAACGCTTCGCGCGCGTACACGTACTTGCCCCCGGCGCGCGGATGGCGCGTAGCAAGCTCGGCGAAGATGAGCGCTCCCAGAAACGCCAGCGCCCCACCCAACACCCACGCCACGAATGTGAGCCAGGGACGGCCCAGCCCGCGCGCGACGAGCCCCGGGGTCCGAAAGATCCCCGAGCCGACCATGATGCCGACAACCATGGCTAGGCCGTCGAACACATGTAGTGAGCGTCTCAGGTCCGACATGGACGCGAAACTACGGCTGGGAGGCCTTCCGCGCTTGGGCGCCGAGCGCCAACGCCACACCGTTGGTCCACCCGAAGCCGTCCTGGGTCGGGTACTCGCCGCCGCCGGCGCGCCGCGTGAGGTCGACGACGTCGTACTTCTCCGTCATCTTGCCCGTCGCTCGATAGGCGCGCCGGTTCAGGGCGAGCCAGCGGTCGCGCGCGGCGTCGGCCAGGTCGGCGCGGCCGTAGCGGCGCACCCCCTCGATCGCCAGCCACTCGAGCGGCGGCCAACCGTTGGGAGCGTCCCACTGCTGGCCCGACGCGATCAGCGTCGTGACGAAGCCGCCCGGCTTCAGGAAATCCCGCTCGAGCCGCGCCGCGACCGCACGCCCCTGCTCGGCAGTCGCGAGCCCGAAATAGAGCGGCGCGGCGGCAGCGAGTGTGGGACGATCGGTCACGCGCGCGCCACTCTTCCAGCGGACGTCAAAGAAGAACCCAGCGGCCGAATCATACGCGGCCGCGAGCAGCGCCCGGCGACGATCCTCGGCGGCGCGCGAGAAGCGCTGGGCGACGTCGGCATCGCCCGAGCCCCCACGAAACGTCCGCAGCGCAGCGATCAGTCGCTCGGCGTAATACAGGAGACTGTTGAGATCCACCGGGATCAGGGCCGTCGTCTCGAGCGTCCGCAGGTCCTTCGGATTGCGCATCCAGCGGCTCGAGAAGTCCCAGCCGCTCTCGGCAGTGGCCCGCACGTTCCGATACGCTGCCTTCCCCAGCTCGTAGTCCTGGCGGTACGACTCCGGCCTCGGCTCGGCGAGGTCGTCCCAGTAGCGGTTCAAGACCGAGCCATCGCGCAACTTCACGGCGCGGCGCTTGGCGTCGCCCGGCGCCAGCTGCTCCGAGCCGTCCATCCAGAATGCGTGCTCTCGCTCCAGTGCCTCGAGGTAGCGCAGCGCCTGCGTGGTATCGGTGGCCCGGGCGTAGAGTCCGACCATCGCGGCGAAGAACGGCGGTTGGCTGCGGCTGAGATAGTACGTGCGGTTGCCGTTGGGAACGTGTCCCACGGTTTGGACCAAAAAGGCAAAGTTGTCGAGCATGCTCCGCACCAGGTCGGTGCGGCTGCTCTCGATCAGGCCGAGCATCGTGAAGTACGAGTCCCAGTAGTAGACCTCGCGGAATCGGCCCCCTGGGACGACGTACGCGTGCGGCAGCGGAATCAGCGACGAGCGCTCGTCAGCTTTGTCCGCCGCGCGCGTGAGCACCGGCCAGAGCGCGCGGATGTGCTCCTCCATGGTCTGCGTCGTGTCGGTCCTGAAATCTCCGCCGACCGATTGGGGCAGCTCGAAATTCTGCTCCACGAACGCTCTAAGGTCAGCACCGTGGTAGCGGGCGACAATCTCAGCAGGAGGGAAAAGCGGGCGCGCATCGACGAACGTCTTCGAGTCCGCGAAGATCCCCGACATCTGGACGTCGTGGAACAGCGGGCCCAAGTCGTGAGCGGGGTCGTAAAGGGCGGGCGGGCGGACGGGCGGACGGTCGGACCGGCAACCGATCGCGACTACCAGCGCCAGCACGCACGCCTTCATCACCGGAAGATGATCCACAGCACCCCAAGCAGCGCGGCGAGTACGAGCGACCACACGATGTCGCGTGTGCGGTCGCGCGCTTCTCCGGGGACGGGTGGTGCCGGCGCGCCGCCGCCCCACGAGATCCCCGCAAGTTGCAGCTGCGGCGGTGCGGGCGTCACCGCGCTCACGCCCACGAGCACCGCGGTGCTGACGACAAAGAGGAACACCGCGTAGTGCAGGAAGTTGATCTCGGCGAGCCAGGCCCACACCGTGCCGTCGGGGAGTCCGGTCTTCGAGATCCCGTTTACCAGCTCGAGCACCAGCCGCAGCACACCGAGGACGAGGCCGCTCGTGAGCGAGGCCATTGCCCCCGCCCCGTTCAGGCGGCGGAAGAAGAGGCCGAGCAGGAAGCACGCCGCGATCGGGGGAGCGATGTAGGCCTGGACGCTCTGGAGATAGATGTAGAGCTGCGAGGAGATGTACTTCATGAACGGGATCCACAGCAGACCGAACCCGACCAGGATCACTGTCGTGACGCGGCCGACGGCGACGAGGCGTGCCTCCGTCGCCTGCGGCCGCCACTTCCGGTACACGTCCCAGGTGAGCAGCGTCGAACATGAGTTGAACGCCGACGCGAGCGAGCTCATCAGCGCCGCGAGCATCCCCGCCAATACCAGGCCCTTGATCCCGGCCGGCAGCAGGCGCGTCACGAGGGCGGGGTAGGCGGCGTTGGCGGCCTCGCCGCGGATGTCGGTGAACAGCGCCGCGGCGATCACCCCCGGCAACACGAAGATGAACACCGGCAGGATCTTCAGGAATCCGGCGAGGATCGTCCCGCGCCGCGCCTCCTTCACGTTCCGCGCCGCGAGCACGCGCTGCACGATGTGCTGGTCGGTGCACCAGTACCACACGCCGAGGATCGGCGCGCCGAACACGATGCCCGTCCAGGGAAAGTCCGGATGACTCACCGGCTTCCACATGGAGAAGAAGTCGGCCGGCACTCGCGCGGTGAGCCCCGACCACCCGCCGACGTGCGAGAGCCCCACTAGAGTCAGCGCTGCCGAGCCGACGATCAGCACGACCGCCTGCATCACCTCGGTGTAGATCACCGCGCGCAGCCCGCCCAGAATCGTGTACAGGCCGGTCACGAGGATCAACACCACGGCACTGGTCCAGAAATTCCAGCCCGTCACCGCGCGCAGCACGACGCCGCCCGCGAACAGCGTGACGCTGATCTTGGTGAGCACGTACCCGATGACCGACACCCAGGTGAAGTACGTGCGCGCCGCCGGGTTGTAGCGCCGCTCCAGGAACTCGGGCATCGTGTAGACGCCGCTGCGCAGGTAGTAGGGCACGAACAGCCAGCCGAGCAGCAGCAGGATGAGGCAGGCGAGCCACTCGAAGTGCCCGACCGCGAAGCCGCTCGCCGCGCCCGTGCCCGCGAGCCCCACCAGGTGCTCGCTCCCGATGTTCGACGCGAAGAGACTGGCGCCCACCGCCAGCCAGCCGATGTCGCGGCCGGCGAGGAAGTAGTCGGCGCTTTCATCCTTCTTCCGTTTGGCCGACCACCAGCTGATGCCGAGCAGGATGCCGAAGTACCCCGCGATCACCAGGATGTCGAGCACCGGCAGCGCCATGGTCACTGTCCTCCAGAAGAGCGCCGCGCGAGCAGGAACTGCACGGCGAGGTCGGTGAGACTCCACAGTTGCACGTCGGAGCCGGAGCCGTAGCGCACGGGGCGCAGCTTCCCGGCCGCGATCTCGTAGCTCCACAGCTCGGCGTGACGAAAGCCGGAATGCTCCACTGCGTCGAAGACGGCGTCGAGGACAGGCGTTGCAGACCCTCGTCGAGCAAGAGACGCGAGGAGCGTATTCACGTCGCGCCCCCACACCACGCGGGGCGAATGATACAGGTCGCGCGCAAACATCGTCCAGACGGCGGGATCTGCGTAAGCGTCGTTGGCGGTGAGCGGCCCCAAGCCGGCGACAAACAGCCCCACGGGATAGGGCAGAGTAAACGGACGGAGCAGGTCGGCCTCGCGCGCGGGAGGGAGATTCTCGAGCAGGAGCCACATGGCGGGATCGGTGCTCATCACCGGGATCGGCGCGCCGCCCGAGTCGAGCGACACCGCCAAGAAGCGCAGCGTGTCGGTGGGGAAGCCCTTGCGGACCAGCCCCTGCTCCCAATACGCCCGCTCGGCCGCGGGAAGCGACGCGAGCTTGGCGTGGACGCGCGCCTCGACCTCAGCCGGCGCGAGCGCCACCTCGAAGTGCCGCGCAGTCTCGCGCCAGGTCTGGGCGGCCGGGGCGGCGTCCACGGCTTCCGGGACGCCGGCGAGTCCCAGGGCGCGCAGCGTGCTGTCGATCGTAACGATGCCGCGTAGCGCCGCCGGCACCCACACGACGTTCACGTCGAACGCGAACCGGCCGCCGGCGTAGCCGACGCGGCTGTCGCGCCAGCTCCCGGGGTGCCACCAGCCGTCGTCGTCGCGCTGGAAGCTCACGAGGTTCGTCGCGACCGGCTCCCGCGCGTACGGCGCCGCTTGCCGGGCGACGAACGCCAGGTTCCTGAGGAGGGGTCCGCGCCAGCGCGTGAGGAAGGCGCGTTTGCGGGCGTCCGGGACGGCGGGGTTGCCGAGGTAGCGGGCCGCGACGACGGGGAGCTGGAAGTCGTCATCGACCATGAAATAGTTCTCGCGCACCGCCTGGAGGTGCGCGAGGATGGACGGGTCGCCCGTCCGGTTGTACTCGGCGGCGTTCTCGCGGATCGCCTGGCCGCCCAGGGCTTCCTCGTGACTCACCTCGCCCGCCGGGTTGAGCTTGGCGAGCGCCGCCGCGATCACGAATTCCGGCATCGTGTCGGACCAGACCGGCTCCATGAGAAGCGCCGTCATCAGCATGTCGCGGCCGAAGTAGGTGGCGTAGTTCGGCAGCCCGGCCATGAGCTTCTCGCGCGAGCTGAGCAGCTCGAAGCCGCGGATCTCGCGCCACAGGCGCGCGGAGCGTACGGAATCGGAAAACCGGCGGAAGGCGCCGTTGAAGATCTGCTCGCGCGTGAGCGGGGTCAGGGCGGGGCCGTCGGTGCCGATCTCGACGGCGACGTCGAACGCCCGAGCATCGAGCGCGCTGATAGTGACGCTGTCGGGGTCCGCCGCCACGCTGGCGCGCTGCGCGCTGCCGCGCAGGGTCAGGGTGAGGCGGTTCTTGCCGTCGAAGCTCGACTGGGTGACGCGCACCACCCACCGTGTCGCCGTCTGCTCGAGGGTGATACTCGGCTCGAGCCGAGCACGGAGCGTCGCCACGTCGCGGGCACCGAGGAGAGCGAGCCGCCGCCGCCGCTCGGCGGGCGGCAGCTGTTCGAGGCTCGCGATGAGGGTAGTCAGTTCGGTCGGTACGTACGAGCCGCTGTACTGGAAGTCCCGCTCGACGCGCATCGAGCCGAGCAGGAAGTGGGTGAGGCGGAGCGTTCCTGAGGCCGCGAGGCGGTAGGTGAGCGTGCGTCGCGGACCGGCGCGGCGCGGGACAGCCTCGCGACTGCTCCAGGCGAGCTGGGCCGGTGCACCGGCCGAGTCGCGGGCGGTGAAGCCGATGCTCTCGTCGAGCGCGTCGGCCCAGAGGTGCACGACCCGGCCGCTGCGGCGGTCGAGGTAGATCTGGACGGCGTTGCCGCGCGCGTCGCGGTAGACGCGCGTCGTGTACCCCTGGTAGGCCGCCGGGTCGTCGAGGGGAGGTTCGGGGAACGCCACGTAGGGCGACACCGGGCCCGTGCCCAGGCCGCCCTGCGTCGCGACCAACAGGGCGAGGAAGAACGTCATCGGGTTCAGCCGATAACGTAACCTCTAGAAGTCGTACCGCAGCGACACCAGCAGCCGGCGCGGCAGGATCGGCCGCGCCAGGAAGAGCGGCTGGGCCACCGCGAGGCGCGGGTTCCCCTCCTCAAAGCCCTTCGACTGGAACGCGTTCTGGAGGTCCGCCGCGATCGTCATCGCCTCGCCGGGTACTGTAAACGACAGGCCTAGATTGGCGTAGCCGTATGCCGGCAGCGTGTTCCCTGCGTTGAAGTCGGAGTACCTGCGCCCGACGTAATGCCAGTCGCCGAGCAGCGTCACCTGGCCGGCGCGATACGTCGCCGACAGATTGCCGATCACCGGCGGCACGCCGTTGATCCAGCTCCCGATGTCCGCGCCCGAGGCGAGCTCGGCCTTGAGCAGGGTAGCGGTGCCGAGCAGCGTGAGGCCGCGCGTCGCGACCGCCGATACCTCGACTTCCGCGCCGTAGGACATGTTCTCCGGGCTGGTTCTGATCTCCCACACGGTGGCCCCGGTGATCGGGTTCACCACAGCCCCCTGGCCGACGATGTTCTTGAGCTGCGTGCGGAATCCGTTCACCGTCACGGAGTAGCGGCCCGAGGCGTACTTGACGCCGCCTTCGATCGAGAACGTGCGTCGCGGCGCGAACAAAGCGACTTGCGCTTGCGCCGAGGCCACGAGGAACTCGTCCAGGGCCGGCATTTTGTACGCCCGGCTCCCGAGCGCGTAGACCGACAGGTTGTCGTTGACGGCGTAGTTCAGCCCGACGGACCCCGCCCAATCGCTCATGCTGCGGCTCAGCTGCTTGAAGGAACCGTTCCCCCACGGCTCGACGTCGTAGAACGTCTCGGACACCGTGTCGCTCACCGCCTGGCTGGACGTATTCTCGGCGGTCTGGACGAAATCGTCGTACTCATACCGGAAGCCGACGTCCGCGCGTAGCTGCGGCGTGAGCTTGAACGATCCGCCGAGCACGCCGGAGAAGACCGTGGTCGTACCCGAGCCGTTCACATAGTTGGAAAGGAAACGACGGAATCCGTTCTTCGTCGCCGCGAGGTTCGAGACCGGGACATCGGTTGTGTCCGCGCCCCCGGCCTTCAAGTACGAGATGTACCGGATCGTCGCGCTGTTCACGAACAGGTCGACAAAACGCGGATTGTCGCGCACGTCGGTGAGGATGTCCGTGAAGAACCAACGGTTGGTCTGCGTATAGTTGGCGAAATAGACCCCGAGTGATGCACTGTTGCCGCCCGGCAGGGCTTTCTTGATCTGCAACTGGTTCTGGAATGCGGTGAGGGGCTTCTCCACGTGCCACTCGCCCCCCGGTGCGAGCAACCCGTTGGGCGTGTTGAAGAGCACATGGTTGCCGAGCGCGTCGAAGTGATTCGTGTAGCTCAGCGTCGCCACCGTTCCGGCCAAGGCCGAGCTCTTCAGGGAGTCGACGAGCGAGCCCGCCGGTAGTACCGCGCGGCTCCGCAGCGGACCCACGAAATAGCTGCCGAAGTAGCCGCCGATCCAATCCTGCACGGCGTCGGCGCTGGTCTGAACGTTGAACGGCAGGATGGCATTCCACTCCTGGTCGTTACTCATGATCTGCGCCGAGTTCCGGACGCTCCATCCCTCATTCAAGTCGAGATTCACGTCCGCCGTGAACCACGAGGCCTTGGTCCGGAGGCCGTTATCCAACGGGAGCTCGAGCTCCCCCGTCGGGATCGGGACGCGCAGGTGATTGCCTTCGTTGGTGTTCATGGAGCCGTAGTCGGAGAAGCCCGGGACGTACTCGCCGGGGCCTCGGAACGGGAGCGGCAGGATGAACTGGTTACGGTCGTTGATGAGCTTGCCGGAAAAGCGGACGTAGCCGTTCGAGAGGTTGCGCGTGAGGCTGGCCTTCATCTGCCCGCCGGCAATGCCCGGGAATCCCGGATCGCGGACGCCCCGGTCGTAGCGATAGAACCCCCCGGCGTTGAAGCGCCAGTCGTCCCCGATGGGCCCGTTGAGGTTGAAATCGTAGCGCGCCAGCGCCGCGGTGGCACCCGACACTTTCATCGTGCCCGTCGCGTCCGCGCCCCCAGTCTTATTGATGAAGTTGATGATCGCGCCCGGCGTATTGGATCCGAAGAGCGCCGAGCTCCCGCCGCGCACGACCTCGATCCGTTCGATGTTCTCGTCCATCCGGAACAGGTTATCGGCATTCATGAAGAATGTGTGCATCGTGGGGAAGACGGGGAGGCCGTCCTCCATGAACATCACGTACTCCACGCCGAGGATGCCGCGCATCGAGATGTTCTCGTTGACCTCACCGCCCGAGCTCTCCACGCGCGTGAACCCGGGCACGTAGCGGAGCACTTCCGTCGTGCTGCGCGGCGACGCCTTCGTGATGTCGGCCGCGCTCAGAATCGTGACCGCGCTGCTGGTCTCGAGCTTGGTGCGCGGCGTCTCGGTCCCGGTCACGACCACCGCGTCGAGATTCAGCGGATCCGAGCCCAGCGAGAAGTCCTGCGACGCGCGCTGGCCTGCCGCGACCGTCACGGTCGCCGTCCGGCTCTTGAAGCCGATCAGGCGTGCCCGCAGCGTGACGGACCCAGCCGGCACGTTGTCGAGGACGTAGCTGCCGTTCGCCGTCGCGCGGGCGGCGGTGGCTTCGCGACCGACGACCACCACTTCGGCGCCGGCGAGCGCAGCGCCGCCCTCATCGGTCACTCGGCCGGCGACCGACCCGGTCCCGGCGCCACCCTGAGCGAGGGCCGCGGGAGCAACAACAACGAAGAGAGCAAGGAGGAAAAGACGGGCGACTCGAATCATGGGCGCATCCCTAGCGGATTGGAGATGCGGAAGACGAAGTGATCCGTAGACGCGCGCGTCAAGACCGCTCGCTGTGGCGAGGACGCAACGAAGAAAGCTTTACGGCGCGAGCTCTATAACATGGCCTTCGAACGGCTCCAACGTCGCGACTGGAATCCAGCCGCGGATCCTGCCGTCGCGCATCACGCGCAACGAAGTCTCGGGACCGCCGCCGAACAGCGGCTTCGCGGTGTAGCGGCCGGGTGGGAGGACGGCGTCCGTCGAGGAGAGGGTGGGACGAGCGATTCGTTGACCGCTGAGGTTCGCGATAACCAACACGGCCTTGCCATTCGCGCGCCGGAGGTACGACAGCACCGCATCGCTGCCGCTCGTCAGGATGGTGACGTCCGCCGCCGAGCCCAAGGCGGGACGCGCCGCGCGCAGGTGAATGAGCTGGCGGTACAGGCTCAAGAGAGAGCGCGGATCGCCGTCCTGCACCGCCACGTTCGCCGTGAACGAATCCGGCTGCAGCGGCTCCCACGCCTGGCCGCGCGTGAAACCGGCGGCCGGCGCGCGCGCCCAGTGCATCGGTGTGCGCAACCGCGGGTCCGGCTTGGAGCCGGTCATCCCGATTTCCTCGCCGTAGTAAACGAAGGGGACGCCGGGCAGCGTGAGCAGCAGCGTGGCCGCGAGCCGAGCGCGCGCCACGTCGCCCTGGAGCTCGGTCAGCGTGCGCGTCTGGTCGTGATTCCGGAGGAACGACGCCCATCGCCCCTGCGGGAGATCGCGCTGCACGCGCTGTAGGGCGGCGGTCAAACCGCGCGCCGAGCTGTTCCGGACCGCGTCCAGGACCGCGTCGGCCAGCTCGAACTCGAAGTACGTGTCCAGCTGGTCCGGGTAGTAGGGCACGAGGAGGGCGGTGCTGCCCGACACCTCGCCCACGGTGAATGAGCCCGGTGCGACCTGGTGGATGTACGCCGAGTAATCCCGCAGCCACGGGTGCGTGGCGGGCGCATCCCGCACCGTGTCGCCCGCCTCGAAGAAGTGCGCGACGGCGTCGAGCCGGAAGCCATCGACGCCCATGTCTTCCAGCCAGTAGCGCGCGATCCGCTTCGTCTCCTCCTTGACCGCCGGATTCCCGAGGTTCAAGTCAGGCATCCCGCCCCAGAAGAGGCCGTAGTAGTACTCGTTGCTCGTCGGCGAGCGGTGCCACACCTCGGCTTGCCACCCGGGCACGCGGCGCGCCGCGGGCGACCACAGAAACCAGTCCCGGTACGGCGACCCGGGAACGAACAGCGCCGACTGGAACCACGGGTGCTCGGAGGAGACGTGGTTCAGCACGAGATCCACCAGGACGCTGATGCCGCGCGTGTGCGCCTCGGCGATCAACCGCTTGAAGTCTTCGGTCGTGCCGTAGTCGCGGTTGATCTCGTAGTAGTTCGTGACGTCGTAGCCGTGATAGCTGGGGGA
>Ga0210382_10000133_pt1 | contig 29262 bp, 14 predicted proteins | sample PLMedo_FD_155452 | JGI IMG/M metagenome (GOLD analysis project Ga0210382, IMG submission 155452) | Groundwater sediment microbial communities from an aquifer in East River, Colorado, USA - PLM0_60_coex redo | ecosystem: Environmental > Terrestrial > Soil > Riparian zone | place: USA: East... | reverse complement strand
AGCACGAAGAACGCGAGGACCGCCAGGGCGACGGTGCCCGCCGCCGCGAGGATCAGCGGGTACACGGCGAGCGAGAGCAACCGGGAGCGGAGCCGCTCGTCGCGCTCCAGCTGGTCGGCGAGGCGGCCGAAGGCTCCGGCGAGGTCCCCACTGCGTTCGCCGGCGCGCACGAGCCCGACATATAGAGGAGAGAAGAGCGCGGGATGGGCGGCGAGGGCGGTGGCGAGGGACTCGCCGCGTTCCACGCGGGCGCGGACGGCCTGGGTGGCGGTCGCGGTATCGCCCGAGGCGACGTGCGCGGCGGCGCCGAGGGCGCGCGCGAGTGGGAGGCCCGCCCGCAGCAGGGCGGCGACGGCGCGGGTGACTTCGAGGATGGCCTGGCGGCTTCCGAGCATCCCGGGCTGCCGCCCGTGGTCAGCCGAGCATTCTGCGACATCCACGACGACGAGACCGCGCGCCTCGAGCGTGAGCGTCATGGCCTTGGGGCTCGAGGCGTCCTCGGCGCCGCGCAGGCGCTTGCCCAACCGATCCACCGCGCGATAGGCGAAGGCCGGCATCGCGGTCTACTTCCAGCTCACGACGTCCGCGGCTTCCGCCTCCCCACCCGACTGCCCGTCCGCACCGTACGACACGAGATCGTAGCCCGCGGGGTTCTGCTCCCCGGGCGATTTGTAGATGTAGGGCCGTCCCCAGGGATCGAGGGGCACCTCCTTGCGGAGGTAGGGCCCTTTCCAGCTGAGCGGGCGCGGGTCCTGCACCGGCGCGGCCCACAGGGCGGCGAGGCCCTGCGCGGTAGCCGGATAGCGGCCGTTGTCGAGGCGGTAGGCATCGAGCGCCGCGCCGAGCATCTCGATTTGGGAGCGGGCGGAGACGTTCTTGGCCTCGCCGACGTGCTTGAAGACGTTGGGCGCGACGAGGCCGGCCATGACCGCGATCACGACGATCACGACGAGGATTTCGATCAAGGTGAAGCCGCGCGAGTTGCCGCAGCGTCGACTTGCACTCGACCGAGGGCTCATGCGTCTCCAGTCAAGAACTGGATCATTTCGACTCGCGGCTTACCGCGGACCATCCGCCCCGTCACCGTGACCTGCTTCCCGGCGACCGTAATGATCTCTTCAAACTTGTCGGACAATCCCTTCTCCTCCCTGCGGGCTATAAGGATATCGATGACCGCATCGACGAGACTCTCCCAGGACCCGAACTGTTGGACCAGTTCGGCCTCACGCTGCTGTGCGACGATCTCAAGGGCATGCGTGTGATCGCGTTCTCGGGGCACACCCCGTGCGGTCAAGCGATCGAACACCCCGGAGATCGCCTCGCCAGCGTTTGGATCAGCAAGCGGCCGACGCTGGGGATGACGAGCTTGAAGCGCGGCGTCAATCTGCTCGAGCGTGTGAGAGTAATGGCTGTGCTGAGGCGACATGCTGTGGACGCGCTCCAAGTTCGGCAGGGCAAGGAGCACCCCTAAGTCGCCGTCTCCAATCTCGGTACGCGACAATGCAAATTCGCGAAGGAGTCTTAGGCCGCGAAGAAAGGTCAGGGATGCCAGTTCACCTGCGCCATCGAGAAAGAGGATTTCCAACGAGGGGATTCGACCCACGACTGGGACGTCAATAATCCTTCCTTTCGTGGAGAGCAGCTTCAGGACCCGCAACTTGCGCAAGCCTTGGAGGGATGCCAGGCTGCCTCCAGTCTCTTCGACCGGCGTGTTCCAGATTCCCAATTCTTCCAGATTCCCCAAACCCGCTAGGAACTGAAACGACTGGAGGCGGGGGCCACTCGTAATCGTTAGTCTCTCGAGAGAACCCAGTTCACCGACGCGAGCGAAGTCGGCGACTCGCCTACAGCCCGCAACGGTGATCGCTCGAACGTTCCTCAGGGCTGTAAGCGGCGCGATCGACCGCAGGCGCGTAAGGTCAATCAGGTGCACCTCCTCGAGGGGAAGCGCATCGATACCGCCCAACGTGGCAAGGCTCGCGAGGTGGTTTAGGTAGAGGCGACGCAGTTGCGTGATGCCCTTGACCTGCGCCAGGTCAGCCACCTTCAAATCGAACAAGGCCAAGTCCCTGAGCGACCGACTCTCGTGGACGTTCCCAAGGGTTGCCGGATGCGCCAAGACACACTTCGTGAGCTCCGGCAGTTTCGTGAAGTCGAGGCTGTCGACCGGACATTCCAGAATCAACTGCTCGAGATGAGTAAGGGCTTCGAGATGTGACAGATCTGTGACCGTCTGGCTCGACACTTCCACGCAGCGGATCTGTTCCGCGAACTTCCCTAGGAAGGCGAGGCTGGTCCCTCGATGCTCCCAAGAGCGGTCCACCAGCACGCGCTGAACCCCACTTTCGCGCAGCACGCGCTCCATCTCGGGCGACCAGCGGGTCACCCGAAGCGTGCGTGGCCCACTCCTGGTTGAGATTGGCAGAAGCTCAAACCCGTCGTCCGCGTATTTGTGCGGCCGGTCCCGCGCCGAGGTCATGGACACAATTTGAGCACCTTGCCAAGTCCCGGCCACCGTAGGTTCGCAATTAGACCTTCATCGATAGCGGCTCGCGCGCCCACGCCTACGGTTGACATCGCGACCGCCTCGGCTGTCGTTGCCTCGATGGCAGCCAGGCTTGGCCCACCCAGTCTGACGATGATGGCACGTAGGTATTCAAGATCTCGGTGGTGGGCAGCCAGTCGCGTGGCCAACTCCTGCATCGTGCGACCTATATAAAGGGCCCCTGGCCCTACAACATCGAGGGCTCCTGTTGAGGCAACGTACACTACCTCCATGACGGCACCGGTGACTGCCGCGCCGATAATCTGCTGAAAGACAAAGCAGCCGGTCTTTCTAAGAATCATTTTGTAGACGGGCACCTGGATCTTTGTCTTACTATTGATGTCATTAATAACCTGGGTTTCTTCCAGCTCAATCAGGTTGCCCTCAAGACCGGATACGTCGGTGAAATTGATCGGATCACCAAAAGTGTAACTGTAGAGGTTGAGATCAGCGGTAAAGCCAATCGGGTCCTTGGCCGTCCAGCGGCCTATGCTTGCGTCGTAGTCACGAGCTCCGAAACGAACGAGGCCCGTCTCGTCATCATATAGACCGCCTGCGAAACCGAACGGCTGGAAGCCAGAGTTTGTGTTTAGCGTGACTCGCCCGAAGCCGTCATACTCTAGGCGTTGCGCCACTGCCCCAGTTGCCACGTCAACGACAAGACGAACACTGCCGCGCTCGTCATAGACGATTCGGTACGTAGCTCCTGCGCGGACCATGTAGTCCGGAACTGTTTGGTCACCGTAGACGAATCGAGAGACGACTTGTCCCGTTCCATCGAGCTCCGCAACAGCGACTCCACCGCTGTAGAGCCACGCCCGAGTAAGGGCTCCATTAACACGCTTCCCCACCCGATTGCCTTCAGCGTCCACGACATACTCGATGAGCGCTAAGCCCGAACGCTGAACACGTCGCAAGTTGCCGATTGCGTCGTACGCATAAGCGACCGTATCGATTCCGCTGACCTTGCGAAGCAAGTCACCATTAGACGTGTAACTGTACTGAACGCTCCCGTTCGCAATCAAACGATCCTGTGCATCAATCGTGGCTGTAAGAACGCCGCCGGTCGTGGTCGCCCTCACCCGATTGCTATTCGCATCGTAGTCGTACGCCTCAACGACCGATCCATCACGCGTGACAGTTGCCAGATGCGCGGCACTGTCGTAGGCCAGAGCGGTGACCGTAGTAACGTGATCAACCGTTTCTGTACGACGAGTGATGCGCCCTGCGGAGTCCCGTACCAGCACCACCGCATAGAGCGTGTCGCTGCCGAACTTTGTTACGGTAGACGACAGCTCCATACCCTGCTGATAGGTCGCGCTCGAAGTGACGGATCCGACTGTACGACCAATCACTGCTCCGGTTGCTGCGTCGCGACTGAGGGTAAGAGCACCCGCGCCAGTCAGGAGGCCGTCGGCATCGTAGGTGAACTGCACTGCTGATGCACCGTTCACCTGTTCGGACTGCAGCCGAAAATCGGTATCGTACGCTGTCGCGACGGTTCCTTGAACCGGCCCGCTCCAGCTTGTACTGGTAGGGAGCGGCCCGTCGTAGAGGTGCGCTACGGAAACGCCTCCCGTTAGAGTTGCCTGTGAAAGATTTCCGTTCGTCGCACTACGGACCATCTTCAACGTGTCGTTGCCCGGCAGAAGGACCACTTGACCGAAATCGGTCGAGTTGTATGAGATGGTGATCACCGATGAATCCGGTCGTGTGATGCTGGTTGGTCGACCGGCGCTGTCATATGAATACCGAACAATCCCGGGTCCGAAGCCCGCGTCAGGCGCTGTGTAGCTGATGAGCTGGCCCGCGGTATTGTGAGAGAACGCGTGATCTGGGCGAGAAGGCGGCGTCACAGTCGTAACGTTCCCGTTCACATCGTAACCAATTCTGATGACTCGACCGTCGGGAAGGTGACGTTCTAGTAGCTGATTCGATTGGTCATAGACGAACGTCGTTGTCAGACCAAGTACGTCGGTGCGGCTGCTGAGGCGATCAAACGAATCGTACGCATAGCGTGTGACCCGCCCACCGATCTGTGCCTGTATAACCCGACCGTGTTCGTCTAATTGGCGTTCGAGAGTCGGCCCTCCGGTGCTCGTAATCCGCGTAGGCCGCCCTAGACTGTCGAGCGTCGCTGTGGTTCGACGACCGCCTGCCGAGGTCGTGGTTACTGTACTAGCCACCTTATCGAATCGTGTCGTGCTGACGCGGCCATTGACTACCGTGGAATCGATTTCGACCGAGACGCTGAGCGGATCATCGGGATCTGAAAGAGTGACGCCTCGACCGAACCGGGTTACCCTGGTTAGTCCGGATGGCAAACGCACCGTTTCCTGGCCGAGGACCGCTTGCAACCCGAAGCGGGAATCGGGTTCAGGTATTAGAGTAGTAACGACACCATTCGGTGAGGTTATGACCGTTCGTCCGTCGAGACCATACGTCGTTTGGCTGTTCATGCTGCCGGCGAGAACCTGGCTGTACTGAGTGACTCCGTCCGCGGACTGTTGACCTGATACAGCAAACGTTCTGTTGGATGGCAGCTGCATCGTGACAGAGCTGCCACTTGTGCTATAGGATGTGCTGCCTCCCCGCGCATCGGTCAGCCCAATGACCATCCCGTTGGCGTCGTACCGGTAACGCGCAACTGTATCGCCAGCCTGGTTGATGGTGGCAGCGAGATCTCCCTTCGCATCAAGCACGAATCCGACAGGCCGACCATCGGGGCCGGTAAGCCCAGCAAGGTTCCCGCCTGCATCGAGCGTGACAGCACTGAACTGACCGTTCGGAGCAACGATTCGGGCTAGTGCGCCGTTGGTGTCTCTCTCCAAACGAGTTACCATGCCGGATAGGTCGCGGATGGAGATCAGTCGACGGTTTTGATCGTATCCGAAGGTATAGATCGTGTCGCGCGTCACTGCGTTCAGCGTCAGCAGAATTCGACCCGCTGCACTGAACACATGTAATTCGCTCCCATCCTCAGAGACCACCACCGTCTGCCCCCCCGCTAGCCCGGGCAGCGGCGCAGTCACCTTCCGCACCATCGCATCATCCGAGATCAGCATCGAGCCGTCCTGGAGGAACGTGATGCCCTCCACCCGATTGATCCTGGCCCGCCGCGCGGGACCCTTGTCGCCACTATTTCCCCCCACTCCGTCCCCGACCACGGTGTTGATCAACCCGTCGGGACGAATGCGACGCACCCGGTAGAACCCGGTCCCCGGCCCGCCCGACTCGTTCAATTCATCCGAGACGTACAGGCTGCCGTCGGGACCGATGCCGAGCGCCCACGGCGCGAAGAACTGCGCTTGCTGTGCCGAGCCGCCGTCGCCCAGGCCCGCAACCGGTGTAGGTCCCCAATCCTTGCCGCCAACGAGGTGGATGATGCCCTGGGGGTCGACGCGTTGAATGCGGGCACGCAGCGTACCGCCCGCGGCCTGTGAGAAGTAAATCGATCCGTCGAGGCCAATCGCGAGCCCGCGTGGGAACCTGAGCTTGGCACGCGTTGCCGGAACGTTGTCCAGGCACGTGGACTCGAACTGTCCCGGCGCCGCGGGCGGAGTGCCCGGGATGAAGCACTGCTCCCCGGTCCCCGCGATAGTGGTGATGATTCCGTCGAGGCCGATCCGGCGGATGCGGTGATTGTTGATGTCCGCGAAGTACACGCTGCCGTCACGTGCGACCGCCAGCCCACCGCCGAATCCCTGCCCGAGATTCAACTTGGCCGACGTGGCGGGAATGGTGTCGCCGTTGTAGCCGAGCTCCCCAGTTCCGGCGAACGTCACGATGATGCCGTCGGGGCGCACGCGCCGAATCCGTTGATTGCCTTCGTCCGCGATGTAGACACTGCCGTCCGAACCGAGCGCCAGGCCCTTCGGAGATGACAGCTTCGCCGCGGTCGCCGGCCCTCCGTCGCCGGCGTAGGCCCCGTTGCCACCGGATCCCGCCACCAGGCTGATGATGCCGTTCGGATCGACCTTGCGAACGCGATTCCGGAACCGGTCTGAGAAGTACACGCTGCCGTCGGGCCCCACGGCGATTCCAGCCGGGTCACCGATCAGCGACTGCGTCGCCGGAACACCGTTGGTCATCGGATCGGATACGGGGCCGGTAGCCCCCGTGCCGGCGAACCGCGTGATCTGGTCCGGGAGCGTCGCGGCAGTGCGGCGCGTGCCGTCACCACCGTATAGAATCCCGCCCAGCGGGTCGTAGGCATGCTGTACGTCGAGCGTGAACCCGCCGAGCCCTGCGCCCGTCGCGTCGAACCCACCGAGCGTCGTCGGCAGCGTCTCCCACACCCGTCGCAGGGCGCGCACATCCTCTTCTCGCGGCGGCATCGAGTCGAGCGTGCAATCGCCGGCGGTCAGGGTGCAGGGAAGCCCGAAGCTCTGTGACACGGGCGCGGGCCTGGAGTAGACGACCGGGTAGAGGTACCCGATCCGCACCGTCGCCGGCTGCGTCTGCTGGACGGTGCGGCCATACGCGTCTTTCCCATCCCATACGAACGTGTAATTGAGATTGGCGGCGGGCACGAAGCTGGTCTCGAATTGCTTTCCCGCGATGTTGATTTCCAGGTCGACGCGGTTCAGGAACGGCGGAATGGTGGCGCCGACGAGCTGGATGTTGAGTTGCCGGTCTGCAACGTTCCCCTGCGTCCGGTCGCTCGCATAGTTCAGCGTGAACGGCGAACCGACGATGCCGACGCTCTGAAATGCAGTCTGCACCTGGAGGCCGCAGCGCAGCACATCCGCACCTTCGCTGCCACACGGACCCGTGACACGACTCTTCGGTGCGTCTCCGCCGAGTAACGTGAACGGCCAGTTGAGGTCGTGCGGCAACGTTTCGATGATGGGCACGCGCCACAAGCGCGAATTGACCGGATAGGTCCCTGCCAGCTTCACGCGCTCGAGCGGGTCGATGCCATTGAAAAGCAAGAGGGAATCGCTGTCGGCAATGCCATCGCCGTTGATATCCAGTAGCGCACGGCCTTGCGCATCCGTCCCGGTGATGCGGAGAACGACCCCATTCGGCCGGGGGAACCACTTCGCACTGTCCGGATCGTAAACGCCGGTCGGCACCTTGGTCCCGACTGGGAAGTCGAGGAAGTTCTCGACGTATAGAGGTACCGGCTGGTTGAACGTGACCTTGGCGCCCGGCCCGGCGGCGAGCTGCGCGTCGGCCGTCACCTGCACGGCGTAGGTGTACTCGCTCGCCGGGGGCAGCTCGGCCGGCATCGCCGCGCCGCCATTCGCCCCGACTGTGAATTCGGTCGCACGCACCGCCAGCGTCGTGAGAACCTGCGTCGTACCATCCGCCCGGCGCAGCGTCGCTTGCGTGCCCGGCTCGAAGAACACCGTCGCCTGGCGCGAACTGTCGGCGTCGGTCTGGATGCTGCCCCGCGCCACCGTGATCCCGGGGGCGGTCAGATCGACGACAGTGACCACGGCGTCCGGCTGGATGAGAATGACGTCTTCGACCGGCGTGTAGTCCTGCCACGGCACCTCGACGGTCCGCTGGGCCGGGAGGTAACCCCCCTTCGAGTAGTCGAGCACGAGCGATCCGCCGCCATTCACAACGAGGTCATAACCTCCGTCGGCACGTGATAGCGTCTGACCGAACTCTGGATGACTCTTGATCTTCACCACCGCTCCGCCCAGCGGCTGCAGCGTGCGATCGAGGACTCGCCCCCGCACGACGGCGGCGCGCAGCGTATCGATCGTCGCCGGCGTAACACCCGTTTGAATCGGCGTGGCCCCCGTGTACAGGAATGCGGTATTCTCCTTGATCAGGGTGGCCTCGGCCCGGTTCACCACACTCGCCACGGTCGCCGGGTCGGGGGGCAGTGGATTGCGCCGTACCACGTGGCGCACGAACGGCGCGCTGGCGTTCGCCGCGGAATCGGTCGCGACCAGTGTGATCGTATTGAGTCCCACGACGAGCGGTACCTTCCCCGTGAAGCTCCCGCCCTGCCCCAGAGGAATCGCGATCCCGTTCGCCGTCAGCGTCTTCGGATTCGCGTCCGTGACGGTCCCCACGAGCGTCGCACTGTCGGCCGCGATGGTATCGCCTTCGGCCGGTGAGTTCAGCGCGATGACCGGTGCCTGGGTGTCGAGCTTCACCGTCCGCATGACCACCGGTGCCGGGTTGCCCGCCGCGTCGGTAGCGTTGAATAGCAAGACGTTCGCTCCCTCCGCCAGCAGGAACGAACCGCTGAACGTGGTCCCAGTCACGGTCAACGGCATCCCGTTGACGTTCACGGTTACCGCGTGCACATCGATGAACGACCCGCTGACGGGAAGTGAGGCCTGGTTCGTGATGAATCCGTTGACCGGCTGATTCACGGTGAGCACGGGTGGCGTACGGTCACGAACGACGGTGCGCGTCGAGTCGGTGCTGTGGCCCGCGGCGTCGGTGGCCACGATGTGAATCGCGTTCGATCCCTCGACCAGCGCCACGGTGTCCGTAAATGCGCCGCCCCCGCTAACCGTCGTCGCCGCGCCGTTGATGGCCACGGTCGTCGGCGTCTCGTCAGCCACGTTGCCCGAGACGATCACCACGGTATCGCGGGTAAGCAGGTTCGGCGGCGGCGCGGTGATGGTGATGACGGGCGGCGTTATGTCGGTCGCGGTCACACACAGATCGAGGAAGCCGCCCGGAATGCCGGAGAGCGTCACCAGCAGCGTGTTCGCCGGCTGGAGCGTGACCTGGGTCATGAGGCTTGCGACGTGCTGGTTGAACTGGCTCTGCGTGAAGACTTCCTGGCCGTTCAACACGATGCTGGCGCTCGAGACCCGGTTCGTGCCGTCGTCGCCGCCGTTCTTGAGACAGAACCGGTAGGGGGGGGCCGCAGTGGGACTGATCGAGAAGGTTCGCGTCTCGGTGACCGGCGTGCCCGTCGTCCGGATGAAATGGGCCGGGCCGAACACCAGGAATGAGGGGTCCGGCGTCGCGAGGACACTCGCGGTGACGTACGCCCCCGCGGGCCCCTGCACCGTCACGAACAACGTGTCCTCGGTCCGCACCTGCACCACTCGCTCGAGCGTGGCGCCCGAGGCCAGGTCGCCGCTCGTCATCGTCTCCCAACCATTCAGCTGCACCGTGCCGCCCGTGACCTTCGCCGAGCCGTTGGGCGCGCCGTTGACGAGCCGCAACGTGTAGCGCCGGCCGGGGGTGACGGCCACCGCGAAACGCTCCACGTGGTTCGTCGGGTTGCCGTTGGGCGTGCTGAGCTGCGCCGGCCCGTACACGGTCGTGGTGTCGCCCGGCGGGAACAGGGCGACGGCGGCAGGCGGGCTCGACGGAATCGCCGGCGCCACGAGCGCTCCGAGGGCGATACCGCCGAGAGAGACGACGAGGGCGACGCGCGCGGCGCCGCGGGCAAACGAGGGCGACGAGACCATGCGAACGCTCCAGGCTCAAGGTGAGTCGGTTGCGTTCAGGATTGGGCCGCGCCGCCCGGCGCGGTATCCGCAATCCTACGCCCAGTCGTTCTAGGTATTTCTACGGAGACGCCCTGCTCAGGCCCACTCAGGCAACGATGAGGCCCTGCCGGATGGCGTAGCGCACCAACCCCGCCGTGTCGTGGATGCCGAGCTTCCCCATGAGGCTCGCCCGGTGACACTCCGCCGTGCGGGTGGAGATCATCATCGCAGCAGCTGCGCCCTTCGCGGTCTTCCCCTCCGCGATGAGACGCAGCGTCTGCAGTTCGCGGTCGGTGAGGCGAGTGCCGCCGGCCGGATCACCACGCGCGAACGCCTGGAGCAGGGCGCGCGAATAGAAGGAGCTGACGTAGATGGCGCCCTCACTCACGTCGCGTATCGCCTGGATGAGGTCGGCCACCCCCTGCGCCTTGACGACGAACCCGTGCGCGCCGAGACGGAGGCCTTCGAGAACGATGCGGTCTTCGGCGTGGCCGGTGAGGAACAGCACCGCCGTCCGCGGCGCGGCGCGCAGGATCTGGCGGGCGGCGTCGAGCCCGCCCATGACGGGCATCGCGACGTCCAGCACGGCGACGTCGGGGCGGCGTTGCCGCGCCAGCACGACCGCGCGCCGCCCGTTCTCGGCCGCACCGACCACCTGAAGACCCGACGCCGACAGGAGGGACACCAGTGCTTCGAGGAAGATGCGGTGATCGTCGGCGACGAGAACGCGAAGCGAGGAGCGGCAGCGCGGTGTCCGGGCGGGCATGGTGTGGAACCGACGCCACAATCGCCGCCGGGTCAAGGCGACCCGCCCCAGGTGTCATATGGTACGAATCGACGGGTGTGGCGTGGACGCCACACCAGTTTGGAGAGCTTACTGGACCGCGTTCACCATGTCGAAGATCGGCAGGTACATGGCCACGACCATGCCGCCGACGATGATGCCCAGCACGACGATCATGATCGGCTCCATCAGCGACAGCAGGGCGCTGACGGCCGCGTCCACCTCGTCGTCGTAGAAGTCGGCGATCTTGGTGAGCATTTCGTCGAGCCCACCGGTTTGCTCCCCCACGGCGATCATCGAGATCACCATGGGCGGGAAGACCTTCGACTTGGCGAGCGGCCCGGCGATCGTCTCACCGCCGGCGATCGAAGCGCGTGACTCCATCACCGCGTTGTGGATCACCATGTTGCCGGCGGTGCGGGCGGTGATTTCGAGCCCGTCGAGAATCGAGACGCCCGACGAAATCAGCGTACCCAGGGTGCGCGTGAAGCGGGACACCGCTGATTTACGCAGCAGATCACCGAGCACCGGTGCCTTGAGGAGCAGCTTGTCGATCTGGAGCTTGCCCGGCGCGGTCTGATAGTAGCGCTGGATGGCCCACCCGGAGCCGATGCCCACCGCGATGATGGCCCACCAGTAGTTCTTGAGCACGTTGCTCGCCCCGATCACGATCCGGGTGGGGAGCGGCAGGTCGAGGTTCACCGACGCGAACATGGCTTGGAACGTCGGGATCACGAAGATCAGCAGTACGGAGATGGCGATGCCCGCGACGGAGAAGATCACCGCGGGGTAGATCATCGCGCCTTTGACCTTCCGGATGATCACGTCGTTCTTCTCCAGGAAGGTCGCGAGACGCAGCAGGATGGTGTCGAGAATACCGCCGGCCTCGCCGGCGGCCACCATGTTGACGTACAGATCGGTGAACGCCTTGGGGTGCTTGCGCAGCGCGTCGGCCAGGGTGTGGCCGCTCTCGACGTCGTACACGACGGCGCGTGTGACGTCCGCGAGGACTTTATTCTCGGTCTGCTGGGACAGGATGTCGAGCGCCTGCACGAGCGGCAGCCCGGCGTTGATCATGGTGGAGAACTGGCGCGTGAAGATCACGATGTCTCGCGTCTTGACGCCGGCCTTGAAGAAGTTGCCGAAGCCGCCGCCTTTCTTCGACTCGCGCACCTGCACGACCACCATGCGGTTCTTGCGCAGGTGGGCGATGACGTCGTCGCGCGACGGGAGATCGATCTTGTCCTGGACGAGATCGCCCTTGAGGTTCCGCGCGGTATACTCAAAGACCGGCATGGTGTACTCCTAGCCGCGCGCCAACGGACGCGCTGCAACCTTGGATGGACCACCCTGCGTACCAGGGGCCGCGGGTTCCCTCTCGTCGGGCGGCACTTCCCCGATCGCTCGCAGGAAATCGTTCGGTTTGGACGTGACGCGCAAGCACTCATCCTTCGTGACTTCCCGAGCCATATAGAGCTGGTAGAGCGCGTCGTTCAGAGTCTGCATCCCGTATTTCTTCCCCGCCTGCATCGACGATTCGATCTGGTGGACCTTGTCGTCGCGGATCAAGGCGCGGATTGCCGACGTGCATACCATGATTTCGGCCGCCATCACGCGGCCCTTCCCCTTGGCGCGTTGCAGCAGGGTCTGCGTCAGCACCCCCTCCAACACGAAGGCGAGCTGGGCGCGCACCTGTGACTGTTGGTGCGACGGGAAGACGTCGATGATACGGTTGATGCTCTCCATCGCGGAGTTCGTGTGCAGCGTCGCGAACGCCAGGTGGCCCGTCTCGGCGATGGTGAGCGCCGCCTGGATCGTCTCCAGGTCGCGCATTTCGCCGATCAGCACGACGTCGGGATCCTGCCGCAGGGCGTACTTCAGGGCGGCCGAGAAGCTGTTTGTGTCGGTGCCCACTTCGCGCTGGTTGACGATGCAGGCCTGGTGGCGGTGGATGAACTCGATCGGATCTTCCACCGTGATGATGTGCCCCTTCAGCTCCTTGTTGATCTTGTCGATCATCGCGGCGAGGGTGGTGCTCTTCCCCGAGCCCGTGGGACCGGTCACGAGCACGAGGCCGCGCGGCCGGTCGGCGAGCTGCGCCACCACCGCAGGGAGGCCGAGATCGTCGAATGTTTTCACGTTGAAGGGGATTTGCCGGATCACGACCGAGACGCAGCCGCGCTGCTTGAAGCAGTTGCCGCGGAACCGGGCCAGGTTCTGAATCCCGAACGAGAAGTCCAGCTCGTTCTCGGTCTCGAAACGCTTCTTTTGGTTCTCGGTGAGCACCGAATACGCGAGCGACAGCGTGTCCTTCGGCGTCAGCACTTCCTCGGAGGAGGCGTTCGTGATGTCGCCGTCCACGCGGAGCTTGGGACGCTCCCCCGCCACGAGGTGCAGGTCGGAAGCGTCCTTCTCGATCATCTCCTCGAGCAGCGCTCGGAGGTTTATCGGCATCGCTAGAGTCTCCCTTACCCGGCCGCGGTTTCCTTGACGATCTCTTCCAGCGTCGTGACGCCCTTCTTGACCTTGACCATACCGTCCATGCGCAGTGTCAACATACCCTCTTGGACGGCGATGTCGCGCAGCTCTTCGGCCGAGCAGCCTTTCAGGATGCCGCGGCGCAGCGGACTCGACAGCGCCATCACCTCGTACAACCCCTGGCGTCCCTTGTACCCGGACCCGGCACAGGTGTCGCAGCCGGCGCCCTTGAAGAACGGTCCCACCTTCTTGTCGATGCCGAAGGCGTGCATCTCTTCGGGGGTATACTCGTGCTCCTTCTTGCAGTCCTTGCAGATGCGCCGCACGAGCCGCTGCGCCACGATCAGGTTGACGGCGCTGGCGACGTTGAACGGCTCGATGCCCATGTCGACCATACGAGTGATGGTCGAGGGGGCGTCGTTGGTGTGCAACGTCGAGAGCACCAAGTGGCCGGTGAGCGCGGCCTTGATCGCGATCGAGCCCGTCTCCAGGTCGCGGATCTCGCCGACCATGATGATGTTGGGGTCCTGCCGCAGGAACGCCTTCAGCGCGGCGGCGAACGTCATCCCCACCTCGTTCCGGACGAGCACCTGATTGATCCCCATCAGGTTGTACTCGACGGGATCCTCGGCGGTCATGATGTTCACGTCGATCTGGTTGATCCGCGACAGCGCCGAGTAGAGCGTCGTCGTCTTGCCGGAGCCCGTCGGGCCCGTGACCAACACCATCCCGTAGGGATTGAGAATCGCCTTGAGAAGATCGGCCTCCGACTTGGGCTCGAAGCCGAACGTCTTGAGGTCGAGGGTTAGATTGCCCTTGTCCAGGATACGGAGCACGATCTTTTCCCCGAACAAGACGGGCAACGTGGAGACGCGGAAGTCGATCACGCGCGCGCCCATCTTGAGCTTGATGCGCCCGTCCTGGGGTACGCGCCGTTCGGCGATGTTGAGCTGCGCCATGATCTTGACGCGCGACGTGAGGGCGGCGCGCATCTTCACGGGGGGCTTCATCACCTCGTGCAGCGCCCCGTCCACCCGGTAGCGCACCCGCATCTCGTGCTCGAAGGGCTCGATATGGATGTCGGACGCGCCGCGTTTCACGGCGTCGGTCAAGAGCCCGTTGATCAGCTTCACGACCGGCGCATCGTCGGCCAGCTCGCTCGCCTTGACGTCCTCGTCCTCCTGGTCCTCGACCACTTCGAGGTCCTCTGCGGCCTCGACGCTCTTGAGCAGGCTTTGCAGCTGGGCGTCGGATTGCTGATAGTACCGGTCGATCGCGTTGCGGAGGGTGTACTCGCCGGCGATGACGGGAAAGACGTCGCAGCGCGTGATGAACTTGATGTCTTCGATCGCCGCCACGTTGTTGGGGTCGGCGATGGCCACCGTCAGGGTCCGCCCCTCCCGCTTGAGCGGCAGTACGACGTGCTTGGTAGCGATGTCAGGGGGGATCAGCTTCAGGATCTTGGGGTCGACCTCGAAGCGGGACAGGTCAACGGCCGGCATCCGGTATTGCCGGGCCAGCATCTTGGTCACCTCGGTCTCCTCGATGAAGCCGAGCTTGACCAGGGTGTAGCCTAGCCGCATCCCTGAGCTCTTTTGCTCTTGGAGCGCCTTTTTCAGCTGCTCCAGGGTGATGAGCCCTTCGCGGACGAGGATGTCGCCCAGTTTGTCGGGGGTGGCCGCTGCCGTCGCCGTACGCAACTCGTTGGAATTGAAGCATCTAAAGTATTTCCCGGAGACAGGCCGGTCAAGGCTGTGTGACAAAAGGCCGAATGGCGTCCAGCAATTTCGGACCAATTCCGGGCACGCTATCGAGCCGTTCGAGGCTCCCGAACGCCCCGTGGTCCGCGCGCCAAGCGACGATGCGCAGCGCCAGCGCCGGTCCGATGCGCGGCAGACGAGTGATCTCCGTCACGTCGGCGTGGTCGAGATCGATCCGCTCGCCGGGAGCGAGCGGACGAGCGAGACTGGCCGCGCGGCGCGCGGTCTCGCGGAGATCGGAGCCGGGCGCGCGAGAGGGAGTCTGGAGTTGCACGTCGCCGGGGGCAGAACTGGGCGACGGAGAGAGTATGAATCGGACGCTGGCGCCAGCCAACGCGAGACAGGCGAGGAGTAACGCCGCGCGACGCTCATCCATCCGCCAACATGCGAAGCGCATCCTGAACTATGGTATCAAAAAAACGCCGCTACTGCCTCACGAGCGCGACTGCGACGTTACCGACAATCTGCAGGCTCGCCGCGCTCACCTTGTCGATCGTATCCTCGGTCGTGTGCCAGAACGGATAATCGAAGTCCACGACATCTATCGCGTGGATCCCGACGCGCTGCAGGGACACGTGGTCGTCGGTGAGCGTTTGCCCAGCGGTGGGCACGAAGATCCGCTCGTAGCGCAGGTCCGCCGCGGTCCGCCAGACGCGCTGCACGACCTCGGGAGCGCCGGCGAGGGAGTTGCCCTCCTGATAGATCTGCAGGTCTTTGTCGCCCACCATGTCGAAGAGCACCGCGTAGAGCGGCTGGTAGCCGGGCGGCTGGTGCGCCGCGAACCAACGCGAGCCGATCAGCACGTCGACCGAGTCGGCGAAGGTGCCGTAGTCTTCCCCGTCGACGAACAGGAGATCGACGCCCAATGCCGGCGCGCGTTGCTTCAGGGCGTCGGCGACGCCCAGCAGGACCGCCACCCCCGATGCCCCGTCGTTGGCGCCCGGCACGGGGAGCCGCTGTAGACCGAGGTTCTGGCTCTGGTCGGCGTGGGGCCGAGTGTCCCAGTGCGCAAGGAACAGCACGCGGTCGGTGGCGGCGGGCTGGAATCGCGCGAAGAAATTGCGCAGCTGCAGCGTCTTGCCGTCCTTGGTGACGTGCCGGATCTCCTGCACGATCACGGTGTCGGCGGTGGTACGCAGTTGCGCCAGGATCCAATCGCCGGCCGCACGATGCGCGGAGGTTCCGGGGATGCGGTGGCCGAACGCCATCTGTCGTTCGATGTAGCTGAAGGCTGTCTGCCCGTTGAACTCCTGCGCGCCGGGCCCCCCGCCGGCCTTCGCCTGACAGGCCAGAAGAAACAGGATCGGGAGGTTGTGGAGAATGGTGGAGGCTCGCCTCATCGCAGCTGCCCCACGTTGGTAGCGAGCTGCACGAACGCCGTGATCACGATTTGGCGGACCCTGCGGTTGGTCTGGCGCTCTTCATTCAGGAGATAAGCCATCTGGAGCCCCGCGCTCATGTTGGGGGGGAGATCGGTATCCATCGTAAGCTGGGCTTGAACCTGCCGACTGTCCACGAACGGTACGCAGTCCGCCTGGCCCGCGCTGCGGAGGCACGTCGTGTTGTCCGTCACGGAATACCGCAGGGTGGTGCGGATGTTCGACCGCCACCGGCCCAAGGCCGTGGGGGGTCGGAACGCAAACGACACCGTTGCATTCTGCTGGTTGCGCTCGTCCTTGAAGACGTTAGCCGCGGAGAGGCGCTCGGTCCGGCCCCGCGACGCGTCGTAGCTGGTGAGCACGCCCCCCAACCACGTCAACGAGAGGGAGGGTGTGAGGGCGCGCTCGATACTCCGCGTCACCGAGGCGTTCGAGGCCGATTCGAAGGTGGACTGCTGGTTCGCCGCCTCGGTGCGGCGGTAGGTGGCCTGAGCCGTCAGGCTCGAGAGGAAACGCCCGATGTTGCGGCGGGACGGGGTGACCGACCAACTGAGCGTACCGCTAGGCCAGTCGCGGCTGCCCGTGCGGATGGGCACTTGTCGGTTGCTGCGAAGCGCCCATGCGATGCCGCTGGTGCGGCGATAGTTCGCGTTGACGCGTACTCCCAAGGGGAGTGAAGCGGACCCGCCGCCCGTGAGCGTGGCGTTCTCGCTGGCTGAGACGGCCGCGAGCCCGCCGGTGCTCCGGAAGGCGTCCATGCCGCCAAGGCCGAGTTGGTACCCGAACGCGGGGAGGCCGCCCGCCTGATTGAAGCTCGATGTGCGCTGGCGGCTGTAGGACACGTCGACGTTGCCCAGATGGCTGAGCCAGCGGGTCATGCGCGCCGAGTCGCCGAACGCGGCCTGGGCGAGCCGGCGCGGATCCAGCTGGGTCCCGGCTTCGAGCCGGCGCACGTTGCTGAACGCCGCGGGCACGCGGAAAGCGCCGGCCGAGTCGCCGATCTCCCGCACCGCTTGGCGGGCGTTGGGGTCGCGCGTGAAGGAAAAGGACGACGTGAGGGAAGCGCGCGGTCGAATCCAGGCGCCGAGGCGCGGCGTCACGTTGACGTTGGTGCCGAATGTCCGTTGCGTCTCGATGCCGATGTCTTGCCCCAGGAGCGAGCTCCGCCCCTGCTCGATCAGACGCCCGATGGTCGTCGAATCGCCGTAGTCGCGCAAATCGCGGGTCGATGCTACGTCGACGCGCAGCTGCACACCGGTGAGGGGGAGCAGGTCGACGGAGCCGGCGTTGCGCCACAGCCGCGTGCGGGACACGGTCGGGGGAAGGGTGTCGGTCGGGCGGAACACCGGCACGTCGTAGGTGAAGCGCTCGCCATCCGCCCCCACGACGCCCGATTGCAAGCGGATCGCGGACGGGTTGACGCGGATGCGGTGTCCCGCGATGCGGACGGCGGCGGGACCCGGCACCAGCGTGTAGTCGAGGGTCACCCCGTAACTCGACGTCGTCGCCTGGGAAAGGTCCGCGCGGGCGCTCCCGGTCGTGTACGTCCCCGAGAGGCCCAGCGGGTCGAGGAACCAGCGGCCGAGCCCGCGCTCGGCGCGCCGGACGCGCCGGGCCGCGAAACTGTACGTCGACGCGGACGCCCGCGGCGTCCGCAACCCGGCGATGGCATCGGCGCGCAAATCCGTGCTGCGCAGGTAGAAGGGCTCCGTCGCCGTCGTCGTGTGTCGCATCGTGACGGGCACGGAGAGGCCCCAGCGCTCGGGGAGCAGGCGGTCGAGCCGCAGCGTCGCGGCCAGGCTGGCCGCGTTGTCGGTGCTGTAGGAGGGATCCTCGCCCAGCTGACGGAATTGGCCGTCGCGGCGCGACACGCTGAGCGCCAAGTCCGCGACGTCGGCGGCGGCAAGGCTGATGTCCATCGCTCCAGCCACACCGGCCTCCTGCACCACGTCGCTGACACGGATGTCGTCCACCCACACCTCCGCCTGATCGACGAACACGCGGTCGTTCACGCGCCAGATCCCGGCGGCGATCTCTTGCACCCGGGCGAGGTTCGGGGGCGCGCTACCCGGATCGCGCACGTGCACGACGTAGGGACCATCGCACATCACGTAGGCGCTGTCGTAGGGCACCAGCGTCGAGTCGGGGCAGCCGGCGTACACGCGCGCCGAATCGCCCCGGAGCCAGGCCTGCTCGATGTGCGCGCGTAGCACCAGCCAGCGTTCGAAGTCCACCGCGACTTCGGGTTCCCAGGACGCGGTGCGCGCGGGCGCGTGGTACAAGTAGAAGTTGTTCTGGTCTTTTCCGGCCTTGACGAAGAACTCGAGGTCGCCGTCCTCCCATCCGGGCCCGCGACCGCGCGCCCACACCCGCAGCTTCTTGTACTTGAGGAAGTTCTTGTCGCCCTCGGTCGTGAACCGCAGGTAGGCCTCGGCCCGCTCGCCCCGCCGCAGGCCGCTGGCCAGCAGGCGCATCGAACGCTCGTTGATCTGGGTCGCGCCGAGCTGGAAGCCGGCGTCGCGGCGCCCCGCCGCGTCGGTCACGCCCGGCGGCGGGGTGTAGCCGAGATCCCGGTTCTCGGTGCTGACCACGGAAGCGACGACCTCCCCAATCCCCGTGCCCCGATCACCGGCGAGCCCGGCGATCGGGGTCTCGGCGCGCTTGACCCAGGAGCTGCCGATGAGCCGCACCCGCGACAGCGCGAAGTACACCTGCGGATCGGGCTGCCCCGGGGCCACGGTCGCCGGGGTGACGATGGTGATCCGCAGGGCCTGCACCTGACGCAGATTGGGCTCGCCGATACGCAGCGTGTCGGTGCGGAAGGGGATGCGATACAGACGCCACCCCGCCGTGCCACCGCCCGGCGCCGGGGTCATGCCGCCGTCACGCACGTAGAAGCGCTCATCTCCGATCGGGAAGACGTAGCGCACGAAGTCTTCGGCGGTTTTGACCCCGGCGGCCGAGTCGAGGGCGAAATCGCCGTCCTGATCTTCGGTGTCCACGAAACCGTTGTGGCGCCCGCAGCGCGAGCGGAGGTCACCGAAGGCGTAGGGGACCAGCTGGCCGTGGTCCGTGGCGCTGCACAGCGGGAGCGTGTCGATGACGGCGCCCGTCGCGGTCTTGATGCCATCCACGACACGGTCGGAGAGAATCCCCTCGTCGTTGATGGTCGCGCTCCAGGTGTGGGTGCGCGGGTCGCGCTCGGTGTCGAGCTGCCCCTCCCCGGCCCTGTGGACCCGGTAATAGGTGGTGTCGCCGCTCACGTCGACGGTAAAGGAGTCCGGGAGGAACGCCAGCCCGTCCTCGAACACCGACCCGAAGTCGAAGAGAATCGCCGCCTGGTTGGCCTTGGCGACGCGCGACGCGTCTTCCCACACCCAGAACTCGAGGAACTCGACACGCGAGAGGTCGATCCCGGTGGGCGAGAGCGTCTGCGTGATCGAGCGCCAGCGCGGCGCGTTCTGGGCCGGCCGTACCCAGTTCGCCAAGCCGGTGCGATTGTTGGCGAGCCCCAGCACCGTGTCGGGCTTCAACATCAACCACAACACGGGCTCGGCGGCCTGGGTCTGGCCGGCGAAGCGGATCGTGGGGTCGATTTGCTGCGGCAGGAACTGGACGGGGTCGTACCGATTGTTGATCACGTTGTAGGGCAGGCCCTGCCACGTAAGAAACGCCGCGTTGACCGGATCGAACGCCCCGACGATGCCGAAGGATCCGGCGCCCCGAACGGACGTAGGGACGCTGCCCCAATGCCACGCGTTCTCGGCCAGAGAGATGAACCGTCCCGCTTCGGCCTCGAACTCCTCGAGGTACGCCTGCCCGAAGCGGTTGGGGCTCGGCTTCGAGACGGCGACCTCTCCGGAGATGTTCAGGAACGACGGCGCCTCGGTCCGGACACCGGGGAGTGCGTCGGCCAGGCGCGTCAGCCACTCCGGCTGAAATCGCAGCTCGGTCGAGAGTCCGCCGATAAAGCTCGACGAGGGCTCGAACCCGAGCGGCGGCCGGTTGAAGGTACTTTGCTCCTTCTGAAACAGGCCGGTGAAGTTCACCTGGCCCGTCGTGCCGAGATCGTACTTTGCCGCGAGGCCGTAGATCGACGTCGGCGCGACGGTGAAGGCGGCGCGCTCCTCGAACTGGGCGCGCACCTGCGCGACGCCCCCCTGGAACAGGGAATCGGCGTTCTTGAACTCCACCTGGCCGGTCGTGTAGTCGATCGTGTAATCCCTGCCGGAGGTCAGGAGCGTGTTGCGCACATAGATGCGCTCGCTCCCCTCACGAATCTGGAAGCTGTTCAGCGCGAGCACCGACCGGTCGGAAGCGGCCGCATCGACGTGCAACCTCAACGCGAACACCGACGGCGGCCCCTGCGTCGCGAGGTAGGCCCGTGGCGTGCGGTACAGCGAGTCGTTGCGCTCGGCCGGCGCGAGCCGCGTGGCATCGGCGAACGGCGTCAGGTGCGGAAAGATCGCGAAGTAGTCGCGCACGGGCGCGCCCGTATTCGGATCGCGGGCACGCGGGAAGAGCCGGTTGTAGTGGTCGAACCGGTTGGGGTCGTTCTCGAGCGCCAGCCCGAGCAGCCCCAGGTAGGTCTCGCCCGAGGGCGAGCGTTCGCGGCGGTTCACGCTCAACGCGAGCGTCACCGACTCGCGGTCGATCTCTGTCCCACCCACACGATAGGCGCTGCGAATCTCGAACCGGAAGGAGGGAGACTCCGCCGTGACCCCGGGTTTGGGATCGTACACCAGCCGCAGCGTGTCGATCACGGTCGTGTCGGGATTGGCGGCGACGGGGAAGGTGCCGATCGAGTCTGCGCCGCTCGCGGTGATGTAGGAAACCGCGAGGTAGTCGCTCTGGTCGAGCCGATTTGCCAGGGCGAACCAGGTGCCGGTCGGATCGACGTAGTAGTCTTTCCCCTCCTGCAGGATCTCCCACGCGAACGGCCCCTCGCGCTGCCCACAATCGATTGGCACGCCGCCTGCGGCGGCACCTGCACCGCACGCCACCGCCCGGACGCCGCCGGCGTTCTGATTGCTGGAGGACCCGGGCAGGACGGCGCGGCGCCGGTAGACGTGCAGGCTACCGACGCTCAGCGGGTCGGGCCGCGGTATCTGGTCGATGGCCAGGATGTCGATCGCCGGGTATCCCTGCAGGGCCGCGGGGTCGATGACGAAAAAGAACCGACCGGGTTCGTAGTCCAGGTCACGCGCCTCGCGGTCGATCGGCTGGCTCGTGGTTTCCCCCACCGTGTAAAACCGGTCCTTCACCACGTTGCCCTTCTGCTGCGCGAAAATCCCCCGGAACTCGACGGGGCCGATCTGGGCGATCGCCTGGACGCCGAAGTTGTTGGCCGGGATCGCGGCACTGATGAAACGCGAGGCGGGCGCCTGGAAGGTGACGTTGCCGGCCTCGACGCGCCGCAGGATCTCGTCCTCCAGACCTTCGTACCACACCTGCAGATTGTTGTTGGCGTCGAACTCCCGTTGGCTGTCGAAATCGACGTTGATGTGCAGTCGCCGCCCCACGACGCCCGCCGTGCGGATCGCGTACTGCGGGTTGGGCGTGATGGTCGGAAAGCCCCCGGCGCACCCTGACAGCGCGAGCTGCCGCTCCTCCGAGGTGCAGCGCAGGTTACGGAACTGGTCGGCTTTGAGCTCGAAGCGCACGTTGAGCTGCATGCCGAGGTCGGCGTAGGGACCGAGGAGGCCGCCCTTACCGGCGGCCTCGAAGGTCGGCGGGGGCGCCGGCAGTCCCTCGCCGAGCGCCGCGGGACCGGGGGCGGGGAGCAGCGCGGCGGAAGAGACCCCCGTGCGGCGCCGGGCGAGCAGCGCGTCGACCCAGGCGGCGGCGACGAGCGACGGGGGCACGCGCGACCCCAAGCGGCCGCCCGGTGCCAGGGCGGCGTGGTGCGGCGCGACAAACGCGGGTAGGTCGAAGCGCGCCCGAAAGGCAGGAGCGGGAGCGGGGGGGGAGGGGGGGGGCTCCTGCGCTACGGCTTGGGGTACGACGAGCGTGAGAACGAGACAACCAGCTAGGGCGGGGCGTCGCATCCCTTGTAGAGGCTTGGAGTTCCGAATATAATGGCGCGACCCACCGTGCGCATCCTCAGCCGCTACATCCTTCGGGAACACCTTGCGCCCCTCGGATTCGCGCTCGCGGCGCTCACCTGCGCGATGCTCGTCAACCAGGTTGCCAAGCAGTTCGGCAATCTCGTGGGCAAGGGGCTGCCGTGGGGCGTGATCTTCGAGGTGTTCGTCCTGACGATCCCGTTCATCGTGGCGATGACGCTGCCGATGGCAGTGCTCGTCGCGGTGTTGTACGCCTTCAGTCATCTCGCAGCCGACAACGAAGTCACGGCGATGAAGGCGAGCGGGATCAGCGTGGGGCGGCTCTTGGCGCCGGTCCTGGGCGGCGCGACGCTCGTCGGCGTCATCGCGCTGCTGTGGAACGACCAGCTGCTGCCGCGGTCGAATCACCGGCTGCGCACCTTGCTCGTCGACATCCAGCGCAAGAAGCCGACCTTTCAAATGAGGGAACAGGTCATCAATGAGGTGGTGCCCGGGCAGTTCTTCCTGCGCGCGGCGCGCATCGACCCCGCCACGAATAAGCTCAAGGATGTGACGATTTACGACCTGGAGGACGCAGAGCGGCGCCGCATCATCACCGCCGACTCCGGCCGTATGGCATATACCCCCGGTGGAACCGATTTGTACCTCACGCTGCTCGACGGCGAGATCCAGGAAGTCAAGCGGGCCGAGCCCGGCCAGTTCAACCGCACCTTCTACCGCACAAACCGGATCAAGGTGGCCGGCATCGGCAACACGTTCGAGAAGACCCTCGAAGACACGTACCGCGGCGACCGCGAGATGACGATCTGCGGGATGGCGGGCGTGGTGGCCCAGGCGAAGCAGGACGCGCAACGGGCCCGGCGCGATGCCCGGGTCGCTGTGCTGGGCGATCTGCGGCGCCTCATCCGGTTGACGCCGCACGAAGCCCCGCCAGCGGCTGCGCTCGACCCCGCGACGATAGATTACGACCCGATGCGCGTCGCGGGGCTCGCCGCGCCGGGCCTCTACTGTCGCGTGTTGAGTACGCTGGGCGGATGGCTGAGCCCCGCGGAAGCTCAAGCCGCGCAGGCGCAAGGCACAACCGCCTTCGTGACCCCAGGCGCTACGGCCGCGGTCGAGCAGCGCGTGCGCGCGGCGCGGCAGCGGGCGGCGATCTACGAGGTGGAGATCCACAAGAAGCTCGCGATCTCGGCCGCATGCGTGATCTTCGCCCTGCTCGGCGTGCCGGTGGCGATCCGGTTCCCGCGCGGCGGCGTGGGGCTCGTGATCGGGACGAGCCTGGCGGTGTTCTCGATCTATTACGTCGGGCTGATCGGCGGCGAGGAGCTGGGCGATCGCCTCGTCGTGTCGCCATTCCTGGCGATGTGGACGCCGAATCTGATCTTCACCGTCGTGGGGCTCGCCCTCTTGTGGGTCGTGCGGCGCGAGGGGAGCACCGCGCACGGCGGCGATTGGGACGATCTCAAACACGCGCTGTTCGGGTGGGTGGGGGCACTCTCCAGAATGCGGAATGCGAAATGGGGAATGCGGAATAGATGACCGCGCGTCGTTTTGCATTCCGCATTCCGCGTTTCGCATTGGGTAACACGCTCGATCGCTACCTGCTGCGGGAATGGCTGCGGGTGTTTCTCGTGACGCTGCTCGGCTTTCCCATCCTGGTCATCGTCATCGACCTGACCGACAAGCTCGACCGCTACATGAGCCGTGGGATTTCGAAGAGCGCGGTGGCGCTGTCGTACGTGTACGACCTCCCCGAAAAGATGTTCCTGGTGCTCCCCGTGGCGGTGTTGTTCGCCACCGTGTTCACGGTCGGCGCGCTGGGGCGGCATTCGGAGCTGACGGCCGCGAAGGCCTCCGGGATCTCGTTTCACCGACTGGTGCGGCCGCTGTTCCTGGCGGCGAGCGCGGCATTCCTCGTAGGGCTCGCGCTCGCCGAGGTGGCGCCGGTCGTGAGCATCCGCCGGCTCGAGCTGCTGGGAGAACGAGCGATTCGATCGACCACGTCACGCTACAACTTCGTGTACCGGGCGGATGGCGGCTGGGTGTACGCGATCCGTTCGCTCGAGCTGTCCACGCACGAGATGCGCGACTTGATCCTGGAACGCGAAGGAACGGGGGCCAACTATCCGACGATCGTGCTCGCGGGCCAGCGGGCCGTGTACGGCGACACGACGGGCCACTGGACGCTGTACCAGGGGGCGCTGCGGTACCTGGGGGGGCCGCTCGAGGAGTTCGCCTTCCAGTTCGACTCGCTGCGGGCGCGTAGTCTGCTGCAAGAGCGGCCCGATGCCCTGCTCGCCGAGCCGAAGGGGCCCGATGAGATGCGCTACGCGGAGCTGGGGCGCTACATCGATGCGTTGTCGCGCAGCGGGTCCGACACGAAGAAGCTGCGCGTCGAGCGGGCCCTCAAGATTGCGATCCCCTTCATTTGTGTGTTGATCGCGCTGTTCGGCGCGCCGCTCGCGATCTCGTCGCCGCGCAGCGGGGCGGCGTGGGGAGTGGCCGTCAGCCTCGCCACCACGTTCGTCGTGCTCTTGATGTTCCAGCTCTCGAAGGCGGTGGGCGCGGGGGGGGTGCTGCCGCCGGCGCTCGCGGCGTGGACGCCGAATATCTTGGTAGGAGCGGCGGCGGTGTACTTGCTCCGGAAGGCGCAGACGTAAAAAGGGGACGGCAACCAGCAGCGGCTCGCCGTCCCCTCCGTTTACTACAGTCTCCCACCGTCCGTTGTTAGAACGTATACCGTGCGCCCAGTTGGAACACCCACCGCGAACCAATCGCATTCAGGGTAACCTGATTCTTCACCGGCAGGGTTGGAGTGGCGGGGGTGTAGGTGCCGCGCTGGTTCACTGCGTCGTAGCCGACCAAGCGGAGCAGGTTCTGGTTCTCGAAGCCGGTACCAGTGATCCGTGTCAGTCCCCAGCTGCTATTCAGGAAATTCAGGACGTTCAGCATGTCGGCTGTGATCTCCAGTGAGTGACCGCTAATCGTCGGGACGACTTTGCTGATGCGTGCATTGAGGAAGTTCTGCCACTTGTTACGGCAGCTATTACGCGGGAGAATACGACCACGATTCTCGCGCAGGCAGGGCTCGTCGTTGATGAACGCGTCGATCTGGGCGAACTGCGCCGGCGTCTGCGTGGTGATGTCGGACGCATTGCGCGGCACATAGACCGGGTCATTGCCGCTGATCCCATCGGCGTTGGCGTCGCCCTGGACGACGTATGTAAACGGCGTGCCCGACAGCCCGTTATAGGTCAGCGAGAACCGGGTGTCGAACGGTGCGTTGAGCGAACCGCTCACCGTCACCTTGTGCGGCCGGTCGAAAAACGACGTGCGCAGGTTCCGATGATCGGGTGTGCCGTCCAGGACGCTGAAGGAGTAGTTCGAGCCGGTGATATCCGACGTCATCGAGATCCGGTCGAGTGAGTGCCCGTACGTGTAGCTGGCCGCAAACTCTATCCCGTTGCTGAACCGCTTCTGCAGCTGGGCCGTCAGCGACGTGGATTGATCGCCGCTCTGATTGGTGTTGCGGATTACGTCCGCGAACCTCGGCGTGACGCGCGCCGCCGTCGTGAGTCCGCTGGTCGGGTTGATTGTCCCGAACCGAGGCCGGCCGGCCTCGCCACTCGATGTGCCCTGGACGCCGACGAGATTCACGTCCTGCAGGAAGAACTGATTGATGGCCCGCGTGAGTAAGAAGTCGATCGTTCCGACGACCCCCCAGCCGAGCTGCTGATCGATCCCAAGGGCCAGCTTCATCGCCTGCGGGAACTTGAAGTCGCTGTCGAAGTACACGATGCTCGGGCTAACCGCGGTCGGGCCGACCCCGCAGCTCGTCGGTTGGTTGTCGGGATCGATCGTGAACGTGGGTACGCTCGCGCCGACACAGTACAGGCTCTGCTGCTCCTGCCCCGTGTTCCCGTAGGCATTCGCGACCCAGACGTACGGCGGGCGGCCGCTGAAGATCCCGGCGCCGCCGCGCAGCACGGTGGAGCGATCACCCGTGACGTCGTAGTTGAAGCCGAGCCGCGGCGACCACAGGATGTTCCCGCTCGGGAACGCGCCGGTATTGATACGGGCGCCACCGATCGCTGGGAAGCTGATGGAGTCTCTGAGGATCGGATTGGACGCGGGGGCCGGCTGGCTCGGCACATCGATCCGCAGGCCCGCCGTGATCGTGAGGTTCGTGACGGGCGAGAACCGGTCCTGCATATAGAAGCCCCACTGCTTCACACGGAAATCGGCCAGGGGGCCGTCCGGCCGCTGCACGGTCGGCAGGGCCCGGAAGAACTGATTCGGCAACCCGGCGGCCAGGGAGTCCGGGCTGGCGAAGTTCCAGATACCGATCGATCCGGGGAAGAAAACATTGACGAAGTGGAAAAACTCGTTGTGCGTGCCGACCGTGATCTGGTGCTCGCGCATCATAAATGTCACGTTGTCGCTGACCTCGAGCACCGTCTGATCGAGCGTGTTCGCCTGCGAAAACCGCTCCGCCCCGGCCGCGATGTAGCTGCCGGCCGTGTTCCCACCCACCAGGATCAGGGGCACGCGATTGGGCAGCTCTCGCACATCACTGATCGTGCTGTACCCGACAATGAGCTCGTTAGAGTACCGTGAGCCCAACAGCGACGTCCACTTGCCACGCACCGTTCGCGTGTGATCGGTAAAGTCGTAGCCGCTGTTAGACAGGATGTAACCGTCCCGCAGGTTCGACGCGGAGGACGTGTAGTTCGATCGGTATGAGTGTCCCAGCACGATTCGATTGGCGTTCACGTACGTCCCGGAGACCTCGAGGTGACTGTTCGTCCCCAGCTCGTACCCGAGTTTGGCGAAGAGATTCGTCTCGGGGTTCGGAATGATGGGGGCGGCGTAAGTGCCGGGATCGAACCCGTACTGATTGATCAGGATGTTCCGCACTGAATCGAACCGCGCGGCCGTAATCCCGATCGCGCCAGTACTGTCGCCGCTGGGGCTCAGCTGAATGGTCGAGGCGAACGGACGCACGTCGTGCCGGAAGTCCCCCGACACGAAGACGTGCATGCGATCCTTCATGATCGGCCCGCCGAGCGAGAAGCCGTACTGCTGTTGCTCGTATTGGGCCACGGGAACCCTGAAGCCCGCGGTGTCCTTGCCCACGAAATTCTGATTCTGCGCGTACCCGAAAGCCGAGCCGTGCCAGTCGTTCGTGCCCGACTTGGTCACCGCGTTCACGAGCCCGCCGACGAACCCACCCTGCCGTACGTCGAACGGAGCGATGAGGATCTGGTATTCCTTCACGGCCTCGATGTTGAGCGGCCGCGCATTGACGCTTCCACCCGGCGTCCCGTTGGTCGAACCGAGGTTGAATAGATCGTTGTTGGAGCCGCCGTCGATCTGGATGTTGTTGAACCGATCGTTTTGGCCGGTCACTGATCGACCAACGACCTGCGGTGCTGTGCTCATAAAGTCGGTGAAGGAGCGATTCAGCGTGGGCAGCCGCTGAATCGCGCGCTCCGACACCAGCGTCTGGGCGCCAGTCCGCGACGTCGACGCCAGCGGATTCGACTCCGCCTCGATGCTGACCGCCGCCACCTCGATCGCCGCGCGCTTCAGGCTGAGATCGAGAACCAGGCGCTGCCCGAGGGTGACCATGAATCCGGCGGACGTCTTGGGCTCGAAGCCCAGAGCCCGGACGGTCGCGGTGTAGGGACCGCCGACCGAGACGTTCTCGACGCTATAGGAGCCGTCCGCCCGCGTCCGCGTCGAGTGCCGCTCACCGGTGGCGGCACTCACCAGAATCACCTCGGCGATCCCAATCGGCGCACCGGCCTCGTCCGTGATGCGGCCTGCCACCGCCGCCGTGGTGAGGCCTTGAGCCGCCAACGGCCGGGCGGGTGCGAGCAATGCCAACGCCAACGCCGCGGCGCCCCAGCGGGCGCTGAGTCGCACAAATGATGCTGTCATCTTGAGTCTCCGCGAAGAGTTCCCCACCGGTGTTGCGAGGGCGCTACATGGGCGCGGTAAATGTGACTCCAGGCCCAAAAGGCGTCAAGCGCGTTCCTTGTGAGTCCCACTCCACCGCCGCCACAGCACGTACGCCGGTATCCCCGTCAGGATGACCCCGATGTCGATGGCGAACGCCTTCGTTTCCGATACGAGATAGTTACCAAGGAGCAGCACGGCACCCGCGAGGAACAGCAACGGCACGACAGGGAAGCCCCACGTCCGGTAGGGGCGCTCCAAGTCGGGGCGCGTGCGACGCAGTACGAACACGCCCGCCACGGCGAGCGCGTAGAACGGCCAAATCCCGATGATGAATTGGTTGGCGAGATCGTTAAACCTGCGGTTCAGGATGAAGACGACGCCCGTCACCGTCATCAAGAGGACGGCGGCCGTCGGCGCGTGGGTGCGGGGATCGACGCGCGCGATCGCGCTGGGGAAGAGCCCGTCCTCCGCCGCCGCGAAGAAGATCCGCGGCGCCGTCATCATCGACCCATTGAGCGTCCCAAAGGTGCTCACCGCGATAGCGGCCGAGACGACCACGACGCCGGCGGGCCCGATCACGAGGCGCGCAACGTCGGCGGCCACCAGCTCCGCGCCCTTCATGGTCTGGATCGGAATCAGGTACAGATAGACCAGGTTCGCGGCGAGGTAGAGCACCACGACCGTCCCGGTCCCGATGAGCAGGGCGCGCGGCAGGTTCCGCTGCGGGTCCTTCACCTCACCACCGACGAACGCCAGATCGGCCCAGCCATCGTAAGCCCACAGAATGGCGACCATCGCGAGCAGGAACGGCGACAACCCCACCGCCGCGCGCTGGGCGAGCATGCCCCCCTCGGGCCAGGTGGCGT
>Ga0210382_10000132_pt1 | contig 29320 bp, 31 predicted proteins | sample PLMedo_FD_155452 | JGI IMG/M metagenome (GOLD analysis project Ga0210382, IMG submission 155452) | Groundwater sediment microbial communities from an aquifer in East River, Colorado, USA - PLM0_60_coex redo | ecosystem: Environmental > Terrestrial > Soil > Riparian zone | place: USA: East... | reverse complement strand
CAGCGCATCGAGCATGTCGCGATCCATCGGCTTCAGGAACCGGGCGTTGACGAGGGTCGCATCGAGAGCCTCGGCGGCCTCCATCGCCGGCTTGCACATCACGCCGACTGCGAGAATCGCGCAGTGCTTGCCCTTACGGAGCAGCTCCCACGTCCCGTACGGGATCGGAGCGACCTCAGCGGCCGGCGGAGCTTCCGCCGGAGCCTTGTCGCGCGGGTAGCGCAGACAGAAGGGCCCGTCCGTATGCGCCAGCGCGCAGCGCAGCAGCCCGATCAGCTCCGCCCCGTCCTTCGGCGCCGTCACGGTCATGTGCGGCACGGCGAGCATGTAGGCGATGTCGTACAGCCCCATGTGCGTCTGGCCGTCTTCGCCCACCATCCCGGCGCGGTCCATGCAGAAAATGACCGGCAGCTTCTGGATCGCGACGTCGTGGATGATCGAATCATAGGCGCGTTGCAGGAACGTGGAATAGATCGCGACGATCGGCCGCACGCCCTGGGTCGCGAGGCCCGCCGCGAACGTCGTGGCGTGGCCCTCGGCGATCCCCACGTCGAAGAAGCGCGCGGGCCACTTCTTCTGGAAGATGTTCGTCCCCGTCCCCGACGGCATCGCCGCCGTGATCGTCACGAAGCCCGGATCCTCCGCCGCCAGCTGGGTGATCGCGTCGCCGAAGATCCTGGTCCACTGCGGTGGGCCGGGATGCACCGGCTTGAGCTTCCCGGTCACCGGGTCGTAGGGGGCGCGGGCGTGGTACTTCTCGAGATCGGGCTCGGGGAGCGGGAAGCCCTTCCCCTTCTCGCTGATTACGTGCACGACGCGTGGACCCTTGAGCTTCTTCACAATGTCAAACGCTTGAATCAACTGCTCGACGTTGTGCGCGTCGATCGGCCCGAAGTAGCGGAAGCCGAGCTCCTCGAACAGCATCCCCGGCGACCACAGGTTCTTGATGCTCTCCTCGACCGTCTTGGCGAAGTCCACGAGCTTCGGTCCGCCGAACAGATGCGACGCCTTCTCGATCATGCCCTTCACCCATTCGCGCAGGCGCACGGTAACGGGGTTCGCGATGATCGAGCCGAGATACTTGTTGATCGCGCCGACGTTCGGGGCGATCGACATGCCGTTGTCGTTGAGGACGAGAATGATGTCGCGGCCCGAGTGCCCGGCGTTGTTCATCGCCTCGTAGGGGAGGCCGCAGGTCATGGCGCCGTCCCCCACGACGGCCACGACCTTGAAGTCCTCGCCCTTCAGGTCGCGGGCGGTCGCCATCCCGAACGCCGCCGACAGCGCCGTGCCGGCATGCCCGGCGCCGAACTGGTCGTGCGTGCTCTCGGTCCGGCGCAGGAAGCCCGAGAGACCGCCCGCCTGGCGCAGCGTGCCGAGCCGGTCGTTCCGGCCCGTCAGGATCTTCCAGGGATAGCCCTGGTGGCCGACGTCCCAGACGATCTTGTCGCGCGGCGAGTCGAATGCCCAGCACAGCGCGACGGTGAGCTCGACGACACCCAGCCCCGCGCCGATGTGCCCGCCGGTCTGGGACACGACGTCGATGAGACGCTGCCGCACCTCGTCCGCGAGGTGCTGCAGCTGTTCGCGCGGCAGCTTCTTGACGTCGTCGGGACTGCGGATCGTCTCGAGGAGAGACACGGTCAGTTCGGCCTCGTCACGATGTAGTGGGCCAACTCCACCAACGTAGGGGAAACTAACCCCGCCTGCCGCAACTGGTCTACGGCCTGCCCTGCGAGCCGCTCCGCCTCGGCGCGGGCCGCCCCGACGCCCAGCAGGGTCACGAACGTCGCTTTGGCGCGCGCGGCGTCCTTGCCGGCGGTCTTGCCGAGCTGGTCGGAGGTGGCGGTCGCGTCGAGCACGTCGTCCGCGATCTGGAACGCGAGCCCGATCGCCTGCCCGTAGGCCCGCAGCGCCTCGAGATGCGCCTGTCCGATCCCCTCCCCCGCCGCCAGCCCACCGATCAGGCACGACGCGGCGATGAGCGCCCCCGTTTTGCGGCGATGCACCTCCTCGAGGGCTGCGATGGGAAGCGTCTTGGCCTCCGCCTCGAGGTCCAACGCCTGGCCCCCGATCATCCCGCCCGCCCCCGCGGCGCGGAACAGCTCGAGCGCGATCGCGCGCCGCCGCGCCTCGGAGAGGCCCAGGGCGTCGAGCCCGTGCGCGAGCACCCGGGCGGCGAGCGGCACCATCTGGTAGCCGGCCCGGGTGGCGCGCGGCACGTCGAACGCGCGGTGCGCGGTGGGCCGGCCCCGCCGCAAATCGTCGTCGTCCATGCAGGGCAGGTCGTCGTGCACCAGCGAGTAGGCGTGCACGACCTCGACCGCCGCCGCGAGCTCCGCAACCCCTTCCCCTCCCATCCCTCCCAGAGCTTCGTGCGCAGCGAACACCAACGTCGGCCGCAAGCGCTTGCCTTCACCGAGCAAGCTGTAGCGGATGACTTCGTCGCCGCGCTCGGCCCAGGCCTTGAGGACGCCGTCCACGCGGGCACGGGCGTCGCTCAGATAGGCGGCGAGCCCGCGGCTAGCGGCCGGAGCCTTCACCCTTGAGGGCCTTCTTGACCTTGACCTCGGCCTGGGAGAGCTGCTCGCGGGCGGCGCGCAGCTGCTCTACGCCTTCCTCGAACAACTTGAGCGCCTGGTCCAAGTCCAAATCCTCGGACTCGAGCCGGCGGACGATGGCTTCGAGGCGCTCCAGCTGCTCACCGAACCCGGGCATCGACCTCTCCATCGGTCACGCGCAGTCTGAATTCGCGCCCTGCGGGGAGCTGCTTGACCTGTTTCAGCACGCGACCGTCGGCGTCCCTCGCCACGGCGTAGCCGCGGGCCAGAATCTTCAGGGGACTGAGGGCGTCCAGGCGTGCGCTGTGAGCGGTGAGCAGTGCGCGGGACTGCTCGACCCGGACCTGGATGCCGCTGGTGAGGCGATCGCCGGTGCGATCCAGGCGGTCCACGGCCCGCTGCGACCGTGCGGTCAGACCGCGCGCCAGACGCTCCGCGAGGTGCTCGACGTGCACCAGCACCTCGACCCGGTCGGGGGTCGCGGCCTCCGCGGCGGCCGAGGGAGTCGCGGCGCGCAGATCGGCGACGAGATCGCACAACGTCACGTCGGTCTCGTGGCCCACGGCGGAGATCACCGGGACCGGGACGGCGGCGACGGCACGCGCCACGCGCTCGCTGTTGAAGGTCCACAGGTCCTCGGCGGCGCCCCCGCCGCGCCCCACGATCGCTACATCGACCTCGAGCGTGCCGAGCCGCGCGAGGGCGGCGCACACCGACGCCTCCGCCCCGTCGCCCTGGACCTTGGCGGCGACGAGCACCACCTCGGTGATGGGCCAGCGCCGCGCGACGACCACCTGGATGTCGCGCAGCGCGGCGCCGTCGGGACTCGTGACGACCGCGATGCGGCGCGGGAACGGCGGCAGGCGCCGCCGGCGGGCCGGATCGAGCAGGCCGTCCTTCAGCAGCGCGGCCTTCGCCTTTTCGAAGGCGAGCTTCCACAGGCCGCCCTGCTCCGTCGAGAGCAGCTCTTTCACCGCGAGGTGAAACTCGCCCTTTGCGTCGTAGACCGTCGGGCGGGCAAAGACGAAGACCTGTGTGCCGTCGGCGGGCGGCGCGGGCAGCCCGCGGTTGTCGGTGTGGAACATCACGCACCGGATCTGCGCGGTCTTGTCGCGCAACGAGAAGTACCAATGGCCCGAACGCCAGGCCTTGAATCCCGTGACCTCGCCCCGCACCCACAGCGGTGGCAGCCCCGCCTCGATCACGGCGCGGGCGCGGCGGGTGACCTCGCCGACGGTCCAGGCGCCTTCGCTCGAGGCGGCGGCGAAAAGATCTAAGCCTGCGCCCATTGCCGCGCCGCCTGGACGGTGTTGTAGAGCAGCATCGTGATCGTCATCGGCCCCACGCCGCCCGGCACGGGCGTGATCCGCGAGGCCACCGCGCTGACCTCGTCGAACTGCACGTCGCCGGCGATGCGATAGCCCTGTTTCGCCGATGGGTCGTCCACGCGCGTGGTGCCGACGTCGACGACGACCGCGCCCGGCTTCACCATGGCGCCCGTGACGAACGCGGGCTTGCCGATCGCGACGATCAGGATGTCGCCGGTGCGGGTCACAGCGCCGATGTCCCGCGTCCGGGAATGGCAAACGGTGACGGTAGCGTTGCCGCCGGGGCCATCCTGCAGCAGCAGCGCCGCCATGGGCCGGCCGACGAGGTTCGAGCGTCCCAGGATGACCGCGTGGGCGCCCTTCGTCTCCACGCCGCTCCGGAGCAGGAGCTGCTGCACGCCGTAGGGCGTCGCGGGACGGAAGCCCGTCGGGTCCCCGATCGACACCTTGCCGACATTCTCGGGATGGAAGCCATCCACGTCCTTGGCCGGCGCGACGCGCCGCAGCACCAGTGTCTCGTCGATGTGATCGGGGAGGGGCAGCTGGACGAGGATGCCGTGGATCTTGGGGTTGGTGTTGAGGCCGTCGATCAGCCCCAGGAGCTCGCCTTCGCTGGTCTCCCGGGGCCGGTGCAGCGTTTCGTGGTACAACCCCGCCTCTTCGCAGGCCTTCCCCTTCATGCGCACGTAGACCTGCGAGGCGGGGTTCTCACCGACGAGGATGGCGGCGAGCCCGGGCGTCACGCCGCGGGCCTTCAGCGCCGCGATCTCTCCGGCCAGCTCGGCCCGCATCGTTTTGCCGATGGCGGTGCCGTCGATGAGCGTGGCGCTACCGGGCAAGACCCACCGCCCGCGTTTCCCGGATCACCACGACCCGGATCTGCCCCGGGTACTGCAGCTCGCGCTCGATCTTGCGGGCGATCTCATCGGTGAGGCGCGCCGCGGCGGCGTCGTCGACGCGGTCGGGCGTAACCACGACGCGCACCTCGCGGCCCGCCTGGATGGCGAAAACCTTCTCGACGCCGGAGAACTCGGCCGCGAGCTGCTCGAGCTGCGTGAGGCGCTTGACGTAGGTCTCGAACGCCTCGCGCCGCGCGCCGGGCCGCGACCCGGAGACCGCGTCGGCCGCCTGCACGATCACGCTGACCGGCGACTCGTGAGGGACGTCGTCGTGATGCGCGGCGATGCAGTTGATGACGACGCCCTGCTCGCCGTACTTCGTCGCCACCTCGACGCCGAGCTGGACATGCGTGCCGTCGTGCTCGTGCGTGAGCACCTTGCCGATGTCGTGGAGCAGGCCGCCGCGCTTGGCGAGGAGCGCGTCGAGCTTCAGCTCGGCGGCCATGATGCCGGCGAGCCACGCGACCTCTTTGGAGTGCTCCAGGATGTTCTGGCCGTACGAGGTGCGGTACTTCATGCGGCCGACGAGTTTCACGAGCTCGGCGTGCAGGCCGCGGATGCCCGTCTCGTAGACCGCCTGCTCCCCCGCCTCGACGATGCCGGCCTCGACGTCGGCCTGCGCCTGCTTCACGATCTCCTCGATCCGGCCGGGATGGATACGCCCGTCGGCGATGAGGCGCTCGAGAGCGAGCCGGCCCACCTCCCGGCGGACCGGATCGAAGCACGATACGACGACGGTGTCGGGGGTGTCGTCGATGATGACGTCCACGCCGGTGGCGGCCTCGAAGGCGCGGATGTTCCGTCCTTCGCGGCCGATGATGCGGCCCTTGAGCTCGTCCGACGGCAGCGGCACCGCCGACACGCTCGACTCCGCGGTCTGCTCGGCGGCGATGCGCTGGATCGCGAGCGCGACGATCTTCTTCGCCTCGCGGTCGGCGCTCTTCTTCGCCTGTTCCTTGATGTCGCGAACCAGGGCGGCCGCGTCGTCCCGGGCCGCGTCCTCGAGTCGGCGCACCAGCTCCTGCTTGGCATCCTGGGCGCTGAGGCCGGCGACCTGCTCGAGCCGGGCGACGATCTCGTGCTCCCGTCCCGCCAGCGCACGGGTCTGCTGCTCGAGCTGCTGCTCGCGCCGTCGCAGCTCCTGGTCGCGCTGCTCGAGGGCGACCAGTTTGTCGTCCAAGATCTGCCCGCGGCGGGCGAGCTGCTGCTGCAAGTCTTCGCGCGCCGCGATCAGCTCCTCTTTGGCCGCCAGCACCATGCGCTGGCGTGCGTCCTCGAGGAGGCGGCTGCTCTCGGCCGCCGCGGCGCGTGCCGCCGCTTCGGCGGAGCGGTGCTCGAGGCGCCGCCCCAGGATGTAAAAAGCCGCTCCCGCGGCGATCCCGCCGCCGAGAACGGCCGCAATGATTGCGAGCCAACTGGGCATCGATCTATCCCTCGCACCGGAGCCCTGGTGAGCTCAGGTGAATGATGTGTGCCGTTGGCCCTTAGACCTTTGGCCAACAGCTAACGGCTAACGGCCTAGAGCGACTTTGCGTTTCCCCGGCGGCAGCATTTTCGCGAGATCATCCGCCACCGCCGCAAGCCGCGCGGCGACTTCCCGCTCGCCCTTCTTGGCCTGGAACAGCTCGTTCGTAATGTCGAGCGCCGCGAGAATCGCCGCCTTGTGCGTCTCGACGATCGGCCCCTGGCTCAGCACCTTCTTGAGTGCCTGATCGACGTACGCGGCGACTTCGCGGGTGTACTCGGGGGCCAAGTCGGAGCGGACCGTGTACTCCTCGCCGCCGATCATCACACGCACAGCGTGCAGCTTGGTGCTCATCGGGACGCTCCGCCTGCTCCGCCGTTACCGCCCACCGGCTCGCGCGCCTGCTCTTCGAGGAACGTGAGCCGCCGCAGCAGCTCGTGCACGCGCGTGCGCGCCGCTTCCACCCGCTGGCGCAGCAGCTTGTTCTCGGGCTCGACGTCCGGGTGCTTGGCTGGCGCGGGACGCGTCTTCAGCTCGGCTTCGGCCTTGAGCGCGCGCGCGCGCCAGCCCGCCAGCTCCTCCGCCACGTCGCGCAGGATCGCCTCGAGCTGATCGATTGCTTCCCGGATCTCAAGCCTCTCTCCGACGTACGTCAAGCTCACCCTCCAGCGCGCTCAGCATCCGCCCGAGCGGCGCATCGACTTCTTTCTCCATCAGCGTCCGGGCAGGATCCCGGAACGTGCACCGCCATGTGACCCCGCGGGTCCCGGCCGGCAAGCCGGGCCCGCGATATTCGTCGAGCACGTCGAGCCGCTCGAGCAGGGCACCGCCGCCTCGCTGCAGCACCGCGGCCATCGCCGCCGCCGTCACACCGGGCGGCACCACCAGCGACAGGTCGCGCACCACCGGCGGGTGCGTGGACAGCGGCTCGTACCGTACGGCGGCCGGCGGCGCGACGGCGATCCGGACCTCAAGCCCGTACAGCGGTGCCGCCCACTTCGGGGCATCGGCTTCCAGGGGCCCCGCCCAGCCCTCCACCGCGCCGTTAGCCATTGGCCATTGGCCCTTAGCCAACGGCCAAGCGCCAACGGCGTCGTCTCCGCGAACCGCGACCCACCCAGCGCCGTCTTCCAGCGGGCGGACCGTGCAGCCAGGAGCCGCCGCCCCAACAGCTAACTCAAAGTGGCGCTTTAGGTCCCATATGTCCATATCAGGTACTTTCGCACCCTCCGACCAGTGCGGGGGGCGTCGCGCCCCTGTGAGCACGATCCCCAGCCAGAGTTGCTCATCGGGAAGTCCACCCCCCGTCCCCGGGCCCCGGGCCCCAGGCCCCGGTTTGAAGACCGTCCCCACCTCGAACAGCCGAACATCCCGCTCGCCCACGTGCCAGTTGTGCTCCACGCGGCGCGCGAGGCCCGGCAGCAACCGGCTGCGCAGGTGCGCTTCCTCGGCGGAGAGAGGGTTTCGCACCGCGATCGCCTCGGGGCTGTCGGGCCGCCCAAGTGGGAGCGTCCGGGCCTCGAACAGTCCACCGCGCACGAGCCGCTCGCGGATCCTCGAGAGGGCCAGCTCGGACGGCGCGTCGGGCGCGGTGCCCGGGCGATAGGCGCGCAGCTCGGAGGGAAGCGTGTCGTAGCCGCGCAGACGGGCGACCTCCTCGATCAGATCGACTTCGCGGGTCACGTCGGGCCGCCAGCCCGGGACCTGTACCGCGAGGCGGTGGTCCTTCGGCGCCGCGACAAAGCCGACCGCAGAGAGGAGGCGCTCGATCTCGGGCCGGGCGACGGGCACGCCGAGCAGATGTGCGACCCGCTCGGGGCGGAGGAACACGCTGCGGGGCTGCTGCGGGTCAGGCCAGATATCGATCGGCGCTTCGCGCACCTCGCCGCCCGCGACGGCACGGATCAGGTCGATCGCGCGGGCCAGCGCGTCGGGCATGGCCAGCATGTCGATGCCGCGCTCGAACCGATAGCTCGACTCGCTCGAGATGCCGAGGGCACGGCGCGTGCGGCGAATGCGCGTCGGTTGGAAGTAGGCGCACTCGAGCACCAGGTCGGTCGTCGTTTCGGAGACCTCGGACTCAGCGCTCCCCATCACTCCCGCGACGATCGTGGGCCGCTCGGCGTCGCAGATAACCGTCATGTCAGCCGTCAGCTTTCGGTTGACGCCGTCCAGGGTGACGATCTGCTCCCCAGGCTTTGCGCGCCGTACCACAACGGCCGGCCCACGCAGCTTCGCGAGATCGAAGGCGTGCAGCGGTTGGTTGACCTCGAAGAGGATGTAGTTCGTCGCATCGACGACGTTGTTGATGGACCGGTGACCCAGCGCGGTCAGGCGGTGCGCGAGCCACGCGGGGCTGGGCCCCACCCGCACCCCTCGGATGACGGCAATCATGTATCTCGGAGCCCCCTCCGGGTCTTCTGATCGCACTTCAACTCCGTCCACCACACCCCGGTCGGTTAGTCGGATAGTCGGTTTGTTCTTCTGACCCTCTAACCGACGAACCGACGAACCGACTATTTCCGGCAGCTTCACGACCCCGCCCATCACCGCGGCCAGTTCTCTCGCCACACCCTTATGGCACAGCAGGTCAGGTCGATTGGCCGGCACATCCAGGACGATCTGGTCATCCGCGATCGGGAGGGCGTCGAGCAAGCGGGTGCCGGGGGCGGCCGTGGTGTCGAGCTCGAGGATCCCGGCATGGTCGGCGCCGAGCCCCAGCTCCTTGGCGGAGCAGAGCATGCCGTTCGATTCGACGCCGCGGATCTTGCGGCGGTCGAGCGTTAACCCACCCGGAAGAGTCGCGCCGACGGGAGCAAATGGATACGCTTTTCCTGCTTGCACATTGGGAGCTCCGCAGACCACTTCGAGTGGCGCCGCGCCACCGGCATCCACGAGGCAGAGCGTCAGTCGGTCGGCATTGGGATGGGGCTTCACCTCGACCACACGCGCGATGACCACGTCGCGCAGGTCCTGATGCAGCGGCACGACGGCGTCCACCGGCGCGCACAGCATGGCGAGCCGGTCGGCGACGTCCTTCGCGTCGAGCGGCCGGCCGAGCAGCGCCTCGAGCCAGCGGCGCGAGACGATCATTCGGCGAACTGCCGCAGGAAGCGCACGTCGCCCTCGAGGAACAGCCGGATGTCGGGGATGCCGTAGCGCAGCATGGCGATGCGTTCCGGGCCCATGCCCCAGGCGAAGCCGGTGTATTTCTCGCTGTCGACCTTGCAGTTCTCGAGCACCGCGGGGTGCACCATGCCCGAGCCGAGGATTTCCATCCACCCCGACTGCTTGCACGCCGGGCACCCCGAGCCCCCACACAACTGGCACTGCACATCCATCTCGGCCGACGGTTCCGTGAACGGGAAGTAGGACGGGCGGAACCGCACGCGCGTGTCGCGGGTGAACATGCGGCGCGCAAACGTGGCGAGCGTGGCCTTCAGGTCCACGAACGTGATCCCCTCGTCCACCGCCAGGCCCTCGATCTGCTCGAACACGGGCGAATGCGACGCATCGAAGGGGTCGCGCCGGTAGCAGCGCCCGGGGATGACGACGCGGACGGGCGGCGGATAGCTCTCGAGCGTGCGGATCTGGACCGGCGAGGTGTGGGTGCGCAACACGACGTCGCCGCCCAGGTAGAAGCTGTCCTGCGCGTCGAGGGCCGGATGGTCCTGGGAGAAGTTCAGCGCGTAGAAGTTGTAACGCTCGGTCTCGGCCTCGGGCCCGACGGCGCGGGTGAAGCCCAGCTCGCGGAAGATGTCGCAGATCTCGTCCACCACCTGGGTGACGAGGTGGAGGCCGCCGCGCCACGTGGGACGGCCCGGCATCGTCAGGTCGACGCCGGTCGGTTGCGCCGCGCCGAGCTTCAGCGCCCGCTCGCGCGCCTCGATCGCCTGCTCGAGGTCACGTTTCAGCGCGTTCGCCGCCGCCCCGACGGTCTTGCGCGTCGCCGGGTCGAGACTCGCGAGGCCCTTGAGGATTTCGGTGAGCGCGCCGGCTTTGCGGCCCAGCAGCTCGGTCTTGAGCTCCTGGAGCCGGCGCTCGTCGGCCTGCGGAATCTCCTGCAGGCGCTCCCGCAGCGCATCGAGGCTCATGTTTAAAGAGCCTTCTTCGCGACCTCCGCCAGCTGCTCGAACGCCGTCGGATCGCGCACGGCGAGATCGGCGAGGACTTTGCGGTTGATCTCGACCCCCGCCTTCTTGAGGCCGTTCATGAACCGGTTATACGACAGCGCGTGGAGGCGGGCGGCGGCATTGATCCGCTGAATCCAGAGGCGGCGGAACTCGCCCTTCTTGGCGCGGCGGTCGCGGTAGGCGTACTTCGCCGCCCGCTCCGTGGCCTCCTTGGCGGCCTTCCACAGCTTGCTGCGCCCGCCCCAGTACCCCTTGGCGAGCTTCATCACTTTGTTTTTGCGCTTCAGGCGCGCGACGTTGCTTTTGACGCGAGGCATGAGGTCTCCTTACGCCATCAACAGGCGCTTGAGGCGTCGTTCCGCGTGCGAGACGAGCGTCGCCTTGCGCAGGTGACGCTTCCGCTTCGGATGCTTCGAGCCCAGGTTGTGCCGCTTATTGGCATGGTAGCGGCGCATCTTGCCGGTCCCCGTCAAGCGGACGCGTTTCCGGAGGGCGCGCTTGGATTTCATTTTGGGCATGGTATGAACCCTTATGCCATTGGCGATTGGCCTTTGGCTGTTGGCCAACGGCCAAGGGCCAATGGCGTCATTTAGGTGCCAGCACCATCGACATGTTTCGGCCCTCGAGTTTCGGCTCCTGCTCGATCTTGCCGATGTCCTTCAGCTCCACGGCCACCCGATCGAGCACCTCACGGCCCAGCTCGATGTGGGCCATCTGCCGCCCGCGGTACATCATCGTCACCTTCACCTTGTTCCCGTCTTGCAGGAACTCGCGGGCGTGCCGGGTCTTGAACGCGAAATCGTGATCGTCGATCCCGGGCCGGTACTTCACTTCTTTCAGGTGAATCACGTGCTGCTTCTTCTTCGCCGCCCGCGCCGCTTTCGCCTGCTCGAACTTGAACTTCCCATAATCCATGATCTTGACGACGGGCGGCCGGGCGAGCGGGGCAACTTCCACCAGATCCAGGCCGCGTTCCTGCGCGGCCGCGATGGCCTCGTCGATCGTCAACACCCCCAGCTGGTCGCCGTTGTCCGCGATCACGCGCACCGGACTGATGCGGATTTGCCGGTTGACGCGAGTGCGCGGGGCTCTGCTGTCAGGAATTGCCAGGTGTCGGATCTCCCCTTGAGGGCAATAAAAACGCGGGCCCGGATCTGCTCGTGGGGTCCGCGTCTGAGCCGTCAGCCGTCAGCCATCGGCCGTCAAAAGGCTGACGGCTGAACGCTGATCGCTGATCGCTCGTACCGAACCCTGAGGCACTCACGGCGACTCGCGCCGCGAGGCCAATGGGGTGGAGCGCACCAGACGCGCCCGCTTACCGTATTGTGGGCACCAAGTTACGCGAGGCGAACCGGGTCCACAAGGCCGAACGCCTTCCCGTCCCGCCCGAGTCGCCCCGCCACGACGACGGGGTCGTGTTCGAAGACCAGCAGCCACCCCTCCCCCTCTGCCCGCTGGTACAGCCGCCGCCGGCTCTCGAGGGTCACGAGGGGTTCCAAGTCGTAGCCCATGATCCAGGGCAGCGGCAGATGGGCGGAGGTCGGCACCAGGTCGGCGAGGAAGCACGCCCGCTCGCCGCCGCTCTCGATGAGGACCGACTGGTGGTAGGGCACGTGCCCGGGGGTCGGCACACAGCGGATCCCCGGCAGCACCTCGACGGCGCCCTCGATGAGCTGGAACTGCACGGCCGCGAAATTGTGCGCGAGATAGCTGCCGGCGGTGCGCTCGTTGGTGTGGCTCGCGAACGCGAGCTCGCCGCGCTGCACCACATAGCGCGCCTTAGGAAAGGCCGGCGCCACCTGCGCCCCCCCCTCCCCCCCCCCGGGGTCCTTCCAGGTATCGCCCCCCGCGTGATCGAAGTGGAGGTGCGTGTTGATCACCCAACGGATGTCGCCGGGCCCGTGGCCGAGCGCCTGCAGGGCATCCTCGAGCTGGGTGCGGCCGCCCTGTCCGGCGTTCTCGACCCCGTAGATGCCCCGGAACTTTTCGTCTTCCTTGTTGCCGATACCCGTATCGATCAGCACCAGCCCGTCATCGTGCTCGACGAGCAGACAGCGCAGGGCGAGGGGGATACGGTTCCGCGCGTCGGCGGGGATGCGCTTTTCCCAGAGGGGCTTGGGGACAACGCCGAACATGGCGCCACCGTCTAAATGCTGTCTACCGGCTTCGAGGGCGTGGCAGGTGAGGCGGCCGACACGGAAGGTGGTGTGCATTAGCGACGGGGCTCGGGGCTCGGGGTTCGGGACTCGGGGGTCGGCGAGCCGCTCTTGTCGTTCCCGAGCCCCGAGCCCCGAATCCCGAGCCCCCCAAGGTCCGCCAGCGTCACCGCCCCCTGCTCCCGTGCCAATCCCACCAGGCGGTCCAGCACTCGCGCCGCCGCCACCGCATCCCCCACCGCCCGGTGCCGGCCTTCGATCGTAATGCCAAAGTGGTAGCTCACCGTGTCGAGATTGCGCCGCGGGAGATCGGGCAGCAGGCGACGCGCCAGGCGCATCGTGCACACGCGCGGCCCCTGCAGGATCAGTCCCCGCGTGCGCTCCACCTCAGCCGACACGAACGCCCAGTCGAAGCGCGCGTTGTGGGCGACGAACACGCAATCGCGAAAGACGTGAAGCAAGGCGTCAACAACGGCGTCGAAGGGAGGCGCCTCGCGTAACATGCCTTCGCTGATGCCGGTGAGACCGGCGACAAAGGACGGAAGCGGGATTCCCGGATTGACGAGCGAGTGAAACAGCACCTGGGGCTCGGCTAACCCCGGGGCGTTGCCCCGGGGGGCCACGACAGCGATCTCGATGATGCGGTCGCCCCGGCGCGCCCGGGTGCCCGTGGTCTCGACGTCCACGACCGCGAACCGGCAGGCGTCGAGGGCCGGGCTCGGGGCCGCGGGCGCCACCAACGTCCAGCGCCCGTCGGTGGTGCGCGCGAACCGGGGGTCGGGGGCCAGGAGTGCCACGGCGATGCGGTCGGCGGTGTGTCGGTTCGCCCGCGCGATGCCGAGGACGTCGCGCACGATGGCCAGGCTGGCCGCGGGCCCACTTTCGAGGTAGGCGAGCGCCCGCGTGGAGAGGCTCGAGGCGGGATGCGCGTCGAGGCCGCTCAGAGGTCGTCCCGCCGCAGCGGCAGCGTCATGCAGCGGGGCCCGCCGCCGCCCCGCACCAGCTCGCTCCCATCCATCGTGATCACGCCGCGCTCGCCCTCGGCGAGCGATTCCTCGCCGGTGAGGAGATTCACCGCCGAGACGACGCGGAAGCCGGCGTGCTCCAGCTCGGTGAGCGTCGCTTCGTTGCGAGCGTAGCTCAGCGCGACGCCGGGCCGGACGGTGAAGAAGTTGCAGGCCGACGCCCATTGCTCGCGGTCCTGGAGCGTGCGCTGGGTGCCGCCGCAGAACACCGGCTCGAGCGGCTGGCTCACCGCCTGCATCGCGGCGAAGAAGTTCGGCATCTCCTTCACACCCTTGGAGCGCTTGCGCCGGTGCAGCACCGCGAGCCGCTCCGGCCCCACGAAATGCGGCGGGTAGACGCAGCAGACTTCCGTGTCGAGCTGCGTGAAGATCATGTCGAGATGGATCGCCGTCCGCTCCGACGGGAGCGCGACGATCACGACATCGGTCACGCCGCAATGCTCGAAGACCAGATCGCAGAGGTGGTCGAGCGCGGCGGGGCTGGAGCGCTCGCTGAAGCCGAGCACCAGCAGATCGGGGCGGATCGGGTGGACGTCCCCGCCTTCCAGCGTGTAGTTGTTGCGCTTCTCCTCCGACCCGTCGTACAACAGCCCCATGTTCTCGAGCTTCGGGTGGTACCGGAACAGCGCCTTGATGAGCAGCTCCTCGGTCCACCGCACGCCGTAGCGCATCGAGCCGATGATCGAGTGTTCGCCGATGACGATCCCCACGTCGCGCGTGAAGAACAGGTTCGGGAGCGGCGGCAGGGCGTAGCCGACCTCGTTCAGCGCGCGGGCGATCGGCCCCGCCTCTTCCACGGCGCCCTCGACCATCAGCGCGACCAGCTCAGCGGGCGGCAGCGCGGCGAGCTGCTTGGCGAGGACGTCGGAGGGCACGACCTCCAGGGCGCGCGTCGTGAGGAACTCCCGCACGTCGGGGCGCGCGGCCAGCTCGGTGAGCAGGTCGCGCACCTCGTACACTTCGCCGAAGCGCTCCAGCACCGCCACGAGCCGCCGGTGCTCCCGCTGCGCACTCTCGAGATCGATGATGTCGTCGTAGAGGTAGTCTTCCCGGTTGCCCGGCGTGACCGCCACCAGCTCCTTCCCGGGGGTATGGACGAGAACGGCCCGTAACGGGCCGATTTCGGAGGTAACGTGGACGCGGGGCATGGGGGAAACTAATGTGCCGTCAGCGGTTCACCAACGCGTAGCTCAGCGTTTCCAGTTCCAGCGCCATGTTCACGGTTTTCACCTCGACGTCCGCGGGAACCGCGAGCGGCACGGGCGCGAAGTTGAGGATCGCCTTCACGCCGCTGCGCACCAAGCGGTCCACCACGCCCTGGGCGGCGTCGGCCGGTGTGGCGACGATGGCGATGTCGGTCGGCTCCTTCTTCAGGTCGGCCTCGAGGTGTCTCACGTCCCGGACCACGAGGCCGTTCCAGCGGGCGCCGATCTTGCGCGCGTCCTGATCGTAGATCGCGCCGATGTTAAACCCGCGCTGGCGGAACCCCTGATACTGCACGAGCGCGCCGCCCATCTTCCCGGCCCCCACGAGGACCACCCGGTAGGCCCGCTCGAGTCCGAGGATGCCCTGAATCTTGGCGGCGAGCTCGGGGACGGCGTAGCCCAGGCCGCGTTTGCCGAACGAGCCGAAGAACGAGAGGTCCTTGCGGACCTGCGCGGAGGTGGTGCCGCCGAGCCGGGCGAGGTCCCCCGAGGAGATGGTGCGGCGGCCCTGGCCGATCGACTGCTCGAGGAACCGCAGGTACAGCGACAGGCGGCGGACCGTGCTGTCGGAAATCTTCCGCATTGTGAATTATTTCACAATTGCCGACTCCAGCGCAAGAGCCGCACGAAGTCCGCCGGCGCCAGCGTCTCCGGCCGGGCCATGGGATCGAGGCCCAGCGCCAGCAGTGTCGCCGCCGTCGCGCCCGGAACCGCGTTCTTGAGCTGCTTGCGCCGGCGGGAGAAGCACGCCGTCACGAAGGCGCGGAACGGCGCTACCTCGTCGGCCCGCACCAGCGGCTCGGGGAGCGGCGTAAGGCGGAGCAGCGCGCTGCGGACCTTGGGGGGCGGGCGGAACGCCCCCGCCGCCACCGTGAACAACTGCTCCACGCGGCACACGGCCTGGACGCCGATCGACAGGGCCCCGTACGTCTTCCCCCCGGGAGGCGCGGCGATCCGCTCGGCCACTTCGAGCTGGACGAGAAAGACGATGCGTTCGGGAAGGGGAGGGGTCAGCGCCTTCTCGAGTAACGGAGACGTGATGTTATACGGAATATTCCCCACGATCTTGTGCGCGGTGAGCGGTGCGCGGTGCGCGGGAAGGCGGTGCCAATCCACCTCCAGCGCGTCGGCGGCAATCACTGTCAGGTCTTCCCGCTCACTGCGCACCGCGTACCGCGCACGCAGCTGTTCAGCCAGCGCACGATCTTTTTCGATGGCAATGACCTGAACGCCTCGAGCGAGCAGCTCCCAAGTCAGCGTCCCATGGCCAGGACCTACTTCAATGATTGTCTCGCCAGGCAAACAGTCGAGGGCGTCCGCGATGCGGCCGAGGATCGTGCGGTCGGCCAGGAAATGCTGGCCGAGACGCTTGTTCGCTCTCAAGCCTTGAGCAGGACGAGCGTGCGGTCGTCGTTGGCGGGGCCGCCGCCCGTAAAGGCGGCGATGTCGGTGAAGACGGCCTCGAGGATGTCGCGCGCCGGGCGCGCGCGCAGGTTGCGGACGTGGCTCAAGACGCGCTCCTCGCCGAACCGCGCGCCAGCTTCGTTGCGCGCGTCGGCCAGGCCGTCCGTGAACAGGCAGAGGATCGCCTCGCGGCGGCGCCAGGGGACGCTGCGCTCCTCGCCGCCGACGCCGAGCCCGAGCGGCGGGCGCGTCGCCTCGAGCCGCTGCGCCTCCCCGGTATCGCCGGCGACGAGAAAGGCATGGGGGTGGCCGGCATTCGCGTAGGCGAGCCGGCCCGCCCCCGGATCGATCACCGCGTAGAAGAGGCTGAGAAACATCTCCGTGTCGGCCAGCTCCTCGGCGAGCGAGCCTTCCATTTGCCGCAGCGCCTCGCTCGGCGACTCCGCCGTCTCGGCGTGGATCCCCGACGCCGCCATCGCCAGCGCCATGATCAGCGCCGCCCCGAACCCATGGCTCGACACGTCCCCGATCATCACGCCGATCCGGTCGCCGTGCAGGCTCAGCAGGTTGTAGAAGTCGCCGCCCACCGAGTCCGCGGAGCGGCAGCGCGCGGCGACGTCCGCTTTGGCCGCCACGACGAGCGGCGACGGCAGCAGCTTGAGCTGCAGGTCGTGCGCCAGCTCCAGCTCGCGGCGCACGCGCTGCTGCCCCTGGTCGCGCTCGACGAGGCGCGCGTTCTCGACGGCGGCGCCGATCTGGTTCGCGATCGCCGCCACCAGTTTGCGGTCGCCGGCGGTGAACGCGTCGGCCCCCAGCCGGTCGGTGAGATTGATGACGCCGATCGGCTTGGGGGAGCCGCCGGGCGCCGCGTAGACGACGGGCACGGAGATGAACGCCCGGCCCTTGTACGCGCGCTCCTCGCCGCACCCCGGGTCGGGCACGCCGGCATCGGACGGGTCGTAGCTGACGATCTTCATCTCGCGGAACACCCGCGCCGCGATCGAGCAGGGATCGTCCACTTCGATCGGCTCTATGTCGCTGGGGTCCACGCCCCGCGCGGCGACGACCCGCAGCAGCCGGGCCTGGGGATCGTGCACCAGCAAGGTGGCGCGCCGCGCGCGAACCACCGTCGCGACCTCGCGCAGGATGCGGTGCGCCGCCTCGTCCAGCCGGATGGTGTGGCCGAGGATTTCGCTGATCGTGTAGATCAGATCGATCTCCTCGTAGCGTTCCGACAACTCCGCCGCGACCTGCCCCGTCTCCCGCTCCGCCGCCAAGACCGTACCGATCACCTGGGCGAGCGCTTTCGCATCCCCCGTCCCGCGCCCTCCGTTGCCGATCTCCAGCCACACCCCTTCCATGTCGGGGACCGATTGGAGCTGGTCGAGGGGGGGGGGGGGGGGGGGCGGGGGGGCGGGGGCCCCGCCCGACCCCCCCGGCAGGGGGGGGGGGGGGGGGGGGGGGTGGGGGGGGGGGGGGGGGGGGGGGGGGCGGTGCAAGAGGAGCGTCAGGCTCTGCCACGAGCGGGCGCAGCTGGCTGCCGTCGGCGCGCCAGACGCGAATCGTCGTCCCGGAGAGGGCGGCGAGCGCCGGGAGCAGGCGCTCGAGGCGGGTCACCCCGCTCGCAACGTGAGGCAGATGCCGTTCCCTTTCGCGTTGAACGCCACGTCGTCCACGAGGTGGCGAATCACGAACAGCCCCCGCCCGTCCTCGCGCTCGAGGTTCTCGGGGCGGGTCGGGTCCGGCAGGACGGAGCGGTCGAAGCCGCCGCCGTCATCGGTGACGTGAATACGCACGACGTCGCGCCCCAGCTCGACCCGCACGCGGACGACGCGGGCCGGGTCTTCGCCGGTGCCGTAGCGGATGGCGTTGGTCAGCGCCTCGGCGAGCGCGGTGCGGAAGTTGAAACTGAGCCGGCGAGGAGAGAGGGTCCCCGCGGGGAGGCGGTTCGCCACGAGCTCCACGGCGTCGCCGACGACCGCGAGATCGCTCGGCACGTCGAGGCTCATCTCGAGCGCCGTGACGCGGAGCCGCAGCGTACGCCTAGAAGGCAGCGAGCGCCTCCTCGGCCGTCCGGGTGATCGCGAACAGGGTGTCGAGCTTGGTCAGCTCGAACAGCGTCTGCAGGTCTTCGTTGAGGCCCGCCAGGCGCAGCTCGCCCCCCTGCTCGCGGATCTTCTTGGAGAGCGAGACGAGGACGCCCAACCCCGAGGAATCGATGTAGCCGGTCTTGCCGAAATCGATGACGAACTTCCGGGCGCCGCCTTCCAGGGAGTCGAGCACTTTCTGCTTGAGCTCCTGGCGATTGCCGACGATCAGCTGGCCGTCGACCCCGACGACCACGACCCCGTTCTTGTCTTTCTTCACACTGAAGCTCATTGGGCCTCCTGGCCTCACCCGCTGAACTGCATCACGGCAATCGCCGCGGTGCTCACAATATCGTCGGCGGTGGCGCCGCGCGACAGGTCGGAGATCGGTCGCGCCAGTCCTTGCAGGATGGGGCCGAGCGCCGTCCAGCCCCCCAACCGCTGCACCAGCTTGTAGGCGATGTTGCCGCTGTCCAGATCGGGGAAGACGAGCACGTTGGCCCGGCCCCCCGTGGGCGATCCGGGCGCCTTGCGCGCCGTGACGTCGGGGACGAGGGCCGCGTCGCCCTGCAACTCGCCGTCGAAGGCGAAATCGGCGGTGCGCCGCCGCAGCTCCGCCACCGCGGCCTGCACGCGGTCGACCCGCGATCCCGCCGCGCTCCCCCGGGTGCTGTAGGACAGGAAGGCGACGACCGGCTCGTCCCCCACGATCCGGCGCCGATCGCGCGCCGCGGCGAGCGCGCTGTCGGCCAGCTGCACCGCCGTGGGCTCGGGGACGACGGCGCAGTCGGTGAACGTGAGCACGCGGTCGTCCTTCATCATATAGAAGGCCCCGCTCACAGTCGCGATGCCGGGCGCGGTGCCCACGGCCCAGAGCGCGGCGCGGATCGTGTCGGCGGTGGGATAGTCCGCGCCGCCCACCATGACATCTGCCTCCCCTACCCCTACCAGGCACGCCCCGAGCGTGAGCGGATGCCTCAATGCTTCAATGGCTGCGGCGTCGGTGGGAAACGTGTCCGGTTTGCGAGTTCGGAGCAGCCGGATCAATTCGGTGCGCGGTGCGCGGTGCGCCGTCTGATCGAGGAGCTGGACCTTGCCCAGCCCCTCCCGTTCGATCCTCTCGGCGGCCTCCCGGACTCGTGGATCGTCGCCCTCGGGGAGCACGATACGCAGGTTCGCACGCCGCGCCCGTTCGTAGACGCGGGCGAGAAACGTCACTTGCCGAACTTGCGCCTCAAGGCCTGCTGCACGGCGGGGTGGACGAGCGCGGAGACGTCGCCCCCGAAGCGCGCCACCTCCCGCACCAGGCTGGAGCTCAAGTAGGTGAGGTCGAACGCGGGGACCAGGAACACGGTCTCGATATGCGGCCCGAGATTGCGGTTCATCAGCGCCATCTGGAACTCGTACTCGAAGTCGCTCACGGCGCGGAGGCCCCGCACGATCACCGTGGCACCGACGCGCTTCGCGAAGTCCACGAGCAGGCCGTCGAACGATTGCACCTCGACGCGCTTGTCAGCGACGCACTCGCGAATGAGGGCGACGCGCTCCTCCAACGAGAACAGCGGCTGTTTGGCGACGTTCACCGCGACCGCCACGACCACCCGCTCCACGAATCCGAGCGAGCGGTGGATGAGATCCTCGTGGCCCTTGGTGATCGGGTCGAAGGAGCCGGGATAGACCGCCGTGCGGCTCATGGCGCGTACACAAAGGTGACGGCCGTGTCGCCGTAGCGACGCGTGTCGTCGCCCGCGATCGGCTGGTCGGCGGGGTGCTCGATGGCGCAGACGCGCGCGAAGGGCGTCCTCCGGAAGATTCCCACGAGACGCGCGGCCTGGTCGCCCGCGTAGGGGGGATCGGCGAAGGCCACGTCGTACTGGCCCGGCTGCAGCCGCTCCGCGAAGCGCAGGCCGTCCATGCGGTGAATCGTCACGCGATCCTCCACCTTGAGGGACTCGGCGTTCTCCTTGAGGGCGGCGAGCGAGGCGCGATTGACCTCCACGAACTCCGTCGACACGGCGCCGCGAGATAGCGCCTCGAACCCGAGGGCGCCGGACCCGGCGAACAGATCGAGCGTTCGCGCGCCGGCCACCTGCCGCTGCAGGATGCTGAACCACGCCTCACGCACGCGATTGGCGGTCGGGCGCGCGGTGCCCCCCTGGGGCGTCTTCAGGCGACGACCCTTGAACTCGCCCGCGATGATGCGGATCATGTGCTCGGCGCCAACGCCGCCACCCGCGCCTGCAGCGTCGTGCGCCCCTGCCACTCGTCCCGCTCCAGCTTGAACGCCACGTCGAGCGGCTGCGCGAGCCAGCTGTCCGGCACGTCGTCGGCCCACCGGAAGCCGATCGCCGCCAGGACGCCCGACCCGTCGTCCAGCGTGAAGCGCAGGTGGTTCGTGCCCACGCGCCGAGCGCCGACCGCCCGCGCGCCCCGCACGCCGAACACAGGCGCGGGGTTCCCCGTCCCGCACGGCTCGAGGTGGCGGATCAGGCGCTCCAGCTCGCCGGTCACGAGGCCCAGCGGCAGCTCGAGGTCCACGCGTTGGCTCGGCGCCAGATCGTCGGGGCCCAGAAGCTGCGCCGCCACTTCCAGGAACGCAACACGGAAGGCCGCGAACCGGTCCCGCCGCACGGTGAGGCCTGCGGCCATGGTGTGGCCGCCGTACTTCTCGAGGTGCGGCCCCACGCGGTGCAGCGCGGCGTGCAGGTCGAACCCGGCGATGCTGCGGCCGGAGCCCCGCCCCACGTCGCCCTCCCAGGCGATCAGGAACGTCGGCCGGCCGTAGCGCTCGACGAGCCGCGACGCCACGATGCCGATCACGCCGGGGTGCCACGCGTCGGCGGCGAGGACGAGCGCGCAGTCGTCTTTCCGCAGCGTCTGGTCGGCCAGCTCGATCGCCTCGTCGAGGATCTTCTGATCGAGCTCCTGGCGCCGGGCATTCAGCGTCTCGAGCTCGCGGGCCAAGGCCGCCGCTTCGGCGGGATCCTCGGTGAGCAGCAGCCGCAGGCCGTCCTTCGCGTCGGCGATGCGCCCCGCGGCGTTCAGGCGCGGCGCGAGAATGAAGCCGACGTGGCCCGCGCGCAGCGGCTTGCCCCCCCCGAGTCCCGCCGTCTCGACCAGGGCGCGCAGCCCCACCCAGCGCGAGTCGGCGAGCAGCTTCAGGCCGTGGCGGACGAGGATGCGGTTCTCACCCGTCAGCGGCACGACGTCGGCGACCGTCGCGAGGGCGACGTAATCGAGGAAATGGAACGGCAGGTTCTCCGACAGACCGAGGGTGCGGACCAACGCCTGCGCGAGCTTGAAGGCGACGCCGGCGCCGCACAGGTCCTTGTCCTCGGAAGGACAGTCGGGGCGGCGCGGGTCGAGCACCGCGTTCGCCGGCGGGAGCGCATCGCCGGGGAGGTGGTGGTCCGTGACGATCACCTCCATCCCCGCGGCGCGGGCGGCGGCGACCGCATCCACCGCCGTGATGCCGCAGTCGCACGTGACGATGACGCCGGCGCCGACCCGCTGGGCCTCGGCGAGCCCCGCCGGCCCGAAGTCGTAGCCGTCGCGCAGGCGGTGCGGCACGAAGGCGTGGACCGTCGCGCCCGCCGCGCGCAGGATCCGCGTCAGCAGCGCGGCGGCGCACTGGCCGTCGACGTCGTAGTCGCCGTGCACGAGGATGGAGCGGCCTTCGCGCACCGCGCGTGCGAGCAGGTCGACGGCGACGCGCATGTCGGCCCAGTTGAGCGGATCGGAGAGGCGCTCCAGGTCGGGCCGGAGGAATTCCTTGGCGAGCGCCGGCGAGGCGAGACCGCGCTGCACGAGGATGGCGGCGAGGGCCTCGGGGATGTGCAGCTCGGCGGCCAGGGCGCGCGTGGCCGCGGGGTCGGCCGGCGCGGTGAGGGTCCAGCGGGCGGGAATCATTCCCTGGTGTACAGGAGGACGCCGCACGCCTCGCAGGCCTGGATCGTGGCGCCGCGCGTGATCAGCGCGCGGCGCTGGGTCGGGACCGCCGTGAAGCAGTTGCCGCACGAGCCGCCGTGCAGGGGGAAGAGCGCGAGCGGCGCCTTGCCCCGCCGGATGCGCTCGTAGCGCGCGAGCAGCGCGGCGCTCACCGCCCCGGCCGCCGCCTCGCGGGTGCTCACCGCGCGCTCGCGCTCGGCGACGATCGCGTCACGCCGGCCCGCGAGCCCCTCGCGCGCCGCGGCCTGCGCCTCCCGCACCAGCTGCAGCGCGCGCTCGGCTTCCGCCGCCCGCCGCTCGGACTCGCCCACGGCGTCCCCCGAACGCATGAACTCGGCCTCTTCCTTGGCGAGCACCGAGCGCGCGAGGTCCAGCTCGGCCATGAGGGTCGAGGCCTCCTTCGCGCCGCGCACCCACTCGAGCCGCTGGCGGCGCTGCTCCTGCATCGTCCGGTAGTTCGCGATCTTTCCCTCCAGGTCCCCCTGGCGACCGCGCGCGTTCTGGATCGCCGTGCGCGCCTGCGCCAGCACCCGCTCGGCGGCGGCGAGCTGCTCGTCGAGCACCGCCGCCTCGGGCGCGAGCGCCGCCAGGCGCGCATCGCATTGGATCACCGCGACGTCTTTGTCCTGCAACGCCAACAACGCTTCAAGTTCCGGGTGCACCCTTCCTCCTTGCCTTCTCGATGATTCCGTAGGTGGGTCGCTTTGCGTTACGCTCTGCAGCGAGTCGTTTCTTCTCATTAGCCAAACGCGCCTTTTCGTCTTCGGTGGCGAGCGGGATTTCCCGATTGATGCGCTCGATCGCGCGATCGAGGCGGCGGGCCTCGAGCCAGTTCACCGCCTGCTCGAACAGCGCGTCAGGACTGCGGTCGGCGTCACCGGCTTGGGCTTCCGCCTGCAACGTTTCGTACGCGCGCGCGGCAGTCTCGTCGAGACGGTCGGGCGCATCGTCGGCCAGCGCCTCGAACACGGCGCGGTAGGGCGGGAACTCAATCTCCTCGGGGTCGACAGCGTCGGTGACGCGAGCCTTCCACGGTTCGCCCGTAAGCATCAGGAGCAGGAGGGATTTCTCGACGCTGGACGGGAGGGCGGTTGGTCGGTTAGTCGGTTGGTCGGTTAGGGACGTCGGTCGATTGTCTAACCGGCTAACCGACTGACCGACTGCTTCTCGTTCGAGCACATCCTTTCGCACCCCCGCCACTTCCGCGACCCGTGAGATGTACAGCTCTCGCGTGATCGGATCGGCCGCCGCACGGATCGTGGGCAAGAGCCGATCTAGTGCGCGCCGCCGGCCGGGCAGCGTCCCGAAAAAGCCCTTGCGCTCCAGGATCTGGATCTTTCGCTCGAGCACGTCGAGCGCCTGCTTCAGGATGCCCTCGAGGGCCGGAGCGCCGCCCTGGCGCACCAGCGTGTCGGGGTCTTCGCCCTCGGGGAGAGTCGCGACGCTGACGCGCAGCTTGTGCCGCAGCAGCTCGTCGCCCGCGCGGAATGTGGCGCGGAGCCCGGCATCGTCCGAGTCGTAGAGCAGAAGGACGTGGGGCGCATGGCGCTGGAGGAGCGCGGCCTGATCCTCGGAGAGACCGGTGCCGAGGGGCGCCACGACTTCGTCGAAGCCTGCGAGCGCGAGCCGCAAGACGTCGAATTGCCCCTCGACCAGAATCGCCCGCTCTGCTTTCCGCATCCCATGTTTCGCGAGGTGCAGGTTGTAGAGCAGTTTGCCCTTGTGGAAGATCGGCGTATCCGGAGAGTTGAGATACTTGGGCTCTCCCGTGCCGAGGATCCGTCCGCTAAAGGCCACGACGCGCGAGCGGAGATCGTGAATTGGAAAGAGGAGGCGGCCACGGAATCGGGGGACGAGCGTGCCATCCTCCCGTTTAACGAGCAATCCCGCCTCGAGCAACACTTCTTCGCGCAGGCCTAATCCTTTCATCGCGTCGAGGAACGCGGACCCGCGCGGCGCGTAGCCCAGCCCTTGCACCTGCGCTTGCTCGAGGGTGATCTGCCGGGAGCCCAGGTACTGCCGGGCGCCGTCGGCCTCGGGGAGGGGGCTCTCGTGCAGGTGGCGGCCGAACCAGTCGGCCGCGGTGGCCACCGCCTGGTACAGGGGCTCGCGCGGGTCGGGACCGCTGGGGCCCGCGCGCTCGGGGATCGTGATGCCGACGCGCCGGGCCGTCTCCCGCACCGCCGTGGGATAATCCATCCCCAGCTTCTTCATGAAGAACGTGAAGACGTCGCCCGCCTCGTGGCAGACGAAACAGTAGAACATCCCTTTCTTCGGGATGACGGCGAAGTTGCGGTGCGTGCCCCCGTGAAACGGACAGGGCCCGCGGTAGTCCGACCCGGTGCGCTTGAGCTCCACGTGCTCGCCGATGATGCCCACGAGGTCCGCGGCTTCGCGCACTTGCTCGATGAGATCGTCGGGGATCATCGGGAGTCGGTTAGACGGTTAGACGGTTTGTCGGTTAGGGGATCAACCCGCTCGAGCAAGTCAGCGGTGATGACCAAGCGGATCGCGCCGACTTCGACCACGACACGGCCGTCGGACCGGATCTCCGTGACGACACCAACCTTCCCCTGCCCCGTCCGCACCCGCTCCCCAACCTTCAGGTCTTTCGAACCGACTAGCCCACTAACCGACTTACCTGCTGTCTTTTCAATCGCTTCCTCCACCATCCGCCGGGCTTCTTTGGCCGTCGCCTCGTCGACCGCGGCCCGGGCCTGGGCGAGTGCGGCTTCGACGGTTTTGCGGGCTTCGAGCAGGTAGGCGCGCGCGCGCTCCCGCGCGTCCGCGTCGAGTCGTTTCTCGCGGGCCAGGAGGTCGGCCGCCCGCAGCTCGAGATCGTCGACCGCCCGGCGCGCCAGATCGAGCTCGGCGGCGCGGCCGTCGAGCGCCTGGGCCCGAGCCTCGAGCTCGCGCGACCGGGCCTCGACGGCGGCGAGGAGCCGGTCGAGAGTCCGCTCCGCGTCCGGCACGGCACGCTCGGCCTCGGCCAGCACGTCGCCCGGGACGCCGAGCCGCCGTGCGATCGCGAGACCGTAGGAGCGGCCGGGCACGCCCTTGAGGAGGCGATAGGTCGGTGTCAGCGTCTCCGCGTCGAACTGCAGCGACGCGTTGACGACGCCGACCGTTTCCGCGGCTAACTGTTTCAAGGCTCCCAGGTGCGTGGTCGCGAGGGTGACGGCGCGGCGGCGGGTCAGCGCCTTGAGGGCGGCGGCGGCGAGGGCGCCGCCCTCGGCCGGGTCGGTGCCGCTGCCGATCTCGTCGAGCAGCACGAGCGAGCCGAGCCCCGCGCGCTCGAGGATCGCGCGCAGCACGGCCACGTGCGCCGAGAACGTCGAGAGGCTGGCGGCGATCGACTGCCGGTCCCCGATGTCGGCGAACACCTCGGTGAACACGGGGAGCGACGACTGCGGCCCGAGCGGCGGGATGACGCCGCTTTGCGCCAACAGGCACACCAGTCCCACGGCTTTGATCAAGACCGTCTTGCCGCCGGTGTTCGGCCCCGACACGAGCACCGTGTGCTCGTCGGGGGCAAGCTCGAGATCGAAGGGCACCGCTTCGGTCCCGAGCAGCGGATGGCTCCCCGCCCGAATCTTCAGCGGCCCCTCCCCAATCGCCGGCACGAAGCCATTGACCTCGACCGCGTAGCGGGCGCGCGCACACAGGTCGTCGAACGCGACGCACATCTCCCAGGCAGCGGCGATTCCCTCACGATGGGGCCGGAGCAGATCGGTCAGCTCGCGCAGGACACGCAGCACCTCGCGCTGCTCGGCCGATTCGGCGGCGCGGAGGTCGTTCCCCAGCTCGATCACTTCGGGCGGCTCGACGAACAGCGTCGCGCGTGTCGCCGACTCATCGTGCACGATCCCGCCGACGCGGCTGCGCGCGGTGCTGCGGATCGGGATCACGTAGCGGCCGCCGCGCACCGTGACGGCGGCGTCGGCGGCGCGATCGGTCGGGTCGAGGCCGCCGAGCAGCGTCTCGAGCTTCTTGACCAAGCGTTGGCGCGCCTCGCGCACGTGCGCGCGGGCGCGGGCGAGGTCACGCGACGCGCCGTCCAGCACCGCCCCGTCGGGCCCGATCGCCTGTCCGAGGCGGGTCTCCAGCTCCTTGGGGGGCGGCTCGACGCGCAGCGCGGCGGTTCGCGGCGCGGCGGCGGCGATGCGCTTCAGGTCGGCGGCGGTCACCCGCCCCGCCGCCAGGGCGACGGTCAGGTCGGCGAGCGCCGGCCCCTCGAGCGCGCTCCCCGGGACGGAAAGCAGGTCGAGCGTGGCGGTGATGTCGGCGACGGGCTCGGCGCGGATCCCCTCCTCGGTGAGCAGCAGGGCGGCGAGCTCGGCGACCTGCGCCAACGCGGCCCGGATCGTGTCGCGATCGGTGGCGGGGGTGCGGCTCATCACGCGCGCGGCGCCGAGCGGACCCGAGGCGTGCGCCGCCACCCGCGCGAGCGCGGCAGGAAACTCCAGAGTTTCCAACACTGCGGCCAACGCGGCTATGCGGCCAACTCCTCGCGGACGATCTGGTTCACCAGCTTGCCGTCTGCACGGCCTTTGAACTGCGGCATGACCTTCGCCATCAGCGGGCCCAGCTCTTTGGCTCCGCCCGCGATCGCTTCACGCACCGCGGCGCGGATCTCCTCGGGCGACACGGCGGCCGGCAGGAACTCCTCCAGCATCTGCACTTCGGCGCGCTCGCGCCCCGCGAGGTCGTCGCGCCCGCCCTTCTCGTACGCCTCGATCGACTCCCGGCGCCGCTTCACACCCCGGCGCAGCACCTCCGCCGCTTCGTCGTCGGAGACGGGATGCTTGAGCTCGATTTCTCGGTTCTGGATGTCGGAGAGGATGGTCGAGAGAAGCAGGGTGCGCGCCTGATCGCGTCGTTTTCTGGCTTCGTTCATCGCGGCGCGGAGCCGCTCCGGCAGACTTGCCACGATTCAGGCGTAGAGCGGTGGGCGCCGATTCTTGCGCCGCGCCGCGTTCATCTTGCGCTTGCGGCGCTCGCTCGGCTTCTCGTAGTGGCGATGCTTGCGGAGATCCGCCAGAATGCCTGCCTTCTCACACTTCTTCTTGAAGCGCTTCAGCGCCCGCTCGAAGCTCTCGTCATCGTGAATGATGATTTCGGGCATAGGGTCACTACCCTAACTGTCTGTAGTCACAGGAACTTAGCCGCGACCAGGGTCTGGTGCAAGCTACCCCGGCGGCCAATTCATCGGTCGGCCCCCGAGCAGATGCAGATGCAAATGGAACACGGTCTGTCCGCCATCGGGGTTGGTGTTCACGACCACGCGATACCCCCGCGTGCCGATCCCCGCCTCCTGCGCCAGCTCGCGGGCGAACGCGAGCAGCGCCCCGAGCAGCTGCGGATCCTTGGCGTCGTTGAGCGAGCCGATGTGCGTGGTCGGAATGATCAGCAGGTGCGTCGGCGCCTGCGGGTTGATGTCGGTGAAGGCCATCATCCCGTCGCGCCGCTTCACGACCTTCGCGGGAATCTCGCCCGCCGCAACCTTGCAGAAGATGCAAGCGCTCATTGCTCACCCACGCCGAACGCCCGCTTCAGGTCGTCCCACAGGCGTCTGCCGCTCTCTTCGCCCGCCGGTGGCGCCCCTTCGATCGCCGCCAGCTGCTCGAGCACGCGGCGCTGCTCCGCGGTCAGCTTGGTGGGCGTCCACACGTGGACGCGCACGTGCAGGTCGCCGTGGCCGCCCTCCCCGAGGCGCGGCAGCCCCTTGCCCCGCAGCCGGTGCACGGTCCCCGTCTGGGTGCCCGCGTGGAGTCGCAGTGTGGCCTGCCCGTACGGCGTCGGCACGGGGATTTCACCGCCGAGCGCGGCCTGGGTGAAGGAGACGGGCAGGTCGTATACGAGGTCGTCGCCGCGGCGCTCGAAGCGCGGGTCTTCCTTGATCTCGAGGACCGCGATCAAGTCGCCCTGGGGCCCGCCGCGCGGCCCCGGAACGCCGTGGCCGCGCAGGGTGAGGTAGTGGTGATCGGCGACGCCGGCGGGGACGTCGATCTGCACCGTCTTCTCGGTCTTCACGCGGCCGTCCCCGCCGCAGCGCTCGCAGGGACTCGGCAGCACGGTCCCCTCCCCCGCACAGGTGGGGCAGGGCGACACGGTGAGGAACTGGCCGAAGATCGATTGCGCGTTGCGCCGCACTTCGCCGGAGCCGCCACAGGTGCCGCAGGTGACGGCGCGCGTTCCCGCTTTCGCGCCGCTCCCGTGGCACACGGAGCAGACTTCGAGCGTCCGAACGCGGACGGTCTTCTGGACGCCGGTCGCGACTTCCGCGAGGGTGAGCTTCAAGGCGACTTTGAGATCCTGCCCGCGACGCCGATCGCGCTGGCTGCGCTGCCCGCCACCAAAGAGGGCGTCGAACGCGCCGCCCATCCCGCCTCCCCCGCCGAAATCCCGCATGAAGACGCTCAAGGCTTCGGCGAGATCGAAATGCATGTAGCCCGACGCCGCACCCCCGGCACCACCGCGCAGGCCGGCCATCCCGAAGCGATCGTAGGCGGCGCGTTTGTCGGGATCGCGCAGCACCTCGTAGGCTTCGGTGATCTCCTTGAACTTTTCCTCGGCGGCCTTTTCGCCGTTGTTGCGGTCGGGGTGGTACTCCATCGCGAGCTTGCGGTACGCCTTCTTGATGTCGGCCTCAGCCGCGTCGCGCGGCACGCCGAGGACGGCGTAGAAATCCTGGGGACGAGCCATCGTTACTCGAGCAGCTCCCCGACGAGCCGCGACGTATGCTCCACCAGCGCGGCGATCTTGTCGTATGGCATCCGGGTGGGCCCCATCACCCCGATCACGCCGGACAGCGGCCCGAGGCGGTACGACGACGTGACCAGGGTGAACGGCGCCAGCCGCGGATCGGTGTGCTCCTGCCCGATCGTGATCGTGAGCCCGTCGCTGCCCCGCGCCGCCAGCGCTTCGCGCAGCAGGTCGCGGCGCTCCGTGACTTCCATCAGGCCCTGGAGCCGCTCCTTGGTTGCGAACTCGGGCTGGACCGTGAGGGGCCCGGTGCTGCCGAGCACGACGCCCCCCCCCCCCCCCCCCCCCCCCCCCCCCCCCCCCCCCCCCCCCCCCCCCCCCCCCCCCCCCCCCCCTCCCCGCGC
>Ga0210382_10000131_pt1 | contig 29409 bp, 31 predicted proteins | sample PLMedo_FD_155452 | JGI IMG/M metagenome (GOLD analysis project Ga0210382, IMG submission 155452) | Groundwater sediment microbial communities from an aquifer in East River, Colorado, USA - PLM0_60_coex redo | ecosystem: Environmental > Terrestrial > Soil > Riparian zone | place: USA: East... | reverse complement strand
AGGGGGGCGTAATGGCACCGCAGCGCGATTACTACCACGTGCTCGGCGTCTCCGAAGCGGCCACGACGGAGGAGATCAAGAAGACCTTCCGACGGCTCGCGAAGCAGTACCATCCCGACCGCAACCCCAACAATCCGCAGGCGTCGGAGCGCTTCAAGGAGATCAACGAGGCGCATGACGTGCTGAGCGATCCCGAGAAGCGGAAGAAGTACGACCAGCTGCGTCGCTACGGAGCGTTCGCCGGCGCCACGAGGCGGGGCGGCCCCGACATCGACAGCGCCCCCGACTTCGATCTTTCGGACCTCGGCTCCTTCGGTGGGTTGGGGGACATCTTCTCCTCCATCTTCGGCCGGCGCGGCGCCAAGGAGGCTGAGGCGGAGGAAATCGAGACGACGGTTGTCATTCCGTTCCGGGTGGCGGCGCTGGGCGGGAAGATCCCGATCACCCTCACGATGTCCGAAGTGTGCCCGACCTGCGGCGGCAAGGGTGCGGCCCCGGGGGCGACGATCTCGACCTGTCCCGAGTGCAAGGGCCGCGGCACCATCTCGTTCGGCCAGGGTGGGTTCGCGGTGAACCGTCCCTGCCCCGTGTGCCGCGGCAAGGGCACCGTGCCCTCGCAGCGCTGCGGGACGTGTCAGGGAAGCGGGGAAGTGCGGGTCGAGAAGCGGATCAACGTCACGATCCCTCCCGGCACCGAGGACGGCACCCGGGTTCGCCTCAAGGACCAAGGAGCCAAGGGGAAAGGCGACGTCGTCGTCCAGATCCAGGTCGAGCCCGACCGGTTCTTCCGGCGCGAGGGACTGGACGTGATCTGCGTGGTCCCCATCAACCTGGCGCAGGCGCTGCTCGGCTCGCGCATCAAGGTGAAGACGCTCGACGGCAAGCGGGTGGTGCTCAAGGTGCCGCCCGGCACGCAGCACGGCCAAAAGTTCCGGATTCCGGGGCAGGGGATCGAGAAGAACGGCCGGCGGGGCGATCAATACGTCGAGGTGCATGTGGAGATTCCCGAGCATCTGACGGCGGAGCAGGCACAGGCGATCAAGACGTTCGCGGAGAAGACAGGACTGAAGTACTAGGTTACATCACCAGCACCACCTTCCCCACGTTGCGCCGCTCGTGGATGTAGCGATGGGCGGCCGCCGCCTCGGCGAGCGGGAAGGCGCGGTCGACCCGCGGCGTGAGCTTCCCCTCCCGCGCGTAGGCCAGCAGGGCCGCGATCTGCGGGTCGAGCACGTCGCGCTCATTCCAGATGTGTCCCAGGCTTACCCCAGCCACGCTGCGGTTGTCGTTCATCAAGGCGAGCGGGGCGAAGCGTGGAAAGCGAAGTACGCGCCACAGCGTCTTCAATAGGTTCCGCCCCGATCCGTCCGACAGGACCGACGCTCCGTAGCAGACGAGCCGGCCGGCGGGAGCGAGCAGCCCGTAGCCGTGTCGCCACGAAGCGCCGCCTATCGGGTCGAGCACGACGTCCACACCACGCGGTGCGGCGGCGCGGACCGCCTCGACCCAGCGCGGGTTTCGCCCGTCCAGCGGCTCGACGCCGTACTCGCGCAGGGTGTCGTGCTTACCGGCGGAGGCGATGCCGAGCACCCGGAGCCCCAGGATGCGCCCCAGCTCCGCGACGGCGAGGCCCACGCCACCGGCCGCCGCATGGACCAGCACCGTTTCGCCGCGTTGGGCGGCCGCGACGCGGACGAGCAAGTGATGTGCGGTGAGGTACACGACCGGAAACGCCGCCCCCTGTTCGGCGCTCCACCCGGCCGGAAGCGGAAACACCGAGGAGGCGGGCACCACCACCAGCTCGCTCTGGCCGCCGAACCGCGTCGTTGCGACGACCGGTTCGCCGCGGCGCGGCGTGGCGACGCCCTCGCCCACGGCGTCCACGACGCCCGCGACCTCGTAGCCGACGGTGCAGGGCGGCTTGGGCGCGTCGGGGTAGAGGCCCTGGCGGGCGAGGAGGTCGGAGAAGTTGATGCCCGCGGCGTGCACCCGGATTCGGACCGTGCCCGGCTCGACCGGCGGGTCCGGCGCCTCCCGCACCACGAGGACTTCGGGGGGCCCGTAGCGCGGAATGACGAGCTGCTTCACCGGCTCAGGTCGGCGCGCATCGCGACGGCGCTCGCCGGGCAGGCGCCGCGCAGCTCCGCTGACTGCTCCAGGGCCGCGTCCATCTCCTTGCGGTCGATCCGCGTGAACCCAAACCGCGGGAAGAAGTCTCCCGCCGTCGTCGTGAGCAAATAGACACTGCGCACGCCGCGAGCGAGAGCGAGGTCGAGCGCCGCCGCGGTCAACCGGTGGCCGAGTCCCGCGCCGCGCCGCCCCGGATCCACCGCGACGGAGCGGAGCAGTCCCGCGGTGCCGTAGATCTCCACGGCCGCGCAGCCGGCGATTCCATCCGCGGTGCGCGCCACGAGCGCGGCCGCCAAATGCTCCGCGAGCCCGTCCACCGGGAGCTTACTCCGCTCGAGCAGCGCGAGGATGTCCGGCAGGTCGTCGCTGGTAGCCGGCCTGATCTCCTCGGAGAGGTCCTTCATGGAGGGAAACGTAACTTGCCCGGCGGGGGAGTGGGTGCTAGCATTGGGCCTATGACGCGCCGGCGCGCGCCGCCCCCGGAGCCACGGTTCTGGGGGCGCGGTGTTTGGTGGGGTGTAGGTCAACTGGCAGACCGCCCGGCTGTTAACCGGGAAGTTGGAGGTTCGAGTCCTCCCGCCCCAGTTGCTTGAGGACCTGTCGCGCGTCGGCGACGGTGAACAGTGCGCGCCCGCGCCGCGTATCATGTACGAACGGTCGCGATCCGCAACGGAGGCTCCCATGTTCCTGTCTCGCATCGTCCCACTCGCCGTCGTGCTCGGCACCGTCGGTTGCACTCATGCCGAAGTGTTGCGTCTCGACTCGATGCTCCGCCCCCAAACGTCCCCAGACTCAGTGCGGCTGATCGCGCAGGAGCCACAGCAGCCCTACACGGTCGTCGCCCTCCTGTCGGTGCGATCCGACGGCGTCTGGTTGTTCGGGAGCGGCGACGCCCGCAAGCGTCTCTTGAAGGAAGCCGCCCGGCTCGGTGGCGATGCCGTCCTGCTTGGCACTGGGTCGTTGACCACGGTCAGCACAGGCGGAGAGTACGGCGGGACCTTCCGCCAGGTGTCAGGCAAGGTGATCGTGTTCGATCGCGAGGCACGGTCCAACTAGCGACGCACGGCCGCCTCGCACAGCTCCGCCGCATAGCGTTCTGGCTCGATGCCGGGATCGCGGTGCCGGGGACCTCGCTCCGCATGGGTCTCGACCCCGTGATCGGTCTCGTCCCCGGCCTCGGGGACGCCGCCGGCGCCCTCCTCGCCGCTTGGATCCTGCTCGAGGCGGTGCGTCTCGGCGCGTCGCGCGCAACGCTCGGACGCATCGCGTCGAACATCGCGCTCGACGCCTTGGTCGGGACGATCCCCGCGCTGGGCGATGTCTTCGATCTCTTCTGGAAGGCGAACCTCAAGAACGTCGCCCTGCTCGAGCGCCACGCCCTGGATCCGGTGGGCGCGCGGAAGGGCGATCGGCTGTTCGTGACGCTGGTCGCGGGTGGGGTCCTGGTGTTGTGCGGCGGGCTGCTCGTCGGCGGCGTCCTGCTGACCGCCTGGTTGGTGCGGGCGCTGTCTGGGACCTAAGATTAGCCATGACTCTGCGCTGGCTGTTTGCCGCTGTCCACCTGCTGGCCCTCCCGATCGGCCTCGGGGCCGTGGTGATACGTGGGCGGGCGCTGCGGGGCACGCTCGACGCGTCGTGCCTGCAGCGCGTGTTTCGTGCGGACACCCTGTGGGGCATCGCCGCCGTCCTGTGGATCGGCACCGGCCTGGTGCGCGCCTTCGGCGGCCTCGAGAAAGGCGCCGCGTACTACCTCGCTGAGCCGCTCTTTGTGGTGAAAATGGCGCTCCTCGTCCTCGTCTTCGCGCTCGAGGTGTGGCCGATGATCACGCTGATCCGCTGGCGGATCGCGTCGGCCAAGGGATTGGGCGTCGACACGAGGCCCGCGCGAGCCCTGGCACGCATCAGCGACGTGCAGGCCGCCATCATCGTCGTGATGGTCTTCGCGGCGACGGGAATGGCGCGCGGGATCCGGTGGTAGCGGCGCCTCCGCTCGCCGCCGCTCTGGCGGACCGGTACACGATCGAGCGCGAGCTCGGGCGCGGCGGGATGGCCACGGTGTACCTCGCGGAAGAGACCAAGCACGGCCGCAAAGTCGCGATCAAGGTGCTGCGGCCGGGCCTCGCCGCCTCACTCGGTGCCGAGCGATTCCTGCGCGAGATCGGCATCGCCGCTCGCCTTTCCCACCCGCACATCGTTCCGCTGATCGATTCGGGGGAGGCGGGCGGCTCGCTCTACTACGTGCAGCCGCACGTCCCCGGCGGGTCGCTGCGCGACCGTCTCGAGCGGGAGCGGCGCCTCCCGGTGAAGGACGTCCTGCGGATCGCGCAGGAGGTCGGCGCGGGCCTCGACTACGCGCACCGCAACGGCTTCGTGCATCGCGACGTCAAGCCCGAGAACATCCTCTTCGCCGACGGCCACGCCGTGCTCGCCGACTTCGGCGTGGCGCGGGCCTGTTACGCGCCGGGGTCGGCGCCCGCCACGGACGTCGTGACCGACGCCGGCTTCGCCGTCGGCACGCCCGAGTACATGAGTCCCGAGCAGGCCAGCGGGGAGCCGAACCTCGGCAACCCGAGCGATGTCTACAGCTTCGCCTGCGTCGTGTACGAGATGTTGGCGGGCGAACCGCCGCTGCGCGGCGCCGGGGCGCGCGCCACCATGGCGAAGCACGTGACGGAGGTGCCGCGCCCGGTTCGGGCGCTCCGGCCCGAGGTGCCCGCCGCGCTCGAGCGGGCGCTCGGCAAGGCGCTCGCGAAGGACCCAGCCGAGCGCTTCCCGAGCATCGCCGAGTTCACCGCCGCGCTCCAGGCGGACGCGCCTGCGGGGCCGCCGTCGCCCGCGGCGACCCGCTCGATCGCCGTGCTGCCGTTCGTCAATGCCAGCCCCGACCCCGAGAACGAGTACCTGAGTGACGGGATCACCGACGAGCTGATCGACGCGCTCGCCAAGATCGCAGGCCTGCGCGTGTCCTCCCGCACTTCGGTGTTCGCGCTCAAGGGGAAGCCGCTCGATGTGCGCGCGGTGGGCGCGCTCCTCGGTGCGTCGGTGGTGCTCGAGGGGACGGTTCGCCAGGCGGCCCAGAAGCTGCGCATCACCGCGCAGCTCAGCTCGACCGACGACGGCCGGCTGCTCTGGTCGCAGCGGTTCGACCGGAAGCTCGCCGATGTGTTCGCGATCCAGGACGAGATCGCGGATACGATCGTCAGTACACTCCGGGCGACCATGTTCGCCGAGCTATCCGAGCACGTCCCGCGACGCTACACGGAAAACCTGGACGCGTACGGCTTATACCTGAAGGGGCGGTATGCCTGGGGCAAACGCACGCAGGAAGGTGTGGCGGAAGCGATTCGCTTTTTCGAGCGGGCGATCGCCGCCGATCCCGATTACGCCCCCGCCTACGCCGGTCTCGGGGACTCGTACGCGCTCGACGTGGATTACCGGAGCATTCCCGTGGCCGAGGCATACGCCCGCGCCAAGGACTACGCGCGCAAGGCGCTCGCGCTCGACGAGGCCCTTCCCTCGGCCCACGCGTCCCTGGCGTGGAGCCTGTTCGTGTACGATTGGGATTGGGAGGGCGCCGACCGCGAGTTCCGGCGGGCGATCGAGCTCAACCCCCGCTACGCAAGCGCGCATCAGTGGTTCGCGTTCTTGCTCGCGTCCCGCGGGGAACACGAGGCGGCGCTGCTCGAGGGCCTCACGGCGCTCGAGCTCGATCCCGCTTCGGTCTCGATCCAGCGGGGCGTGGGCTGGCTGTATTACTACGCGCGGCGCTACGACCAGGCGCGCGATCACCTCGGGCGCGCGATCGAGATGAACCCGATGGCCGTCGAGAGCTACCGGATTCTCGGGATGACCCTGGCCCTGCAGGGGGAATGGCGGGAGGCGGAGCGTCTGCTCCGCGAGACGTTGACGCTTCCGGGCGCGGATGCCTACACGAAGGCGACCCTGGGATGGGTGCTCGCGCGTGCCGGCAAGCGCGCCGAGGCCGAGCCGCTGCTCAACGAGCTCGAGGGCGCGGCGCGCCAGGGCTACGTCTCCCCGGTCGCGTTTGCGATCCTGTACATCGGCCTCGGCGATGTGGGGCGAGCACTCGCTTGGGTAGAGCGCGCGTACGACGATCGCCGCGGGTGGCTCGCGTACATGAAAGTGAATGCGATGTTCGATCCGCTGCGGGAAGAGCCGCGATTTCAGGCGCTGCTGAAGAAAATGAGGCTTTAGCCCTTCAAAGCCGGCGCGCCCTCGAGGAATCGTTCGACGGTCTCGTTCCCGAGCGTGGGCCGAAGGTGCTCCAGGACGATGCGCCCGAGGCGAGGGACGTCTTCCTTGCGGAACCCGGCCGCCGCGAGCCCCGCCACGAGCGCGGCGGGGCCCATGACGCCGATCATCTCACCCGTGCGCGCGGTGCTCATCAGGGCGCGCCCCATGTAGCTCTCATGGTTCGGAACGGCGATCTTGACCTTGTCGAAGGTGGGCTTGTCCACGACCATGCGCAGCGCCATCAAAATGGCGCCGACGCCCTTCTCGGCTTGGCCCTCTTCGACTTCCAAATTGGCGACGATCTGCGGGACGAGATCCATGCTGGGGCAAAAGCTAGTCGGTTAGTCGGTTAGTCGGCTAGACGTGCCCGCTAACCGACTAACCGTCTAACCGACGATCTATTGTCCGACTGTGAAGTCGATGCGCTTCAACACCGTCCCAGCCGCATCCCGGATTTCTACATGCCACGCTCCGGTCGCTTCCATCGGGATCGTCTTCCGGCTCCACGTCCGCCAGGGCGATCCGCCGATCGACAATGGGACGTTCCCCACCTCCGTGTCGCCATGGAACCATACGTGGTTCAGCGTCTGACCCGCGCCGCCGGTCACGCGCATCCACAGCACCAGGCCTCCCACATCGGCGGGAAACGCGACGCCCGTATCCTGCGGCGCCCGATCCACGACACTGCGGGCCAACACCGCTTCGACGGTCACGACACTCTGCGCCGGCGCGGCCGCGGCGGCCGCGGCGGTCGTATCCTGCGCGGCGACGACGCCTGCGAAGCCCAACACCATCACTAGCGTGAGAATCGCCTTCATGACGGTCCTCCTTGGTTTGAGTCCGCCGGTTGTACGGCGCGGCGACGACGAAGTTCCAACCACGTGCCGAGTGTAGCGGCTATGACACACCCGAAGGCCGTGCCCGCCATCAGAAACATCAACTGGTACTCGAGTTGAATCCAGTGACACTTGGGCGCGAACACCGGTCCCACTAGGCGACCGCAGGTGTGCTGGGAGAACGCGAATCCCCAGCTCGCCGCCAGGCCGAACACGAGGGGCAGGATGGCAATCAAGAGGTGACGCAAGAAAGTCTTCATGGGGTGCCCATCACGTAAAGGAAGACAAAGTTGTAAATCCCGGTGACCAGGGCGAGGCACCAGGCGAGCACGACGTACGGACCGCTGTGGCGATGCAGGGTGCGTAGCCGGGGCGACGCCCGGCTCGTGAGCTGCCACGCCATCCCTGCGAGGGCTGTGAAGGCGAACGCGAGGTGGATCTTGAACAGCGGCAACGCCACGAGCGCCGCACGCCGCGGGCTGGGCTCGGCCACGAAGCCGAACGCCACGAGCAGGCCAACGGTCACCGTCACTGCGGCGATCATGAGCGCGGCGTGCAGGGGCGTGTTGCCGCCGCGCACCCGCGTCGCCGCGTACACGAGGAGCGGTGGCCCGGTGACGGCCCACACGAGCGCGACCCATGCCTGCCAGGGTGCGGGCGAAGCCGCAGGGGTGCTCACCTGCCGCGCTCGATCTTCCACCGCGCCGTCTCGACGCCACCCTCGAGCACGACGTATTCATCGAAGTGCGCCATCGTCAGGCACGAATGATTCGGCACGATCTCCAGCTGCTCGCCGACCTTGAACTGACCCTCGATCGCGGCTGCCGACGCCGCCCGCACGATGCCGTGTTCCTGCGACAGCGACGCCACCGTCAAGTCCAGGTGGCCCCGTACTTCGCCCATCGCCGGTGGGAGATCGAGGTGGGTCGGCCCCACGTCCTTGGAGAGCGACAGGGCTCCCGCGTCCACGATGAAATGCGCCGCCCCCGGCTGATGCGAGACCACGCTCGCGAGCACCGTCACGCCCACGTGCTCCGGGGCGCAGCAGCCGATCAGCACCATCGTGCGATCGTAGAAGATATAGTTCCCGGGCCGCGCCTCCGTGACGCCCGCGAGGTTTTCCGCCGCCGCCATCGCGGGCGTGGAGCCGACGCTGATCCCGCGCACCGGCAAGCCGTCCTTCCGTAGCAGCTCGGCGAACCACACCATCACCTGTCGTTCTTGCTCCGCCACCTGGGCCGCCCCCGCCTTGTCGCGGGTGCGATAGGCGTGCCCTGAATGGCTGAGGATGCCGTCGAAGGTCAGGCCGCGCTCCGCGCCGAGCTCGCGGGCGACCTCGAGAGCGTATTGCGAGGCCGGATCCACCCCCGCGCGGTGGTAACCGCAGTCGACCTTCAGCCAAACGTGCAACCCCGAGCTTGCCAGAGCCCGTGCGGTGTCCAGGTCGTCTACCACCACGCGCAGCGTGGCCCGCTCGGCGATGCGGCGCACGCGATCGATGTGCGTTGGGTCGAGCGGAAACGCCCAGGTGAGGTCCTGGAACCCCGCGCGCGCGAACGCCTCGGCCTCGAACAGCGTCGACACCGTGATGCCGGCGGCGCCGTGCGCCAGCTGGCGCCGCCCCAGCTCGAGACACTTGTGCGTCTTGATGTGCGGCCGCAAGGCGACCCCCAGGCGGCGGGCTCGCTCGGCCATGTGCGCGAGGTTCTGCTCCACCACATCGAGGTGTAACAGCAGGGCGGGGGTTTGCACACCGATCATGGTGGTCTCCGAACCAGGACCCGAGCCTTGTTGCCCAGCGGCACGTGCCGGAAGAGGGCGTACTTCAGGGGATTCACCGCGTACGTCTCCCACACATCGAGCGCGAGTCCCGCCCGTTCGGCCGCGAAGCCGAACGACGCGCGGCAGAACTCCTGCACGTGGCCCGGCACGTAGCTGGAGGCATAGTGACGGCGATGCACCCGCGCGCGCTCCAGCAGCCGGCGCAGCCGAGCGTCGAAAGCGTCGATGTTCGGAAACTCGAGCACGCCCACGCCTCCCGCGTTGAGCAGCTCGCGAATCTTGCGCAGTGCCGCCACGGGGTCCGGGAGATGCTCCAGTACGTGCGTCAGGACGACGCAGTCCCACGCCTGTGATACGCCTGTGTACGCCATAATGTCGGACGTCTCCACGTCGATGCCGAGCGTGGCGCGCACGAGCGCCGTCTGCTCGGGATACAGCTCGACGCCCTTGACCTCCCAGCCGTCCCGGCGCGCCAGCCAGAGAATCGTGCCGTCCCCACACCCCAGATCGAGCAGCCGGCCGGGCACCGGCGCGTGGCGCCGGATGAACGCGTAGGTCTGCCGGTGGGCGCGGTTTTGGCGCGTCGGCGCCTCGGGATCCACGCGGGAGAGGACGTACTTCTCCTGGTTCACCCCCGTGCGGGTGTCGTATACCACGAGCCGGCAGCGCGGGCAACGGTAGAACCTAAACTGCCGCCGGTCGCCTTGGGCGTAGAAGAGCGGCAGGTCGGGGGCGCCGCACAGCTTGCAGTTCATGAACGCCCAGGTTGATCCGTAGGACCATGGGCGTGCTCGAGCAGGCGCCACGCCAGCAACGCGAGGAGGGCGAGCGCGCCCCAGGTGTACACGCTTCCCTCCAAAAGCACTCGGCGCAGCGGGCGGGGCCCGACGGTTAACCAGCCCGACGTCGCGAGGGCGGCCACCATGAGCGCGACGTCGCGGGCGCGCTTGAAGCGACCTGTGAAGCCTGGCGCCGCGGCAGCCCAGGCCGGGAAGGCGAGGACGTAATAATGCACCCAGGCGATGGGCGTGGCGAGAATAGCCGCGAGGGTCGCGGCACCCAGCCCGGGAAGGACCCCCCGCTCTCGAGATCGGGCGAGGAGGAGCGCGCCGCCCACACATAACGCCGCAAGACCGGCCGCAAGCGCCGGCGTCCCCCCCAGCCGGAGCACCAAGGCGTGCAGGGCCTGATTGTTCGGCACGATCGGCCACCGCTCCTGATCGAAGCTCGAGCCCAGCCAGTCCGCGGCGGCCGCGCCGGCCCCGGCTGGACCGTAGGGGGCGAGGGCCAGCAGCGTCCCGCCGGCGGCCACCGCCGTCGCGACTGCGAGAGCGCGCCACTGCCCGCGCACGGCAAGGTAGACGAGCAGCAGCGCTGGAAACGCCTTGATGGCTGTGGCGAGACCGAGCCACAGTCCGGCCCGCGCTTCCCGCGCGTCTTCGAGATCCACCGCCGCGGCCACGACCAGGGCGAGGAGCACGGTGTTCACGTTGCGATGCTCGAAGTTCGTCTGGATCGGGACCGCCGTCGCGAGCACAGCGAGGATGACCGGCCTCCAGCCCCAGCGCCGGGCCAATCCGAGGGCGACCACGAGGCAGGCGACGCTGAACGCCGACCACACGGCGGTCGCGGCGGGGAGACTCGCGCGCGCGAGCAAACCGAGCGGGACCAGCGCGACGGCGGCGAACGGCGGCCAAGGCGTGCCGTACGCGGACAACGTGGGGCGGTATAGCGGCTCGCCGTCGAGCCACCGCTGGCTCAGCGCGATCTCCGGGACGATGTCGCCCCCGTGCCGCATCCGGACGACCACGACGAACGCGGCGTAGACGGCGCCGAGGGCGAGCAGGATCCGTCGTTCTCGCGACCCCAAACTACGGACTAGCCTTGGCGATTCCCGCGGCGAGAGCGAGCCAGCCGCAGAGGAACACGACGCCGCCCAGGGGTGTGACGGCGCCCAGCCAGCGCTCCCCCGTGAGCGCGAGGAGGTACAGGCTCCCCGAGAACAGGACGGTGCCGCCGATGAAGAGCCACCCCGCCGCGCGCACGGGCGTGCCTGGCCAACGCGTGACCGCCCAGGCGACGACGAGGAGTGCGAGGGCGTGGTACATCTGGTAGCGCGCCCCCGTCTCGAACGCCGCCAAGAGGTCGGGGGCGAGTCGGGCCCGGAGCGCGTGGGCGCCGAACGCGCCCGCCGCCACGGCGAGAAACGCCGAGAGGCTGCCGGCCAGGCCGAATGTCGTGTCCATCAGTCGACCTGGCGGCCGCTCACTTGGACCCGGTGGATCCGCTCGATCCGCCCCGAGCCGCCGACGAACGCCGAGGCGAACCAGCCGGTGAGCCCCACGACGCAGGCGCCGAGCGTCGCGGACACGAGCCCGGCGAGGTGGAATCCGGGGACGAGCCACGCGACGATGCCGAGCGAAATCCCGTTCACCACGAAGATGAACAGCCCGAGCGTCAGGACCGTCAGCGGCAGCGTGAGGATCAGGATGATCGGCCGAAGCACGGCGTTGACGATCCCCAGCAGGAGAGCGGAGACGAGGAGCGCGCGCCAGCCGGTGATCTCGACGCCGGGAACGATCGTCGCCGCGGCCCAGAGGCCGAACGCGGTGATCAGCAGGCGAAACAGGAAGCCTTTCATGGTGCGGAAGATAATCGCCCGGCGACGAATTGCGCCGTCACCCCGGGGCGCACCTGGACGCCGAGCCGGGAGTCGAATAGAACCGCGCCCCGCAGCGAGTCCCGGCCCCACGGCGCCAGCGACAGCCCCGCGAACGGTCCGAGGTCCGCGGGCCAGCCGTTGACGATCGCCTGCTCCGGCTGGCCGAACCAGGTCACGGTCAGCGTCTCGGCGCGCGGGGCGTGGAACACAATGCGCCCACGCAGCAGACAATCTCGACCGGCGACCACCGTCGCCGTGTCGAGTACCACGGCCGCCAGCCGGAAGCGGTCGCTCATCGGCGGGGAATCGGGGAAGGTGAGCGTGTCACCGCGGGCCACGACCCACGTGCCGGCGTAGGGACGGGAGAACCGCTCGAGCCGCCGGAACTGGTAGCTCGAGCAGGGGTCCGAGGGACCGCAGGCGGCGAGGGCGAGCGCCGCGGCCGCGAGTCCGAAGCGCCTCACCGCGGCGGCGGCGTCGTGTCGGTCGCTAGCGCGTTCGCCTGTTTGATCCGGGCGCTGGTCGAGTCGGCCGCGGTCAGCGCGTTCCCCACGGCCCGAGCACCGGGAATCTTCGACTTGGCGAGGATGCTGTCCTTCTGGCGCTGCGTGAGCGTGTCACGGTTCACGGTCTGCTGCGAGCCGGCGTCCGAGCCGCCGCAGGCGGCGAGTGTGACGAGCAGGAACGTCACGCCGAGTGATTTCATGACTCGTCTCCATTTTGGACCTATGGCAACTTCGCCACGGCGGCGTACACTTGCAACTCGAGCCTCTTGACCGGAGCCACGTCCCATGCACCGTCACTTGCTCGTCGTTGTCGCACTCGGCGCCGCCGCCTGTGGCCCGCCCTCCATCGCCGACCGGCTGGCAGCCGGCACCTGGGTCGACCTCACCTACCCGTTCGATTCCACGACGATCTATTGGCCCACGGCGCAGCCGTTCCGGCTCGAGATCGTTTCGGCGCAACGGACCGCCGCCGGCTACTACTACGCGGCGAACAACTTTTCTGCGGCCGAGCACGGCGGCACCCACCTCGACGCGCCGGTCCATTTCGCCGAGGGGCGGCACTCCACCGACCAGATCCTGCTGTCCCAGCTCATGGGGCCGGCGGTGGTGATCGACGTGGCGCGCGAGGCGGAGGCGAACGCGGACTACCGCGTCACCCCAGGCGACGTCGCGACGTGGGAGGCGGTGCACGGCCCGATTCCCGCGGGCGCGATCGTGCTGATTCGCACCGGGTGGGGGAGTCGCTGGCCCGACCGGGCCCGCTACCTCGGGACGATCAAGACAGGACCGGCGGCGGTGCCGGAGCTGCGTTTTCCCGCGCTGCACCCGGACGCCGCGCGCGTCCTGGTCGAGCGACGGGTGGACGCGGTGGGCATCGACACGCCGAGCATCGACTACGGGCAGTCCACGACCTTCGACGTCCACCAGATTCTGTTGGGTGCGAACATCCCGGGCTTCGAAAACGTGGCGCATCTCGAGTCCCTGCCCTCGACGGGGAGCTTCGTGATCGCGCTGCCGATGCTGATCCGGGGTGGGAGCGGCGCGCCGCTCAGGATGGTGGCGTTGCTGCCGTGAGGTGGGTCAAATCGCCGGCACGGCGTTCTCCTCGATTTCGAACCGGACGGTCACCTGGCGCAGTCGGCGATACACCGGCATGACCAGATGCAGCTTCGGATCAAAGTAATCCTTGAGCATCGAGGGCCGGGGGTGTTTCAGGTAGGTATCCGGATTTTTCCGGACCTCGGCGGCGGCCACGGCGTCCACTTCGTCGCGTGACGCGGCATGCTGGATGATGCACGGGACATGCGTGATGCCCAGCATGCGGAGGGCGTACGCGCGATGGCTGCCGTTGTTCAGGATCAGCCGTTTCTCGGCGTAGATGGCATTCAGGAAATTGGAGCCGAGACCCACGGCAAGCCCGACGACGCCCAGGAACTTGCCACGTGAAGGGTAGTCCTTGATCTGGTCCCCTTGCAGCGGCACAGCCCCCAAAAAGCGCAGGTCGTTCGAAGGCGAGATGAAGACGAAGGTGCCGTGATGCGCGCGGGACCACTTCACTGGCGGCTGGTCGTGATCATGCAGCAGGCAGGTCCGAAAGATCTGCGCGTCGCTCAGCGTTGGCCCCCCCCCGCCTCCCCCCAGCTGGCGGGCGAGCTGCCGCACATACGTGAGGTCGATGTGCTTCTGATACACGACGAGGCGATCCAACTCGACGAGCGCCACGTCGGTGGGCACGGTGTTGAACCCGTTCTGCACCAGCGGGTCCTGGAGCAACTCGAGCAGGAGGGGCTCGTACTCCGGTCCCAACTTGCCTATGGGAGGATCCTCAGCAATCCCCGCCTCGTCCGTCTCGAGACGGCGGACGCGCTCATGGGCGATCTGCCACGTGGCAGCCAGGGCGCGTTCGTCGGGCGGGGTCACGGCATGAGTCCGGGCGAAGTGCAGCAGGTCCCGCAGCCGCGGGCGGCCGGTCAAGTACAGGTACTCGTCCGCCTTGGCGTCTGGCGCCGCTTCGGGCGGTGCGCCCAAGGGCCGAGCCTCCAGGGTTACCACCATGACCAGACGTCCACGCGGACCGTCCGGGCCAGGCGGCGCGTCAACAGGCTGCTGATGCGTCGCGGGCCGCCCGACACCTTGGCCCACCCCGTCATCCCCGGCTTGAGGAGCAGGTCGCGATTGTCGATCCGCGTGGTGACGATGAACGTCCTGCCGGGGACGGCGCTGCCGCCGGCGGAGGTACCACCAACCGGTGTCTGTGCGGTCACGGTGGAGCTGCCGTCGGCCGCCGTCGCGATGGCGGTTACGGTCCCGTGAAACGTGATGCCGGGATACGCACGCACCCGGAGCGTGACCGGCTGGCCGGCGTGGATGTCGGCGATGTCCTTCTCCGACGCTACGATCTGCGCCATCACGGTGGTGAAGTCGTACACCTTCGCGATCAGCGCTCCCCGGCCGACGAGCTGGCGCTCCATTTCCTTCAGCTGCCGGGCCGGCGTCGCCACAATGCCGGTGACGGGGCTGACGACCGTCAGCTCACGCACTTCTCCCTCGAGGAACCGCTGCTGGGTCTCGAGCGACGCGAGCCGCGCGCGCGACGCTTCGAGATCCTCCGGCCGGTTGCGGCGCACCAGCACGTCGAGCCGGGCCCGCGCCTCCGCGACGTCGTTTTCGGCGGCCGTGGCAACCTCTTGAGCGGCTTCGAGCTCCTGGCGCGTCGCGGCGGACGTTGCAAACAGACTTTCGATTCTCGTGACGTTGTTCTGCGCGAACCGGAGCCGACTCTCGGCCCTCGTCACACCGGCCTTCATCGCCGCAATCTCTTCCGCCGTGGGGCCCGCCTCGAGCTTCTTCAGATTGGCACGGGTCTCCTGTATCAACGATTCCGTCTTGCGCAGCTCGTTGACCAGCGCGTGGTTCGAGAGCCGGGTGATCAAGTCGCCCGCCTGGACGTGGTCGCCCTCGCGGACGGCGATGTGTTCGATGATCCCCTCGACCTGTGCCCGCACGTCCGCGTTTTCCTCCGGGAGAACCGTGAACGCACCACCGATGCGCAGGTTCATGCGGCCGAGGAGCACGAGCGCGAGACCCGCCGCCGACAGGGCCGTCCACCCGGCTCGGCGCCTCCACGCGCGCGGTCGCTTGGCTTTCTTCGACGGGGCCGGCTCGGTCGCCTCGGTCGGCGCCGGGCGCTCGGCCGACTCGGCCAGGCGTGGCTCCGCGCCGCTGTCGCCGTCGTCCTCAGGATCGGAAGGCGCCGCCGACCTGCCGAACAGCCTGAGCACCTTCCGGCGAGACGTGATGCCTGCGAGGCCCATGACGAGCAGCAGGGACATCGGCTGATGGTTCTCGATCAAATAGCCGCCCGCCGTCACCACGACGTATACCAAGAGAGCAAGCGAGGCAACCGACCCCAGCATGCCATAGGCGAGGTACACCCGCCGTTCGCGCCGTGAGATGTCCGCCGCGACCCGATGCCCCGGCCTTCCACCGACGAGCCTCTTGATCAGGCTACCGACATACCGGAACGACTTCTTTCTCAGATTGGGGAGCTCCAGGTAGTCGCTCAACAGGTAATAGCCGTCGAGTTTGATGAAGGGGTTGAAGTTCAAAAGCGTCTTGATCCCCGACAGCGTCATGACCATCAGCGCGACGTGGTTGACGTTGGTCTCGACGTCGGTGAGCCGCCACGTCAGAGTGGCGAGCGCCCAGAGAAACAGCTCGAAGTAAGGCCCGGCAAACCCCACCCACAGCCGTTTGGTCTTCTCCGGGAACAGCCAGGCATCGCTGACATTCGTGTAGAAAGCGGGTGTGAAGTAGATCAGCAAGAAGCCGAGCTCGTGAACCTCGCCGCCAAACCGCTTGCAGGTCAGGCCGTGGGCGAACTCATGGGCCGAAGCCATGACCAAGGTGACCAGCAGGAACAACGGAATGCTGGAGAGTTGGTAGAGACGGGTGAGGTCCTGAGGGATCTCGCTCCAGTGCGCCACCGTGGTACTGGTGGCCAGAAGGATCAGCACGGCCGAGATCACCAGGAAGTGCGGCGTGAAGCAGAACCGCACTCGGCGCACAAGGCGATCGAAGAGCTGGTCCGGGTCGAACAGCGCGACCCGCAGATACAACGGACTGCCGCGAATCCGCCCACGAGGGCCGGTCTGCTTGTCATCCCCCTCCAGCAGCCCGGCCTTCTTCAGTCGCCGAACGAAGGCTTCCAGGCTCTGCGGGGCCAGCGACCCGGCGAACCGCGCTTCCGTCCGTTGCCGCACGACGTCGAGCGGGGTTGCCCCGTCGAGCTGCTGGGCGATGAACTGCTCGGTTTCTCCGAAACGAAAAAAGGCGCCCGTGGCGGCGTCCTTGACGACGAACACACCCTCCCCGCCCCCGCTGGCGGACTCCTGCCGGCGGATGGTCAAATCGCTGCGGAGTCTCGGCGGCGAAGGAGTCACGATGCCAATTCCAACCTCCTCGGGTAGCCGCACACGGGAAGGCCGCGAGGATCCTCTCCCGCGGCCTCCCCGTCACGGCTAGACACTACGAGCTACAGCTCTCGTGGCTCTTGCTCTTGGAGCTCTTGCTGCCGGACGCGCTGCTGCCGTCGTTGCTGCGGGCGGAGCTGCCGCTGCAGCCGTCGCCACCGCCGTCGCCGCCGCTTTCCTGGCCGCCGCCGCACAGGCCGACGCAGAGTGGCAGCCCCAGACACGGGGCCACGCGCTCCTCCAGCCTCTCCAGCTCGGGATTCAGGTGTCGCATACGTCTCTCCTCTCTTTCGTGTCACGAATGAGTCGGTGAGTCTTGAAGCGCTCGTTACACCGGGCAACCTCCGTGCCCGGCTCGCTCGGGGCGCCCGCGCAACGCGGCCCGTGTGCCACTACGCGGGCGTCGTGCGGGCGTCGCGCCTTACGGGCGCGCGGTCGTAGACCGAACGCGACGAAAACAGGGGGTCGAGCGGCGGAAACGTTGACGACGCGGCGGCGCCACGGGGAGTGGAGCGCATGGTTCCGGTGCGCAGGAGCATCCGACCGCGCACCAGGATGAAGCCGTGTTTAAGCCGGCAGGCCGTTGCGGAGGACGTCCTCCATCACGTCCGCGAAGCGGTCCACCTCCGCCAGCGTCGTGTAGACGTTCGGCGTGATCCGCAGGCAGTTGAATTCGGGATGCGCGATCGCCGTGACGATGATCCGATGCTTGTCGTACAGGTAGCCCGTGACCTTGTTCACGTCGAGCTGGCCGGGCGTAAAGGAGGCGAGGCCGCACGACTGCGCCGGGTCGTACGGGGTGAGGATCTTGACCCCGGACTGCCGCTCGAGCCGCTTCGCCCAGCGGTCCCGCAGATACCGCAGCCGCGCCGCCTTCCGCTCCGGGCCGATCCCGTCGAGGAACGCGAGCGCCTCCGCGATGGCGTTGTGGTTTGCGGCGGGATGGGTGCCGATCTCCTCGAACTTGCGGATGTTGGCGTTCATCTCCGGGGGCGCCGCCATCAGGGGCCAGATCTTCTCGATCTTCGAGCGGCGCACGTACAGGAATCCCGTGCCGATCGGCGCGGTGAGCCACTTGTGCAGGCTGGTGCCGTAGTAGTCGCAATCCAGTTCATCGCGCGTGAACGGGAAATGGGCGTAGGCGTGCGCCCCGTCCACGATGACCTCAATACCGCGCGCGCGCCCCAGCTGGCAGATCTTCTTCACGGGGAAGATCTGGCCCGTGAGGTTGGTGATGTGACAGACGTGGATGACCTTGGTGCGGGGCGTGATCGCCTGGGCGATCCGCGTGTAGAGATCGTCCTGGGAGGGTGGCGGCACGGGAAACGTGATCTGCTTCAATACGATCCCGTCGCGCCGCTCGCGCTGCTTCCACGTGGTGATCATCCGCGGGTAGTCCTGCGTGGTCGTCAAGACTTCGTCCCCGCGCTCGAGCGGCAGGCCGAGCTGGACGATCTCGAGCGCCTCGCTCGCGTTCCGCGTGATGGCCATCTCCTCGGGGTCGCACCCGAAGCTCGCCGCCAGGCGGCGCCGCACGCCTTCGATCTCCGGCTCGATCCACCCCCACATCGTGATCGCCGGCGCCTGGTTCGAGACGGCGAGGTATCGCAGCAGGGAGGCCTGTACCACGCGCGGACTCGGCGCCACGCCGCCGTTGTTGAGGTTGATCAGTCCGCGGTCGATGTCGAACGCCAGCTGGATTTCCCGCCAGAAGTCCTCGTCTTGCGCGACGTCCTCGGGCGGGCGGCCCGCCACGGCGCGTGTCGCGGTACGCACGCTCGCGAGCGCGTCGTTTTTCAGAGCGGGGACCGCCGCGGTGGCGGCGACGAGAGAGCGCAGAAAGGCGCGTCGTGTGGTCATGCGTACCTAATACGGCAAAACCCCCCGCCTGGCCAGAGCCGGGCGGGGGGCGGGTGTTGCCGTTCCGTTACGGCGCGGGTGAGCCGCCGAAGAACGTGTCGACCGGCTGGAACAACGAGATCAGCGCTGCCTCGAAGGCCCCGGCGGAACTGTCCAGGGCCTCGAGGGCCGCGATGTCGTCCGCGTTGAGCGGATCGCCGCCGGCGTCGACCCACTCCCCCGGGTCGGTGCCCTCTGCGTGTAGCGTAGCTACCGTGCGACCGTTCGCGCGCACTGTGGCGTCGATTCTGGTCGTCGAGTCGAATGCAATCCGCGCGTAGAACTGAACCGTTTCGCCCGGCCGGACGAACCGGAAGTCTCCAGTGATGATCAAGGTCTGGCCGCTCACGCTCACCGACTCGCTAAACGTGAACGTGCGCGCCGGGTTACTGAGCGTGAACGTCGCGTTGGCGGTGAAGCGTGGTTCGTTGGTGACGTGAACGGTCTCGTCGAACGTGAGCATCTTATTGCCCGCGACGAGGCCATTCGAGATGAACCCGGTGGCGTCGGCTGTTACCGAGGTGTCCGTCGCCGAGATCGATGCCGAGATCGAGGCGGTGTAATCGAGGTACGTCGGCGTACCGCCGAGGCCCTTCACGAGGATGTGCAGCTGCAACTGGTTGACCGTGCTCTCGTCGATCAGGTCGAGCGTGCCCACGTCGACGGTGGGCACGATGACGTCGTTGAATTCATCCACCTGATAGAGAACGAAGCGTACGCCGTTCAGGCCCGGGACGACCGAGTCCTGCCACGTGTACTCGCCGAGCGCGCCGTCCCACTGGAACACGCGGCCGTACACGGAATCGGGAATGATGCGGCCCTGGGCGGCCGCGACGCTCATCGCGGGGCGGAGCTGCTGAAGGCGTCGCGCCTGGACGGCGCCGAGCAGCAGCGCCCGCCCAGTGGACTGATCGAGCTTCGGCAGGGTCCCGGCAAAGAGCGTCGACGCGGGTTGCAGCGACGCGACGCCCGTCGCTGCGGCGCCGAGCTCGAGGCTCGCGACCCCGAAGCTGCGGTAGACGTCCGAGTCGAACGCGCTGTCGGCCGACTGCATGTCGGTCGTGACCGCGACGGGATCGGTGAAGTCACCGGGGGCGGCGGATTCCTTGCACGCCGCAGCCAGGAGACCGAGCGCCAGCCCGGCACGAAGAATCCACCGCATGCTGCCTCCAGTAGATGAAGAGAGGCGCGAACCTGAACTCTGCACCCGCGGCGCTGGCCGTCGATGTGACCGACCGCACGCGGGGGTCGGTCAGGCGATGAGACCGCCGCCGAGGAGCCGGTCGTCCGCGTCGTACAGGACGCCCGACTGCCCCGGGGTGATCGCCCGGACCGGCTCCGCGAGACGGAGCGCGAGGCGGCCATCGCCGATTGCATCCACCGTGCCGGGCACCGCGCGCGCGCGGTAGCGGCACTGCACCCACACGTGGTCCCCGGGGCCGAGGGGATCGGCCAACCAGTTGACCTCCTCCAGAGACACATCGTGTCCGAACAACTCCGCGCCGCGACCGATCACGACCTCCCGAGTGTCGGGACGGATGGCCACGACGTACATCGGTTCGCCAAAGCCGCCGGGGAGTCCCTTGCGCTGCCCCACGGTGTAGCGGGCGAAACCCGCGTGCTCGCCGATCCGCTCGCCGCTGGTCGTTACCAGCGGGCCCGGCGCCAGAGCCGGTGCGTCGCCGGGGAGCCGGCGCTCGAGGACGGCGACGTAATCGTCGTCCGGCACGAAGCAGATCTCGACCGACTCCGGCTTGTCCGCCGTGCCGAGCCCGAGCTGTCGCGCTGCGGCCCGCGTCTCGCGCTTCGTGCTGCCGCCGACCGGCGTGAGCATGCGCGACACGACGCTCCGATCGATGCCCCACAGGAAATACGACTGGTCCTTCTGGGGGTCCCGGCCGCGGTACAAGGCGCCGTCTCGCGCGATGGCGTAATGCCCCGTCGCGATGTAGGCGCAGTCGAGCGCGTCGGCATGATGGAGGAAGTCCCGAAACTTCGTGAACGAGTTGCAGCGCACGCACGGGATCGGCGTCCGGCCGCGCGCGTACTCGGCCACGAAGTTATCGATCACGTCGTGCCCGAACCGGTCCTCGAGGCTCAGCACGTAGTGCGGGATCCCCAGCTTGTGCGCGACCAGCTTCGCGTCGGTGATCGAATCGAGGGAGCAACAGGGACGGTCCGGGACCGAGTCGCCGTAGCAGAACAACTTCATCGTGGCGCCGATCACGTCGTACCCCTGTTCGACGAGCAGCGCCGCGGCAACGGAGCTGTCCACGCCCCCGGACATGGCGACGAGGACGCGCTCCCTCATCGGTGCAAGACGGCAGACAGGGACCGGACCTTTTCCACGATCCGAGGGAGCGCTGCGATCACGGCGTCCACGTCCTCCGTGGCGCTGTCCTTGCCGAACGAGAACCGCAGCGCCGCCACCCCCAGGTCGTGCGGGACGCCCATCGCGGTGAGCACGTGCGACGGCTCGACGGCGCCGGTGCTGCACGCCGACCCGGAGGAGCACGCGATGCCGGCGAGGTCCAAGTGCATCAGCAGCGCCTCGCTGTCCGTCCCGGGAATCGACGCATTCGACACGTGCGGCGCCCGCTCCGTCTGCCAGCCGTGGATCACGGCGTCGGGCACGATCGCGAGCAGGCGGCGCTCGAGATCGTCGCGCAGCGCCGCGAGCCGCGGCGCGAGCGCCGCCTGTTCGCGCACCGCCAGCTCGGCCGCCATGCCGAGCGCGATGATCCCCGGCACGTTCTCGGTGCCGGGCCGGATGCCGAACTGCTGGCCGCCGCCATGGATGATCGCTTCGACCGCCTTGCGGTCGCGCACGATCAACGCGCCGATGCCCTTGGGGGCGCCGATCTTGTGGCCGGAGAGGGTGAGGAGGGTGCAGGGGACATCGCGCGCCGAGACGGGGAGCTTGCCGAACGCCTGAACCGCGTCGGTATGGAACAAGACACCGGCGTCGCGACATCGCTGCGCGAGCCGCGCGACCGGCTGGACCGTGCCCACTTCATTGTTCACCCACATGACGCTCACCACCGCCACGCCGCGGGCGAGCGCGGCATCGACCGCCGCCTCCTCCACGATTCCCGACGCCGTCACCGGGAGGATGACCTCGTCGCCACCCAGGTCCTTCACGGCATGCGCCGCGGCCAACGTCGCCTTGTGCTCCGTCGCCGAGACCGCCACGCGGAATGGGGCGCCGCGGGCGCGGGCCGCGAGCGCGCTGCCGATGACCGCCAGGTTGTCGGCTTCGGTGCCGCCCGAGGTGAAGATCACCTGGTTGGGCTCGGCGCCCACCGCGAGGGCGACCTGTTGCTTCGCCTGCTCGATCCCGGCGCGGGCCGCCCGCCCGAAACGGTGCGCGGACGACGGATTCCCGAAGGCGTCGTTCCCCAGGTAGGGGAGCATCACCTCCAGCACCTCGGGCCGCACCGGGGTGGTGGCGGCGTTGTCGAGATACACGGCGCGCTTGGTCATGAGGATCGCAATCTACCGACTACAGGGACTGGACGCCAAGCTCCAGCACGTCGTCCACCGCGAGCGTCTCGTGCGTGAAGAACGGCTCGCCGTACGGACGCCGGATGAGCGAGCCGTAGTGGGCGGACTGGACGCGGATCAGCTCGTACAGGTCCTGGCCGGTGGGAAAGATCTCGCCCGCCGCCTTCGCCCCGTCGAATTGCGAGGCGTAGCAGCGGATCGCGGCCATCTTCGCGTCGAAGGTGTCGGAGATATCGATCACGAACGACGGCTTCACCGGATCCTCGCGGTACGCCAGCGCGTACAGGAGCTTGAACGGCCGGTGCGGGTCCCCGTTGCCGGGCGCGTACTTCGCGAGCCCGGCGAGGTAGCAGGCGTCGCGCCCCAGCTCCGACGCGATACGGTGATCGGGATGCCGCCCGACGGGATACGGCAGGATCACCACCCGCGGTTTCGTTTGACGTATCAGCTCGACGACTTTTTCCCGCGCCGTCTCATTGTTCGTCAAGTGAGCGTCGGGGAGGCCGGCGTTGAGCCGCACCGCCACGCCCAGCGCCGCGGCCGCGCGCGCCGCCTCGGCGGCGCGCGTCGCCGCGTCACCGCGCGTACCCATCTCACCTTGCGTCAGGTCGATGATCCCGACGCGGTGGCCGGCGCGGGCGGCCTTCGCCAGCGTGCCCCCGCACGTGAGTTCCGCATCGTCCCGATGGGCGGCGATCGCAAGGAGCTCGACGCCGGTCGTCACATTCCGTCGTTCCGTCATTCCGTCCTTCCGTCGCTATTCGTACCTCAACGCTTCGACTGGATCCAGTTTCGCCGCGCGGGCGGCGGGCGCGATGCCGAACACCAGGCCGACGACGATCGACGCGACCGTGGCGATCGCTGCCGGGACCACGGGGACGGTCGTGTTGAACGCGAGCAGCCGCTTCAATACTTCTCCGGCCCCTAAGCCCAGAACGATGCCGATGATGCCCCCAAGCAGTGTGAGCGTAGCCGCTTCGACGAGGAACTGCCACAGAATAGCCCGCCGGGTCGCTCCCAGCGCCTTGCGCAGGCCGATCTCGCGCGTACGGCTGGTGACGGAGACCATCATGATCGCCATCACGCCGATGCCTCCCACCATCAGTGCGATGCTCGACAACACCAGCATCACGAAGAAGAACACGAACGTCAGGCTGTCGAAGATACTCAGGACCTGATCCGAGGTGAGCAGATCGAAGCTGTTGGGATCGCCCGCCCGCAGCCCCCGCAGGCGCCGCAGTGTCAGGGTGGCGGCGTCCATGGCGCGGGTGACGCTCACCTCCGCCCTGGGCTTCACGAGAATGATGAGGCCCTGCACTTCATCGATGAAGAAGGTGCGCCGCGCCGTTTCGAATGGCATGATCGCCGCGATCTCGGGCGCGCCCGGCACCTCGAAGATGTTGGTCGGCCGTTGCCAGATTCCCAGGACCCGGAAGGGGTGGCCGCCGACGCGCACCATGCGGCCCAGCGGGTTGATCGCGCCGAACAAGTGGTCCACCGTGCGCTGCTCGACGATCACGACCGGATCGCCGCCCCGCAGCTCCGCCGCCGTGAACGCGCGGCCCAGCACGATGCCGCCACCCAGGATCTCCATGAACCGGTCATCGGCGCCGAACACGCCGAGGATCCGGGTGTGGTTGCCGCCGTACTCGAAGCGCTGAAACACCTGCGTCCAGATCGCCGAGTAATGGATCTCGGGCAGGCGGGCGATGGCCTCGGCCTCCTGGGGCATCAGTTTCGGCCGAATGCGCACCTCCCGCGGCAGGGCGTCGGGGTTCAGCGGGCTCTGGGAGAAGAAGCGCAGCACACGGAATGTCGTCGGCCCGACGACTTCGAGCGTATTGACGATCTGCTCGCGGAAGCCGGCGACGATGGAGGCCATGGCCATCACCGTGGCGATGCCGATCACGACGCCCAGGACCGTGAGGGCGGAGCGCAGCTTGTTGGCGCGCAGCTGCTCAAAGGCGATACGCCAACCCTCACGCACCGAGTGGAGCTTCACCTTACTCCTGGCGGAGCGCTTCGATGGGATCGAGGCGCGAGGCACGATGAGCCGGATAGACCCCGAAGGCGATGCCCACGACGATGCCGACCAGGAGCGCCAGGCCGATGGACCAGGCCGTGACGCGTGCCGGCAGTGGTGAAATGGCCTCCACGAGGCCGGTCAGGGCGAAGCCGACGACGAGGCCGGCCATGCCACCGAGCACCGACAACGTCAACGCTTCAGCGAAGAATTGACGGCGGATGTCCCGGCGCGCCGCGCCCAACGCCTTGCGGATGCCGATCTCGCGCGTGCGCTCGGTGACGCTCATCAGCATGATGTTCATGATGACGATGCCTCCAACGACGACGCCAATCCCGGCGACGATGGGGACGACGTTGAAGATCACGCGCGTGAGCCTGGCCCAAAACGCGATCAATCCCTCGCCCGTATCGATGGTGAAATCGTTGTCCGCCCCCGGCCGCAGCCGGTGTGCGATGCGCATCGCCTCCTCCACGCGCAGCATCGCCGGCGCCACCGTCTCGGCGGTCGGCATCTTCACGGAGATCACCATCGTCTGGCGACGCCCGTACATGGACTCGAAGGTGGTCAGCGGCAACATGACGAAGCCGTCCCACGACTGTCCGAGCACCGTGCCCTTCCGGGCGATCACGCCCTTCACGACCAGCTGGACGCCGTGTACCCGGATCGTCCGGCCCAGGGCGGCCGCCACGTCGCCGAACAGCTTGTCGGCGACGTCGTAGCCGAGCACCGCGACGTAGCGGCGTTGCTCCAGATCGAGGTCGGTGAGCGGCTCACCGGCGGCGAACGCGTAGTCCTGGACGAGCACGTACGGCGCGGTGACCCCGAAGACGAACGCATCGCCGACGGTGCGGTTCCGCCACTGTACGTCCGCCATCGGCGTTGGCCAGCCCGACTGCAGGGCGATCGCTTCGGCATCGGGGACGGCGCGCTCGATGAACGCCACGTCTTCGGGCGCGATGATCGGCCGGCGCTGTATCTGCTTCCAGGCCTCATCGTCGATGAAGCCGACCTGAATCGGATCGCGCCGGATCTGAAACGCATTCACGCCCACGATCGCCCCAGCCAGCCGTTCGCGGACGTACGCATTCATCCCCTGGATCACGGCGACGACGGCGACGAGAAACGCGACGGAGACGATGATGCCCAGGAGGGTGAAGAACGACCGCAACCTGTGGCTCCAGACGGTCTGGAGGGCGAGGCGCACGGCTTCGAGGAGGGGCACGGCTGAAAACTAACGGGGCGAGCCCCCAGCCCCTATTCGTAACGCAGCGCCTCCACCGGATCGAGGCGCGCGGCCTTGCTGGCGGGATAGATGCCGAACAGGAGACCGGTGAACGCCGCACCGAACAGGGCGAGGATGACGGACCCGATGGGGACGTAGGCGGGGACCGGTGTGAAGGCACCCAGCAGTCCAGCGATCGTGCCGCCCACGACCATCCCGACGATGCCGCCCACCGTGGTGAGCGTCGCGGCCTCGACGAGGAACTGCCACTGGATTTCACGTCTCGTGGCGCCGAGCGCCTTGCGGACGCCGATCTCCCGCGTCCGCTCCGTGACCGAGATCATCATGATGGCCACCACCCCGATGCCGCCCACCATGAGGCCGACCATCGACAGGACGATCATGATGACCTTGAAGACACCCGTCATGCTGTTGATCGTCTCGAGGTATTTCTCCTGCGTGACGACGTCGAAGGTGTTGGGCTGCCCCGGCCGGAGCCCCCGCATGGTCCGCAGGGCCATGGTGACGTCGTCGATGGCGCGCTCCACCGGGACGCTGTCCTCGGGCGCGACGAAGTAGTCCATCCAGCCCTGCCAGTAGGGCACATTCTTCACCAGGGTGCCGTAGGGGATGTACACCTCGTTCTGGTCCCCTTCGCCGAACAGCCCTGTCGGAGGGTCGAACACGCCGATGACGTTATAGGGGAGGCCGGCGATCTTGATGCGATGCCCGAGCGGGTCCCGTTCCCCGAAGAGCTGCTCGGACACCTTGGTGTTGATGACGACCACGAACGCGTTGGCTTGATCCTCGAGTGCGCTGAACGACCGGCCGGGGTAGACGGCCCCCCCCGCGATCTTGGGCCAGTCGGCGTCCCGTCCCTGGATGCTGACCGCCCCCAGCCGCTTGCCCTCGAACACGATGTCCGAGTTGGCATTCTCGTCCACGACGGCGAACTTGATGGTCGGCAGCGCCTCCAGTCGTTCCGCCTCTTGGATCGTCAGGGGTGGCCGACGCTGCCACGGGTTGGGATCGTCGGGGTCCTCATTGCCGGATCCTCCCCAGAATCGACCGACGTAGAAAGTCTTCGGGCCGAGCGTCGCCAGCATGTCGGACAGGCCCTTGTCGAAGCCCGCAATGAGCGCCCCGATCACCATCACCACCATCACGCCGATCGCGACGCCCAGGATGGTGAGCGCCGCGCGCATCTTGTGAGCTCGGATCGACTCGAGCGCGATGCCGACGCCTTCGAACATGGAAGTCACGCGCTCACTCCTGTCGCAGGGCGGTGATCGGGTCGAGGCGCGCGGCGCGGCTGGCCGGGTAGACGCCGGCGACGACGCCCGTCAGACCGCCGAGCACCACGCCCAAGACGACGGAGAGACCGGACAGCGTCGTCGGCAGGGGAGACACTGCCTTGAGTCCGAAGGTGAGCAGCACGCCGGCGATCACGCCGAACGTGCCGCCGAGACCTGCGAGCGTCACCGACTCCACCAGGAACTGCCGCAAGATGTCGCGACGCCGCGCGCCCAGCGACTTGCGCAGGCCGATCTCGCGGGTGCGCTCGGCAACGGCCATCAGCATGATGTTCATAATGACGATGCCGCCGACTACGAGTGAGACGGACACCAGCATGGGGCCGAAGAAGAACAGGATGCGCTGGATCCCGGCCCAGAACTCGAGCACGCCCTCGGAGGTCTCCAGGACGAACGTGTTCCCCTGCTGCGGCCGCAGGTGGCGCCGGCCGCGCATGATGCCCTCGGCTTGGGCCATCGCCTCGCGCATCTCGCCGACGGTGCTGGCCTTGACGATCAATGCGTCCACCACACCCGGCGGATTCACCAAGTCCTGCACCGGCGACAGCGCCGGGGCCACGGCGAAGCGGTCGAGCGAAAACCCGAAGAGCTTGCCCTGCTCGGCGACGACGCCCACCACGCGGTAGGGGCGCCCGCCGAGGCGTACGGGTTTTCCGATGGGATCGCGGCTCGGGTAGAGCTTCTGGGCCACCTCACTCCCGATCACGACCACCGGCACGCCGCTGCGGACCTCCTGCGCGGAAAACGGCCGGCCTTGCGCGATGTTCAGGTTCTTGATGTCGAAATAGCGCTCGGTGGCGCCGGTGATCTCCGCTCCGCGGACGGTCTTGCCGTTCGCCTCGATGTCCCCCCGGTCCGACGATTGCCACGCCGTGAGGACGGGGACGGTGATGCCGGCCGCCACGGCCTCCGCGTCGCCGAACCGGATACGCGGCCGGCGGGCCCAGGCGCGCCACATGGAGTCGCTGACATGAGGCGTAAACGCCGGCCGGCGGCGCAGGTGAAATGTGTTCACACCGATGATCGTGCCCGCGAACTTGTCGGTCATGTAGACGTTGATGCCGTTCGTGATCGACCAGGCACCGATAAAAAACGCCACGCCGATGAAGACGCCGATGAGCGAAAAGGCGCTCTTGAGCTTCTGCGCGCGAAGCGTGTGCAACGCCAGGCGAATGGCGTCGAGAAAGGCCACTCAGGCCGCCTGGAGCTGGTCGGTCGCGACGAGCCCGTCTCGCAACGTGATGACACGCGCGGCCTGCGCCGCGATGTCCTGCTCGTGCGTCACCATCACCACCGTCTGACCGGTGTCGTGTAGCTCCCGGAACAGTCCCATGATCTCGAGGCCGGTCGTCGAGTCGAGGTTGCCGGTCGGCTCGTCGGCGAGCAGGATGCTGGGGTTGTTCACGAGCGCCCGGGCGATCGCGACGCGCTGGCGTTGGCCGCCCGACAGCTCGTTGGGTCGATGGTCCATGCGGTCGCCCAGGCCGACGCGCTCCAGCGCCTGCGCCGCGCGCGCGCGGCGCTCCTTGGCGCCGAGCCCCGCGTAGATCAGCGGCAGCTCCACGTTGTGCAACGCGTCGGCGCGGGGCAGCAGGTTAAACGTCTGAAAGACGAATCCGATCTCCTTGTTGCGGATCCGCGCCAGCTCGTCGTCCACCAGGTCGCTCACCTTCTGGCTGTTTAGCCAGTATTCGCCGCTCGTCGGCGTGTCGAGGCAGCCGACGAGGTTCATGAGCGTGGACTTCCCAGAGCCCGAGGGCCCCATCACCGCGACGTACTCGTTCTTGCGGATCTGGATGCTGACGCCGCGCAGCGCCCGCACGGTTTCCGAGCCCATGTCGTAGTCGCGCGTGAGCTTGTGCGTCAGGATGACCACGTCGGGGAGGGGCGTGTCGCCCGTGCGGAACTCCTGCCCTCCGCTCACGACGCTCTCCGGGTCGAGTCGCTCGGCTGCTTGCTCGCCCGGACGTGGGCGCCTTCCTTCAGATCGCGGATCGCCTGATAGGGGCCCGCGACGATCGTGTCGCCCTCGCGCACGCCCTCGAGCACCTCGAAATGCTCCTCGCCGGCGACTCCCACCTTGACCGGCCGGAACGTGGCGATGCCGTTGCTCACCACGAACACGCCCTCCGCCTCCTTCTTCTTCCCGGTGCTGTCCGCGCGCGGCGCCGCCGCGGCGGTGCCGGTCCGTTGCTCGGTTTTCACGGGAGTGTTCTCCCGCACCGTCAGGGCAATGATCGGGATCGCCAGGGCCTGCTTGCGTGTATCCGTCACGATCCGCGCGGTCGCCGAAAGGTCGGGTCGCACCTGCGTGGGTGGGTTCGCGAGCGTGATCTCCACCTCGTAGTCCACCGCCCGGTCGTTCTGCCCCGCCACGCTCGACGCCGCCGTGAGGATGGCGCTGTTCGAGACCTTGCTGACCCGTCCCACGAAGGCCGTGTCCGGGAAGGCGTCGATGGTGACTTCGACCGAGTCGGCGAGGTTCAGCCGCACGACGTCGGTCTCGTCCACCTGCACCTTCACCTGGATGACCGACAAATCGGAGATCGTGAGCAGGAGGCCGGTCTCCCGCGAGAACGTGCCCGGCACCGCCACCTCGCCCTCTTCCACCGCGAGGCGGGTGACCTGGCCTGCCATCGGGGCGACGAGGTGGGTCTTGGCCAGCTCATCGCGCGCCTGCTGGAGCGCCGCGCGCGTCTGCTCGACCATGTGCTGCGACGCCGTGAGGTTCGCGTCGGCGACCTCAAAGGCTGTTTGGGCCTGCTCGAGCTGCTCCTGGGAGATGAGGTTGGGGTTCTGCTCG
>Ga0210382_10000128_pt1 | contig 29582 bp, 28 predicted proteins | sample PLMedo_FD_155452 | JGI IMG/M metagenome (GOLD analysis project Ga0210382, IMG submission 155452) | Groundwater sediment microbial communities from an aquifer in East River, Colorado, USA - PLM0_60_coex redo | ecosystem: Environmental > Terrestrial > Soil > Riparian zone | place: USA: East... | reverse complement strand
AGCGGGAAACCAGCGCGCCGTACGCCCCGGTGTCACCGGTCCGGACCCGGCGCACCAGATCTGCGTCGCTTGGTTCCACCTTGTCTATACCCATCGCGTAAGTTGCCACGTCACAAGGGAAAACGAGCGCGGCCGTGTGACGCCGCGCAGGGCCATCTGGGTATTCAATGCACAAGCGCCGTCTGCGCAACACCCTGAGGAGGATTTTAACGATGTCGAGACTGAGCCTCGTCCTGCTTGCCGTCGCCACCCTCGCTGTAGCCTGCTATCAGGACGATGCCCGTCTCGGTGGTATTACTGAGGGGCCGAGGGCGAAGGTCCTCCTGACCGACGATCCCTTCCCGTTCGATTCGGTCCAGAGGGTTCAGGTCTACATCGTGAGCATCGCTCTATCGACCCATCCCGACACCGGCACCTCGGCCGACAGTATGCATTGGGTAACGGTTGCGGCGCCGCATCGGCAAGTCGATCTGCTGACGCTGCAACAGGGCCTGACCGACTCGCTCGGCGCGGGACAAGTGACGGCCGATCAGTACAAGGCGGTGCTCGTCACGATCAACGTCGACTCTTCGGCGGGCATACGCTTCAAGAACGGATCGCAGGCCGTCGTGCGCTGGAACGGCAGCGGGCAGGAGTCGTACGGCTCGTTTGTCCAAGCCCCAATCAGTATCCCCGATACGGGGGCCGTCATCGTCATCGACTTCGACGTGGGACGCAGCTTCGTCTACAATCAGCTGGGTGACGGCGCATTCGATTTCTTCGCGTCGATCCGCGCGGTGAATCGGGGGGCGACAGGGAATATTGCGGGGACGGTGCGGCACGATACGAGCGCGGGGCCCGTGGGGCCGGTAGCGGATGCAACCGTCACCGCCTGGGGCGGTGGGCCAAACAACTGGTACATCTTGTCGACCGGTAAGACGGATGCGACCGGGCATTATCGGCTCGCCTACCTGTTGCCGGGCACTTACATCGTGGGCGTGGACCCGCCGTCCGGGAGCAACTTCGGATCAGCGCTCGATTCGAACGTCGCGGTAAACCGGGGTTTCGAAACGACTCATGACGTCACACTGTCGGCGTTCCGCGGCGATGTCTTCATCATCGGCGCGAGCTCGATGCTCGTGAATCACACGAATCGGCTCGAAGCGATCGTCGTCAACGCGCAGCACCAGCAGGATACCAGCGCGTCAGTCGTCTGGCAGAACCTGGACACGACCGTGCTCGGACTTGTTGTGGATAGCGTGCGCGTGTCGCATGTGACATCCAAGGCAGTGGGGACGGGTCGCATCGTTGCCGCGAGCGGCGCGTTGGCGGACACGCTCGTGATTCATGTAGCCCCCGACAGCACGCCGTAGCGCTCCCCCGAGTCACGGCGCGGCTATATTGCGCGCCGTGACTCCTCCCGCCGTCCCTTCACACCACCGCCCGGGCGGCGGTTTTCGCAATCCGTGGGTCGATCAAGCCGTGCCGGGGTTCGGCAGCCTCCTCAAGTGGATGCTCGTGCATCGCACCACGCGGCCGCGGCCGAAGGATCCCGATCCATCGGTGTTCGCGCGCGTCCCGCCCGACTTTGTCCCGCCGCGCGCTCCGCGGTCGCAACTCACGGTGACGTGGGTCGGACACTCGAGCGTGCTCATCCAGCTCGATGGTCTCAACATTCTCACCGACCCCGTGTGGAGCGACCGGGCATCACCGGTCCAGTTTGCGGGCCCGTGGCGCTGGGTGCCGCCGGGGATCGCGTTCGAAGACTTGCCGCCGCTTGATATCATCGTGCAGTCACACAACCACTACGACCATCTCGACGACCGTACAGTGCGCCGGCTCGCGCGGAGTCATCCTGAAGCATCGTGGGTCGTACCGCTCGGCCTTGCGACCTTTGTTCGCAAGCGCGGAGTCCGTGACGATAGGGTGCGGGAGTTGGACTGGTGGCAAGATCACACGATCGAATCGCTCCGTGTCTCTGCGACACCGGCGCAGCATTTCAGTGGCCGCGGGTTCGGCGACCGTGGCGACACGTTGTGGTGCGGCTTTGCATTCATGGGAGGCAACGATCGGCGCGTGTATTTCGCCGGTGATACGGGCTATCATCCCGAATTCGGAGCGATCGGCGAGCGGTACGGTCCCTTCGATGTCGCGCTGCTGCCAATCGGGGCATATGAGCCCCGCTGGTTCATGCGCTACGTCCATATGAATCCTGAAGAAGCCGTCGCCGCGTTGCGCGCGCTGAACGCGCGTGCGATGGTGCCGATTCACTGGGGGACTTTCAAGCTCACCGATGAAGCGATGGACGAACCGCCGATCCGCGCGCGCGCCGCATGGGACGCGGCCGGATTGCCACCCAGCGGCTATCGCCAGCTCGCGCATGGCGAGACGCTCACGCTCTAGCACGGGATAACGAACTATGCACGGTGGGAAGCTGATTCCTCTGGTTGTGTTGGTCGCCGGCTGCGCGGCGCGTCGTCCTATGCCGCCGCTTGCCGGTCCGTCATCGGAGCCCGTGCTCGAAACGCCCGCCCGCGTCGCGCTCATGACCGCGCCGGACGATGCCGAGTGGAAGGCGCTCGGCGACGAAGCGACCGCACTGCTGTCGCAGTACCTGCGCATCAACACGACCAATCCGCCGGGGAACGAGATCGTGGCGGCTCGGTGGCTCGCGGCGGTGCTGCAGCGCGGCGGCATCGCAGCGCGGATTTTCGAGCCGGCGCCTGGCAAGGCCAACCTCTACGCGCGGCTCAGCGGCGACGGCAGCGCGCGACCGCTGATTCTCCTGAACCACATGGACGTGGTGTTGGCGTCGCCCGAGTACTGGACCGTCGAACCGTTCAGCGGCCTTATCAAAGACGGCTATGTATGGGGCCGGGGCGCGCTCGACATGAAGGGCGAGGCGATCGCGCAGCTCATGACGATGTTGATCCTGAAGCGCGCCCACGTTCCGCTCAAGCGCGACATCATCTTTCTCGCGACGTCGGACGAAGAGATCGGCGCCGGCGTGGGTGCTGCCTGGATCGTGGAGCATCAGGCCGATCTCGTGCGGGATGCCGAGTTCGTGCTGAACGAAGGCGGACTCACGCGGGCCGACGGCCGCGGGGGAGTCGAGTTCTACGGCGTCGGCACGACCGAGAAGTCGCCCTTTTGGCTCGACGTCACGGCGCGCGGGACGGCCGGCCACGGTTCGCGTCCGACGCCCGATAATCCCGTCCACCGGTTGATCCGGGCGCTCAACCGCATTGCCGAGTGGCGGACGCCGCTCACCGTGACGCCGGCGGCCGAGCGCGCGTTTCGCGATCTCGCGACGATCGAACGCGATTCGACGGTGCGGCGCTGGTTGAGCGACATTCGCACCGCGCTCCGCGATTCGGTCGCGGTCCGCGCCATCACGGCCGATCTCACATACAACGCGCTGCTGCGCAACACGATCTCGATCACGGGGTTGAAGGGGAGCGACAAGACCAACGTGATTCCGCCGGTCGCGACGGCGGCGATCGACGTCAGGCTCCTGCCCGGACAGGATCCCGCGGCGTTTCTCGCGGAGCTGACGCGTGTGGTGGGAGACACGGCCGTCACATTGCGGCCGCAGGGGCCCAACTGGCCGGCAACCGAGAGCCCGATCGAGACGGAGATGTTCCGCGCGATAACCGCGGTGGCGCATGCGCGACATCCTAACGCACTGGTCACGACGCTGATGTTGCCAGGCTTTACCGACAGCCATTACTTCCGGCGCATGGGCATCGCGAGCTACGGCCTGGGGCCATTCCCGCTCACGCAGGGGGAGTCCCGCGGCGTGCACGGCAACGACGAGCGCATCAGCGTCGACGCGCTGCGTCTGGGCGTGCGCTTCTACTACGACGTCGTCGCGCGCGTCGCGGCGAAGTAGACGACGAACCGCACGATCAGCTGCTCGGCAGTCTGTGGGCTCACGCTGCAATGGCAGTCTTTTCCCAGGATCTGCTTGACGCCGTTGACCTCGGCATCGGCGATGCCGGCGACGTCGCGATACGTGATCTCGAGCATCTGCCCATCGATGACGCGATAGCTCACGGGCCGTCCCAGCAGCCGGTGGTGCGGGTCGATCTTGGCGAGCCCCTCGGCAAGCCTGCGCTGCAGCTCGGTGATGGCGTCCGTGGACGTCATACGCCGTCGCCCCTCTCCACATCGTGGAGAGGGGGATAGGGGGTGAGGACGACCGCCGCCGCATTGCGCCGCATCCCAGGGTGGCCCGGACGCGTGAAGGGCGTTCCATCGTAGCGGCGCTGAAAGTCGTTCTCGTGCATCGTAGTCAGTTCGCGGACGTCGGGCCGCGCGACATCGGGTCGCGGCGCGAACTCCGGATCGACCGTTGGTTGCGCAAAACTCACATTCCACGGGCAGACGTCCTGACAGACGTCGCAACCGAACAGCCAGTCGCCGACTTGCGACGCCTGCGTGTCGGTGAATTCCCCGCGGTGTTCGATCGTGAGATAGGAAATGCAGGCGCGCGCGTCGAGATCGCGCGGCCCGGCGAACGCCTGGGTTGGACAGGCGTCGAGGCAACGCCGGCAGGTGCCGCAGCGGTCCGCTTCGAACGGCAGGTCTGGCTCTAATCCTGCGTCCGTGAGGACGACGCCGATGAACGTGAATGACCCGATCTCCGGATGGATGAGCATCATGTTCTTGCCGATCCAGCCTAACCCAGCGAGCTGTGCCAGCTCCCGTTCGGGCACGGGGCCCGCGTCGACGTAACAGCGCGTGGTGGAGCCGGGCACGACGTCGCGGATGGCGGTCGCGAGCTGCTCGAGTCGTTCGCCGAGGACGTCGTGGTAGTCGGAGGACCAGGCGTACTGGGCCACTCGAGCTTCCCGTTCGCCCCCCCTCTCCACATTGTGGAGAGGGGGCTGGGGGGTGAGGACGGGGTCACCCAAGCCGTGGAAATAGTTGGTCAAAGTAACGACGGCAGTGCGGGCGCCGGGCATGATCAGGCGTGGATCCTTCCGCTTCTCCGCCTGCCGATGCAAGTACGTCATCGTGCCGGCGTGGCCGTCCGCGAGCCAACGGTCCAGCTCGGCCACATGCGGATTGCGATCGAGCCGGGCGATGCCGGTCGTGGCGAAGCCCAGCTCGGCGGCGCGCCGTTTGATTTCGATCACAACCCCATCGTCTCGCGCCGCCAGCGCGCGAAGTTCACGACGTCATCGACGGGCGGGATGGCCTGTTCGTCGCCATACGCGGTGAACATGCGCCACTGCATGTAGTCGCGCGGCGGGATGGGCAAGAACGGCGGGCGCCGATACCAGTCGCGAGCGCGAAAACTCCACGCGAGGCGCAACAAGTCGACGGCGAGTCGCGGACGCACCAGCGCCCGTAGCGCCAAGCGCAAATAGAATGCTGACCAACTCGCGATACGCTGCATTCCTTCTGTATATTCCCGTCCTATGACGCTCGCAAGCAGCGTACAACCGCGCGCGCTTGGACTCGCCAGTTATCGCGGCGAGTTTCCCGTCTTTAGGACCCTAGTCTATCTCAACACCTGCTCGCTGGGGGCGTTAGGCGAGCGGGCTCGCCGCAAGGTAGCGGAATTCCTCGACCTGTGGCAGAGCCGCGGCGCGGCCGCCTGGTATGACGTGTGGTGGGAAGCGCTGGGGGATCTGCGCGCGCGCTATGGCCGCATCGTCAACGCCCCTCCCGCCGACATCGCGCTGGCGCCGAGTATCTCGGTCGCCCTCAGCGCGGTGGCGGAATCGCTCGACTACCGCCGCCGGCCCAAGGTCGTCATCACGTCCCTCGATTTCCCGACCGTGGCGTATCAGTGGCTCGCGAAGGTCCCCGGGGGCGTGGAGCTGGTCGTCGTTGAGAGTCCCGATCGGATCAGCGTGCCTGTCGAAGCGATCGCCCGCGCTGTGGACGATCGCACGGCGCTCGTCGTGACCTCGCATGTCTACTTTACGACCGGCGCGATCCAGGACATCAAGCGGGTCGCGGAGGCCGCGCACGCGCGCGGGGCGCTCTGCCTCATCGATGCGTACCAATCGGTTGGCCAGATTCCCGTGGACGTCCAGGACGCCGGCGTCGATGCCCTGGTCGCGGGCGGGCTCAAGTGGCTGCTCGGCGGACCGGGAATCGTGTTTCTCTATGTGCGGGGCGCCGTCGCCCGCCGCCTCGAGCCGCGGATTTCGGGGTGGTTCGGCCAGCGGGAACAGTTCGCTTTCGATCTGCGCGCGTTGACATTCCACGACGACGCTCGCCGCTTCGAAATGGGCACGCCGTCGCTCGCGGCCGTCTACGCCCAGCTCGGCGGCCTCGAGTACATCGAGGAAATCGGCGTGCCGCGGATCCGCGAAGTGACTGCCGCATTGACCGAAGACCTGATCGCCACGGTGCGCGCCGCCGGATTCAAGCCCAAGGTGGCCGCCGAGCCGGAGCGGCGCTCGGCGATTGTGATGGTTCCCATGCCCGATCCCGCAGCGGCCGTGCGGCATCTGGCGGCGGGTGGAGTGATCGCCGATAGCCGGCCGGGGCACGTCCGGTTCTCGCCTTTCTTCTATAACGTGCAGGATGACCATGTCAGAGCAACCCAGCGCCTCGCCTCGCAGCTCGCTCACTGAGGACGAACAACTCCTCATCCCGCCGCAGATCGTTCCGATCGAGCGGCGGGCGTCCTTCACGAGCACCGATCCCTGGCGCGTGTTGCGCATCATGGGAGAGTTCGTCGAAGGCTTCGATACGCTGTCCGACGTCCGCAACGCGGTGACGGTCTTCGGCTCGGCGCGTACGGTGGAGGGCGATCACTATTACACGGCGGCGTACGAGATGTCGCGCATGCTCGCCAAGGAAGGCTTTGCGATCATCACGGGTGGCGGGCCGGGTATCATGGAAGCGGCCAATCGCGGCGCCAAGGAGGGCGGCGGGCTGTCGATCGGCTGCAACATCGAGCTGCCGTTCGAGCAGGGGACCAACCAGTGGGTCGAGCGTTCGATCAACTTTCGCTATTTCTTCGTCCGCAAGACGATGTTCGTGAAGTACTCGACGGCGTTCATCACCTTTCCCGGAGGATATGGCACGATGGATGAGCTGTTCGAGGCGCTGACCCTCGTGCAGACGGGCAAGGTGAAGCAATTCCCGGTGGTCCTGTTCGGCCGTGACTACTGGCGCGGTCTCGCGGATTGGCTCAAGGAGCGCGTCGCGGGAGAAGGCAAGATCTCGCCCGAAGACCTGAAACTCTTTCTGGTCACCGACGAACCGAAGGAAGCCCTTGGTTGGATCATTGACGCGCGCGAGCGCCGCACCCGCGCCTTCCGGGCGATGACTACCGTCGCGCCGGCGACTCGATGACGCAGAACGAATTCCTGCGCGGACAGCCCATCAATCCGCAGCCGGTCACCGGGAAAGAAACGGTGGCCGATCTTGTCGATAACGCGTTCCTGGCTTATAACGCCGGCCGCCTGGCGGAAGGATGCCGGCTCTTCGCCGAGCGGATGCTCGAAGACGACGTCACCGTTGGCATGAGCCTCACCGGCGCGATGACGCCCGCAGGCCTCGGCATGTCCACGATCATCCCGCTCATCGAAGCGGGATTTATCGACTGGATCGTGTCCACGGGCGCCAATCTCTATCACGACGCGCACTTCGGTCTCGGCATGGCGATGCACCGCGGCACGCCGTTCGCCGATGACGTCGTGCTGCGCGAAGAAGGCGTCGTCCGGATCTACGACATCTTCTTCGACTACGACGTGCTGCTGTCTACGGACCGATTCGTGCGCGAGGTCTCGGCACGGGACGAATTCCAGCGGGCGATGAGCACGGCGGAGTACCACTACCTGCTTGGCGGCTATGTCCTGGCGCGCGAGAAAGCGCTTGGCCTGTCGCGCAAGTCGGTGCTCGGCGCCGCCCACGCCGCGGCCGTGCCGATCTACACGTCGTCGCCGGGTGACTCGTCCATCGGCATGAATGTCGCCGAGCAGGCGCTGTCGGGTAGCAAGCTGCGCTTCGACGTGAGCGCCGACGTGAACGAGACCTCAGCGATCGTTTTTTCGGCAAAGGTCCACGGCGGCAAGAGCGGCGTGTTAATCATCGGCGGCGGCAGCCCCAAGAATTTCGTGCTCCAGACCGAGCCGCAAATTCAGGAAGTGCTCGGCATCAGCGAGAAGGGCCACGACTACTACCTTCAGCTCACGGATGCGCGTCCCGACACGGGCGGCCTGTCCGGTGCGACGCCGTCGGAGGCGGTGAGCTGGGGCAAGGTGGATCCGGACAAACTGCCGGGAACCGTCGTGGCGTATCTCGACAACACCGTCGCCTTCCCGGTTCTGGCGTCCTACGCACTGGCCCGACGCAAGCCCCGCAAGTTGAAGCGCCTCTATGACCAGCGCGGAGCAATGATGCGCGAGCTTACCGATTCGTATCTCGAGGCAAAAGCGGATCGCGACGCGCGCGCCGAGGCGGCAACTGGCGGCCGAGCGACCTGATATCCAGAAGTCCGCTCCCTCCACCAGGGCGTATGCCGTCTACGTCCTGGGTTTGCTGACGCTGGTCAATCTTCTCAACTATCTCGATCGCAACGTCGTCTACGCGGTGTTCGAGCCGATCAAACGCGATCTGCGGCTCTCCGACGCGCAGCTCGGCTGGCTCGGCTCGGCCTATATCATCGTGCTGTCGCTCGCGGCGTTGCCGCTCGGCGTCATCGGCGATCTGCGCTCGCGCCGCAGCGTGATTACGTTGGGCGTCACGCTCTGGAGCGCCGCGACCACCGCGGGCGGCTTCGTCAAGTACTTCTGGCAGCTCTTCACTTGCCGCGCGCTCGTCGGTTTCGGTGAGGCGGGCTACGCGCCGGCATCGCAGGCCATCATCGCGCAGTACTACAGAGGACGGCGCCGCGCTTTCGCCATCGGGATCTACTCCGTCGGCATGGCGCTCGGCGGCGTGCTCGGCATCTGGTTCGGCGGCGTGATTGCGGAGCGGTACGGCTGGCGCTGGGCCTTCATCTGGATGGGCGTCCCCGGGCTGGTTCTCGCGCTGCTCGCTTCGCGGCTGCGCGAGCTGGACCGCCGACCACCACCGCCGATCGTCGAAACGGCTGCGCCAGTGGTGGCAGCACGGCATGCATGGTGTGACGCGGTATGTCATGCCGTTGGCGATCTGTGCGGGAATCGGTGCGGCGCTGGCGGGGTTCCTTTCCTTATTCGAGGGAATCCCCTCGCAAGTCGGCACGGCGCTGTTCGGTATCGGCACGAGCGTGGGAATCGCCTGGACGGTGTGGCGGCTCGTACCGCTCGCCGTGCGGCGCACGACCGAAGCAGGCGCCGTCGCGGCTGGTGCGTTCGACGACTTTCAGGATGCCGCCATCCTCGTGCTGCGGACTCCGACCTTGATCTGGATATTTCTCGGCGGCGCGATGGTCACGTTCGCCGTGAACGGGCTGATCGCGTGGGCGACGGCGTTCATGCAGCGCATGCACGGGCTCACAGTCGCGCAGGTGGGCGGGCAGTTTGGACTGTGGGCGCTCACCGGCGGGGTGGCGGGTGCGCTCGTCGGGGGGCGCATGGCCGATCGGTTACAGGAGCGGTGGCGCGGTGGACGAGTGTTCACGTCGGGCGTGGGGTTCGTGCTGGGCGCGCCGGTGTGCGCCGCCCTGCTGCTGGTGCACGATCTCCGCTGGTTCGCGCCGCTCATCCTGGCGACATATTTCCTCTATACCTGGTACAACGGACCACTCGCCGCCGTGATTCTCGACGTCGTTCCAGCCGCCGTCCAGGCATCGGTGCTGGGTGCGTTCGTGCTGTTCTCGCACCTGGCCGGTGACGCGCTGGCGCCGCCGCTCATCGGCTACCTGTCCGACCGCACCGGCGATCTGCGCACGGCGATGCTGCTGCTACCTGCCGTCGGGTTGCTGGGCGGGCTCGTGATTCTCGTCGCGCTGAAGACCGTTTCCAAGGATATGGAGCGCGTTCCCTCATGAAGATCGCGGTGATCTTCGATTCGCTGCATCCCGAGTGGGAGGATGCGGCGTTCAAGCGCGAGGTCGAGGAGAAGGCCGAGGAAGCCGAGTACGATGTCGCGCGCGCGCTGATGGCAGGCGGGCACGACGTGATCATGATCGGTATCGGCGACGACGTCGCGCCGCTGCTCGCGAAGCTGGCGGACTTCCAGCCCGCGCTCGTCTTCAATGGCTGCGAAGGGTTCCGCAAGAACGCGCGCCACGAGTACGCGATCGCCGCTCTGCTCGACATGTACGCCTATCGCTATACGGGATCGTCGCCGACCGCACTGCTCGTCGCCCGCAATAAGTCACTGACCAAAAAGATCCTCGCCTATCACGGCATCCGGGTGCCGGCGTTCGCCGAGTTCCACGAGGGCGACAAGCTGGTGCGGCCGTCGGAGCTGCGGTTTCCGCTGATCGTGAAGCCGCTGCTCGAGGACGCGTCGATCGGCATCGCCCAGGCATCGGTTGTCGAAGACGATCCGTCTCTGGCCCAGCGTGTCGAGTTCATCCACGCCAAGTACCACCAGGCGGCGATCGTCGAGGAGCTGGTCGAGGGACGCGAGGTCTATGTGGGCCTGATCGGGAACGACGACCTGCAGGTCCTGCCGCTCACCGAGATGACGTTCGGTGAGCCGGAGACCGCCGAGCACCGGATCGCGACGTACAAAGCGAAATGGGACGAGGATTACCGCAAGAAAAAGAAGATCAAGAACGTGTTCGCCAAGGGCGTTTCCGACGAGCTGACGCGCCGCATCGGCGAGATCTGCAGCACGGCCTTTCACGCCTTGTGGCTACAGGACTACGGCCGCGTCGACGTGCGCCTGGCGCACGACAACGAGGTGTACGTGCTCGAGGTGAACCCCAACCCGTTCATCGCGGCCGAGCACGAAATGGCCGAGGCGGCCGAGAAGGCGGGCCTGAAATACAACGCCTTCATTGAACGCATCGTCGACGAGGCGATGGCGCGGTGAGCCGGCGCGAAGTCCCGACCCCCGAGCTGCGGTGCCCCCGCTGTCACACCGAGCTGGAGCGGTTCTGGAGCTACTGTCCGAGCTGCAGCCGGCGGCTCGAGTGGCGCGACACGCAGCGCGAGACCAACGCGGAGTGCGCGTACTGCGGGTGGATAGTGTCGGACGCGTCGTCGTTCTGCCCGTGGTGCGGCCGCAACATCCACGACGAGGACTCGAGCGACGAGCCGCTCAAGGCGCCGAAGGGATTCAAGTTCCACGCCCGCTGCGACTGGGGCTGTGGCGGCGGCGTGATGTATCCGATGCGGTTCTGTCCCTGGTGTGGGCGCGCGCAGTCGTGGCGCTACGATCACTTCGAGAATGCCTGCCCGCATTGCGATCGCGGAGTGGACGACTGGATGGCGACGTGCCCCTGGTGCGGCGAAGACGCCACCGGTCGCGACCTCATCCCACGGGCGCTGCGGCGCGCGCGGCGGCTGCTGATCGTGTCCCGCATCCGCGACTGGCACTACCGGGTCGCGCTGCGGCCCGGCGTTTCGGGCGTCGCCCCGCGCGCGCCGAAGGTGATCGAGCTCGACCGCCGGTATGTGACCGGCAAGCGCCGCCGCGACGAGATCTCCTGGAGCATGCTGACCGGCTTGCTGCTGCACGAGCTTGGTCACTCGTTCCTCTTTCATCACTGGGCCTGGACGCGCACGGGCCGCTTCCGCCGTGGCTTCGGGGAGGTGCGCAAAGCCTACCGCGTGGCGGATGAGCACTGGGTGGACTTCGAGCGGCGTCGCATTGCGACGACGCTCACCGATTACGTCAGCGCCTACGCGGCGACGCACCCGCAGGAAGATTTTGCCGAGACGTTCCGCTTCTACGTAGCGCGGCGCGGCCGGCTGCGGGAGCTCTTCGCTGAATTCGGCCGCAAGCGGAAGGGTGTGAGGTTGTACGAGAAGTTTTTGGTGTTACACGATTTTGTGCGGAGTCTCAGAGGCTGGAAGTAGGGGCGCAGCATGCTGCGCCCCTACACATGATCACATCATCCAGCGAAGCAATAGGCGCAGCCCTTCTCCTGTGACCGTGCGACCGCGAGCACGCCCGAAGGCACGACCTGCACGCCGGGGATGAGGCCCGCGACCCACTCAGCCTTCACGGCCGCCGCATCCATTCCCATCTTCTGCGCGACCATGCCGCTATAGACCGTGAGCGCCACGTTGCAGCAACCGGCCTGCGCGCCGCTCGCGAGCAGCGCCTCGATTCCGGTCCCCGGCAGCGGCAGGGGCATCACCTTCGCAAAGACGTTGCGCACGGCCGGTGCGTCGCCGTCCTTGATATTGAACACCTCACCCAGCTTGTACTTCGCCCACAGCGCGTCCTGCATCGCGATCGGAATCGCCGCATGGCGCAGCACGATGACCGCCGAGTTGTCGGCGTCCTTCGTGCCGTAGTTCTCGTTGTTGCCGCTGAGCCAGACGCGCGGCCAGATCACCGGCATCCCGCCGTTCGGCTCGGGTGCGTCGAAGATCATCTTGTGCTTCCCGTTGATGCGATTGAGCCACATCTCGAACGACGCGTCAGCGGCTCCCGATCCTGCGCTCGGATCGTGGCGCGTCGGCTGCGCCTCGAGTCGAAGCGGGGTCAGCCCTGCGACTCCAGCGGCCGCCGTGGCGGCAAGACGACCAAGAAACCCACGCCTGTACATGCGAAGCCTCCTCAGTGGTGTGACCGTGTTGGATACGCGACATCAGATGGTGGATCACCGTTGGGCCAATCGTTTTCCTTCCCCCGGAAGTCAGGCCGGGGATGCGCGTTCACGTACGCCGCAACGTCAAAGGCCTGGCTGTCCGTGAGCGTGCCGGGCGCGTCGAACGGCATGTTGCGACTGATGAATTCCGCGGCGGTACGAACGCGCGTCATACCGGCCCCGACGTTGTAAGACTCCGGCCCCCATACTGGAGGCGCGCCTGCCGTCCCCTCGCCCGCGGCGCCATGGCAGTTGGCGCACGACGCCGCGAACACCCGCGCGCCGGCCGCGGTGTCGGCGGTGAAGGTCGCCCACTTCTGCAGCCGCGCGCTCGCGGCGGCCGACGGTGCCACCGACACGCCGCGCGAGAGAAACGCGAAATAGGCGACGATGTCCCGCATGTCTGGTCCGGCAGGATCGAGCGCCGTCCCGTTCATGCTGCGGCGGAAGCAATCATTGACGCGGTACTCGATCGTCTCGACGACGCCGCTGCGGGCGCGATACTGCGGATACCGGGCGAACACCCCCAGCCACGAGCCGGTCTCGCGCCGCCCGTCGTCGAGATGGCAGCTCGTGCAGCGCAGCTTGTTGCCCACGTGGCTCGCCAAGCTGTCGCGCGTCGCGCTGAGCAGCGCGCGACCCCGCCTCACGGCGTCGCCATACGGACCTGCTGGGATGACCGAGTCTCCCGCGGGCTTGGAGCACGCAGCCAGGCTGGTGATGCCGAGGAAGACAACGAGGGTACTGGGGCGCACCCGGCGAGATAATACCGGCATTTCCGGAGGGGGCAACCTTTCGTGCGGTGCTCCTATCCAAACGGGCGTATCCTCCACCCAGGATTGCTATGATTGCGCCGCTGCTTGCTTCCCTGCTGCTCGTCGTCCAAAACCATCCAGCGCTCGATTCGGCAACCGTCACGCGGGTCCTCAATCAGCTCAAGGCCAGCGACTCGACGGTATGCGCGCTCGCCGGTCAAGCGCTCGCCAATTATGGCGGGTTCTGGGGTTGGGGCTATTCCGACCCCGGTATGCCGATGCCACGCCCGATGCCGACACCAATGCCGATGCCAGGCGGGGCCGGCGGTGTCCACATGGACATGCACGAGAACACCCGCGACCTGGATGCCGGCGTGCTGCGCGCCTTCCGCGCTGTGATTCGTGACGACAACCGCTGCGTGCGCAACATCGCCGCGCGCGTGCTGGGAAACCATGGCGGCTCGGAGAGCTACAGTCTTTTCAGCGGCCTGCTCAAGGATGCACGCGCCGACTTCCGCGAGACGGGAGCGTTGGGCCTCGGCGAGCTCGAGGACTCACGCGCGATCAGTCCACTCAGCGACGCACTCAGTGGCGATGCCAGTCCGGCGGTCCGTATGACTGCCGCATGGGCACTCGGCGAAATCGAGGAGAAAACCGCGATCGACGCACTCGCCCGCGCGCTGGGTGATCGGGCGCCGGAAGTACGGCGCACCGCCGCGTGGGCCCTGGGTGAGATCGAAGACAAGGGCGCCGTTCGACCGCTTAGTGTGGCGTTGAATGACGACGCCCTCGACGTGCGGCTCGCGGCGGTCTGGGCATTGGGAGAGATCGAAGACGCATCAGCGGTGCCGCTCTTGAGCACGGCCACGAAGGATCGTGACGCGCGCGTGCGCCAGCAGGCGGCATGGGCATTGGGCGAAATCGAGAGCGCCCAGGGGATCGCCCCGCTTGAAGCACTCATGCGGGATCCGGTGGCGGAGGTGCGGAAGACGGCAATCTGGGCGCTGGGGGAAATCGAGGACGGCGGGGCCGTCAGCGCACTCGCGGTTGCGCTGAAGGACAATGACCCGGAAGTGCGCGTGCTGACCGCCTGGGCCCTCGGCGAAATCGAAGATGATCGGGCAGTAGAACCGCTCGTCGCGGCGCTGAAGGACAGCGACGAAGATGTCCGGGCGACCGCGGCGTGGGCGTTGGGAGAAATCGAAAGCCCGCGAGCCCGCGACGGACTGACGGCCGCGCAACGGGACGAAGTGGGTTCGGTCCGTCACGCGGCGACGTGGGCGCTGCGGCAGATCGACGACAACAACGACGATCATGACGTTCGCGTGCGCGTGCGACCGCGCGTGAAGGTCAAGCCTTGATCCGACCTCGCTCGACGATCTGAAAGTAGTCGCGCAGCTCCTCGGCTTCGGTGACATCGTCCCAGCCGAGGAGCTGTTTCATTTGCGCGGCGACCTTGGGGACAACTGACCGGGCCTGATCTGGAACCTCATAGAACAGATGCAGTCGCCGGATCAGGACGTCCTGCACGCGGACGGCGATCTCCCGCTCGACGGCATAGGTGATTTGGGCCCAGATCTCGGGGCGGCCCGGGACGATCGGTTCGCCGAGCCGCCGATCGCGGTCCACGAGATTGAGCACGGCGGCCGCCTCGCTACCGTAGTACGCGACCAGGTGGCGTGCCGTCGCCTCGGGAGCACCACGGGCCCGCGCGGCTTCGACGAGCACCTCGAGCTCGGCGGCCTCGCCGCCGGGCAGCGGCTGCCGATCCGTGGGCGCGCGCGGCGCGAGCGGACGACCGTCGAGCTCGTGCAGGCGCGCCGCGACGCGATCCACGACATCCCGCGCCATCACGCGATACGTCGTCAGCTTCCCGCCTGCGATCGAGATCAAGCCATGCGGGCTTTCAAGCACTCGATGCTCGCGCGAAACCTGCGACGGATTCGCGTGATCTTCGCGGAGCAAGGGACGCAACCCCACCCACGCCGAGACGACGTCATTCGAGGCCAGGTGCGCGTCAGGAAACGCCGCGTTGGCCGAGCGGAGGAGGTACGTCACATCCGCCGCCGTCACGCGCAGCGCATCGGGGGAGGCGTCCGCGTCGGTATCGGTCGTCCCGATGTAGGAGAGATCGCCCCATGGCAGCACGAACATCACCCGGCCATCGATCTGCGACAGCAGGGTTACCGCGTGCTCGTTGCCCAGGCGCCGGCGCGGCACGGTGACGTGCGCGCCTTTGGTGAGCCGCAGGATCGGCGCCGCGTGCGGATCATCGAGCTGGCGGAGGCGGTCGGACCAGGGGCCGGTCGCGTTCACCACGACGTTGGCGCGAATGTTCGCGGTCTGGCCCGTCAACACGTCGCGCACGATCGCGCCGCGCACGCGCCCGTCGGGCTTGAGCAGCGCCGTCGTCTCGACGTAGTTGGCCGCGAGCGCGCCGGCACGGATGGCGCTGCGCACGGTTGCCATGACGAGGCGCGCGTCGTCGGTCTGCGCGTCGTAGTACAGTGCGGCGCCGACGAGGCCGCGGTCGCGCAGCCCCGGTTCGACGCGCCGCACCTTCTTGGCGCGGAGCCAGCGATGCCAGTGCACGTTGCGGAATGCGGACAGCAGATCGTAGAGCCACATCCCGGCGCGCAGCTTCCACGCGGGAATCCGGCCGCCGCGATAGACGGGAAAGAGGAACGCGAGCGGCCGCACGAGATGCGGCGCGATGTTGAGCAGCACGCGGCGTTCGTGGCTCGCTTCGAACACCAGGCGCAAGGCGCCCTGCTCGAGGTAGCGGATGCCGCCGTGGATGAGGCGCGAGGAATGCGAGGATGTGCCCGCGCCGAAGTCGGACTTGTCGACGAGCGCCGTGCGGAACCCGCGCAATGCCGCGTCGCGCGCAATCCCCGCCCCCGTAATGCCGCCGCCGATGATGAGCACGTCCACCGGCGTCTCGGCCATGGACGTCCAGGCTGCGGCCCGCGTTTGCTCCAACTCCCCTCCACTTGGGGCTGGTGGTAGGTTTCGACTCCCAGGAAGAGGGAAAGAATCTAATGCCCGGTCTCAACGGACGGCGCGTGGCAGTCGTCGCCGGCGTCCGGACGCCGTTCACTAAAGCCGGCACGTCACTGAAAGACGTGCGGGCCGTTGATCTCGCGCGCTACGCGGCCCGTGACCTGCTCGAGCGCACGAATCTGGACGGCACTGAGGTCGATGAAGTCATCTTCGGCCAGGTCGTAGCTTCCCCGCTCGTGCCGAACATCGGGCGCGAGGTGAGCCTGCTGCCGCAGCTTCCCCCGGAAATCCCCGCATACTCACTGAACCGCGCGTGCGCCTCCTCGAATCAGGCGATTACCGCCGCCCAGGATCAGATCTCCCTCGGCAACGCAAGCATCATCATCGCGGGCGGTGCCGAGGCGCTCTCCGATATTCCGATTCTCGCCTCACGCCGCCTCGCCGATATCCTCGTCGAAGCCAGCAAGGCCAAGTCGCTCGGCGCCCGCATCAGGACCTTTGCCAAGATCCGGCCGCGCGACCTCGTGCCAGTCGCGCCCGCGATCGCCGAGCCGTCGACCGGTGAGTCCATGGGCCAGTCGGCGGAAAAGATGGCAAAGGAGAATCACATTTCGCGCGAGGCGCAGGACCGCTGGGCGCTCCGCAGCCACACGCTGGCCGCGCAAGGCACGGCGGACGGGCGTCTCACGGCAGAGATCGTGCCCTGGCTTCCCACCCGTCCTGGTGGCGAGATCGTCCGGCAGGACAACGGCATCAGACTCGACACGTCGCTCGAGCAGATGGCGAAGCTGAAGCCCGTCTTCGATCGCCGCTACGGCAGCGTGACCGCCGCGAACTCCTCGCCCCTCACCGACGGCGCCTCCGCGGTGCTGCTGATGAGCGAAGAAGCCGCGCGGGCGCTCGGCTATGAGCCCCTCACTTTCATTCGTGCGTACGCGGTGGCCGCGGTCGATCCCGGCTGGCAGCTGCTGCAGGCGCCGATCTTTGCGGTGCCCAAGGCGCTGGAGCGCGCGGGCATCCAATGGAAAGACCTCGGCCTGGTCGAGATTCACGAGGCATTCGCGTCGCAGGTGCTGTCGAATCTGCAGGGCTTTGCCGCCAAGGGGTGGGAGATCAACGAGGACATCATCAACGTCATGGGCGGCTCGATCGCGATCGGCCATCCCTTCGGCGCCACTGGCGGCCGGCTCGTGACGACGCTCTCCAATGAGATGCGGCGCCGCGATGTGCAGTTCGGGCTCATCTCCGTGTGTGCCCAGGGCGGCATGGGATTCGCCATGGTATTGGAGCGCCGCTAGTGTCGACGATCGCTCGTCCGCCGGCGCGCTCCGCTCCTGCCGTCACCTGGGATGTCACCGACGGCATCGCGACCGTCGTGCTCGACCTCAAGGGCCAGCCGGTCAACGTCATTTCACGGGCGGTAAAGGACGAGTTCCTGGCCTGCTTCGCGGCTTTGGCCGACGATGCGCACGTCCGTGCCGTCGCCTTTTTTTCCGGTAAGCCCGAGAACTTCATCGCGGGCGCCGATATCGAGGAGTTCGTCACGCTCACCTCGGCCGCCGAAGCCGAACGCCTATCGGCCGACGGGCAGGAAATGCTCGAGCGCGTGGCGCGCTTTCCGAAGCCGATCGCCGTGGGTATTCACGGCGCCTGTCTCGGCGGCGGATTCGAGTTCGCCCTCGCCTGCCATTACCGCGTCGCTACTGACCACCCCAAGACACAGATCGGCTTACCCGAGGTGCAGCTCGGCATCATCCCGGCGGCGGGAGGCTGTCAACGCTTGCCGCGCCTGATCGGCCTGCGTGCCGCGCTCGACATCATTCTCGCCGGGAAGACCGAACGCGCCTCCAAAGCCTTCCGCCTGGGCATGGTGGACGAGCTGGTGCCACCGCCGATCCTGACCGAGATCACACTGGCCGCGGCGCATCGCATGGCCGGCGGCTGGCGTCCCAAGCGAAAGCGTCGGGGCGGATTCGTCGGATTCCTCCTCGACGGCAATCCGCTGGGCCGGCGGATCGTGTTCCGGATGGCGCGCACGCAGGTGCTCGAGCGCACGGGCGGCCACTATCCGGCTCCGCTCGCGGCGCTCGAGGCCGTCGAGTATGGCCTGCGGCACGGAATGGCCGAGGGACTCAAGCGCGAAGCGCAGCTGTTCGGCCAGTTGGCGGTGACCGATGTCTCCCGTAAGCTCGTGCAGATTTTCTTCGCGACGAATCAACTCAAGAAGGATCCGGGCGTCCCGAACGCGCCGCCGCCCGTGCGTGTGCAGCGGCTCGGTATCATCGGATCCGGTTTCATGGGCTCCGGCATCGCCGGCACCGCCGTGGTCCAGGCGGGGGTCGACGTACGGATGAAGGACGCCGACGTCGCCCGCGTCGCGCAAGGCATTCTCGCGGCGCGCGCCATCCTCGATGACAGGGAGAAGCGGCGCAGAATAACCAAGTACGAATACGCGCGACTCGTCGCGCTCCTCTCTGGTGGCGACACCTACGCAGGCTTCGGCCGCGCGGAGCTGACGATCGAGGCGGTGTTCGAGGAGCTCGGCGTCAAGCAGCAAGTGCTCCGTGAGGTCGAGGCGGTGCTGCCCCCGAGGGGTGTGTTCGCGTCCAACACCTCGACGATTCCGATCACGCGCATCGCTGAAGCGGCTAGCGCGCCCGAGCGTGTCATCGGGATGCACTTCTTTTCCCCGGTCGCAAAGATGCCGCTGCTCGAGGTCATTCCGGGCGCGCGCACGGAGCCGCAGACCGTGAGTACCGTCGTCGCGTTCGGACGGAGGATGGGGAAGACGGTGATCGTCGTGCAGGACAGCCCCGGCTTCTGGGTCAATCGGATCCTCGCGCCCTACGCCAACGAAGTCGGCCATCTCCTCGCCGAGGGAGCGCGGATCGAGGACATCGACGGCATGGCCGTGCGTTTCGGCTTCCCGGTGGGACCGGTGACGCTGCTCGACGAAGTTGGGCTCGACGTCGCGCTCAAAGTCGCGGGCGTCATGCAGGAGGCCTACGGGGACCACATCCAGCCGGCGGCCGGCCCGGGGATCGCCGCGCTCGTGAAAGCGGGCCGTCTGGGCCGCAAGTCGGGCCGCGGCTTCTACATCTACAAGGACGGCAAGAAGCGCGGGGTGGACGAAAGCGTCTACGAGCTCCTCGGCGTCCATCCCAATGGGGGCCCGCGTCCCGCCGAGATTCTGCAACGGCTCGTGCTCGGAATGGTGAGTGAAGCGGCACGGGCACTCGGCGAGGGCGTCGTGCGAAGTCCCCGCGATGGCGACATCGGCGCGATCTTCGGATTCGGGTTTCCGCCGTTCCGCGGCGGGCCGCTGCGCTACGCCGACGACCTGGGAGCCGAGCGCGTCGTCACCGATCTGGAACGGCTTGCCGAACGGCACGGCCCCCGGTTCGCGTCGTGTGAAGTCCTCCAGGAGCATGCCCGCGCCGGAACCAAGTTCTACGGCTGATGCTGCGCGCCGTATTTCTCTGGCTGAGCGAACAACCGCGCATCTTCAGGTTCGTTCGGAAGAACCGGCTCGCGCGCAAGCTGGCTTCGCGGTTCGTCGCCGGCGAAACGATCGACGAGGCGATGGGCACGGTGCGCGACCTGAACGCGAGTAACCTGTCCGCGTCTCTCGATCTGCTCGGCGAATCGGTGCTGCACGCCGAGGAAGCGCAGCGTGCCTGCCGTACCTATCTCGACCTGCTCGAGCAAATTCACGGCGCCAGGGCCAATGCCAACGTCTCCGTCAAGCTCACGCAAATGGGACTCGACATCGATGAGGCGCTGTGCGTGGGCAACATGCGCGCGATCATGGGCACGGCAAAGCAGTACGATTCATTCGTGCGGATCGACATGGAGCAGTCGAGCTACACCGCGCGGACGCTGCAGCTGTTCACCGCCGTGTTCTATCCGGAATTCGGGAACGCGGTCGGCGTCGTGCTGCAATCCTACCTGCGGCGCACCGCGGTCGACGTGGAGGCCATGATCGCTCTGGGCGCGCGTGTGCGACTGTGCAAGGGAGCCTATCAGGAGCCCGAGGATGTCGCCTTTCCCAACAAAAGCGACGTGGATGCCAACTACATCGCCTGCATGGAGCGGTTGCTCGAGCGAGGCAATTACCCCGGCATCGCGACGCATGATGTGAGGATCATCGATCATGCGAAAGCGTTCACGAAAAAGCAGGGAATTTCCGCCGAGCGATTCGAGTTCCAGATGCTGTACGGCGTCCGGCGCGATCTCCAGTACCGACTGCGGCGCGAAGGTTACAACATGCGCGTGTACGTCCCGTTCGGGACGCACTGGTATCCGTATTTGATGCGGCGTCTTGCCGAACGCCCCGCCAACATCGCGTTCATCACGGCCAACGTTCTCAAAGAGTGGACGACTCGACGTTAGGCGGTTACCAGACAGTGCACGGAAGACCTCCGGCATTCGGTGCGGCGGACGGCCAGGCGTACTCGGTCGCCACGTTCGCGGACGACGCGGCCGAGACCGGCCGCTACGGGGCGGCGCTCCTGTTTGTCCGGTGGGGTGAAGGAGAAAAGCCGGTGGGGCACCTGGAAACCGATTACATCGCGTTCGGCTCGACGCCCGATGAAGCGCTCGCACCGGTTCTTGCCCTGACGCTGGAGCAGGTGAAGGCTCATCTCGATCGCTGCGTCGCGCGGGGCAGCGCGTGAGCGCCATCAGTGGTGTCGTGCTGGCGCGCACGGCCGGCGGCTACCGCGTTCACACCGACGCCGGCGAAATCATTGCTTCACTCCGCGGCAAGCTGAAGTACAAGGACTCGGATCGGGTTGTCCCCGGAGACGTCGTTGTGCTCGAGGGATCGACGATCGCCGAGATCCGCCCGCGGCGGTCCGTGCTGGCGCGCCGGGCGGCGCAGGGCAGCAGTGGCGCGGGTCCGCGGCGCGCACAGCCGGTCGCGGCCAACGTGGATCAGGTGATCGTCGTGACCTCCGCCCGTGATCCGGAGCCGAGCCCCAGGATGATCGATCGTTTCCTGGTGATCGCGGAAGCGAACGGCCTTCCGGCAGCGATAGTCCTCAACAAGATCGAGCTCGACCGCTCGATCGAAGAAACTCTGGCGCGCCGCTTCAAGACCGCCGGCTATCAATTACTGGGAACGTCGGTGAAGGCGGATGAGGGCCTCCCCGCGCTGCGCGACTTGCTGCGCGGCCGCCACTCGGTCTTTACAGGCGCGTCGGGCGCGGGGAAGTCGAGCCTGCTCAACGCCCTCGAGCCAGGGCTCAAGCTGCGTGTTGGCGCGATCAGCGAGAAATGGCGCACGGGGAAGCACACCACCACGGCCGCCGAGCTCGTGCCTGTTGCTGGCGTCGGTTACGTCGTCGATACGCCCGGCCTCCGCGAAATCGGCGCCTGGGGCATCGATCCCAACGAGCTTGGTGCCTGCTTTCCGGAATTCCGCCCGTATCTCGATCAGTGTCGCTTCGACAACTGCCGGCACCTTGCCGAGCCCGGCTGTGCCGTGCGGGGGGCGCCAGCCGGCGCCATCGATCCCGATCGCCTCGTGTCCTATGCGCGGATCTACGAAGAAGTCAGCGAGCCTTCCTGGTCCAGCGGCCGGCGTCGCGGGAGGTAACCTTGGCCATCATTTGCGTGAAGGCATCGTCGAGATCGATGTGCTGCGAGTTGGCCATGCAGATCACGACAAAGAGAATGTCCGCCAGCTCCATCGGAATCGATCCAGGCGCTTCGTCGGGTTTCTTCGGCTTTGGACCGAATTGATGATTGACGTCGCGTGCCAGCTCGCCGACTTCTTCGGCGAGGCGCGCCACGTTCGCGAGCGGCGGGAAATAGCCCTGCTCGAACTGGCCGACCCATCGATCGACCGCTTGTTGCGCCTCACGAAAGCTCATGTCTGACCTCGTCGCGCCCTTTAGGGGTGAGCGGTACGCCGCCATCGACCGCCTCAGCTCGCTGATCTCGCCGCCTTATGACGTCATCGATCAGGCCGAACGGGCGCGCTACGCGGCGCTCGCCGCTGAGAATATCGTGCACGTCATGCTGCCGGAAGCACCGCCCGGCGGTGCTGGCGAGGACCGCTACCGCCTCGCCGCCGAACGCCTGGCCGCGTGGCGGCGCAAGGGCGTGCTGCGGCGCGACTCCGAACCGATGCTGTATGTGCTCGCACAGGACTTCACGTTGCCCACCGGGGAGCGGCTCACCCGACGTGGCGTGTTCGCTGCCGTCGCCGCGGAGGGCTACGAGCCGCGCCGCATTCGTCCGCACGAACGGACGCACGCCGGGCCGAAGGCCGACCGCTTGGCGCTGATGCGCGCCACTGCGACCAACATCGAGTCGATCTTTCTGCTCGTGCCCGATCGCGACCGTGCACTTGCGAATGCCGTGGCTCAGGCTTCGCAGGGGACCCCAGACGCGACAGCCGAGCTGAACGGTGTCGGCATTCGTCTCTGGATCGTGCGCGACCCGTCCCACTTCCCTCTTCCCCCGTCCCCGCTGTATATCGCCGACGGTCATCACCGTTACGAAACGGCGAGCGGGTACGCGCTGGAGAATCCAGCCGCTGATCGCGTGCTCGCGCTGATCGTGTCGGCGCAGGATCCGGGACTCGCGGTCCTGCCGACGCATCGGGTGATCTTCGGAACGGGACGCGAGTTGGATCGCATGCTGACGCGCTGGCGCGAATGGTTCGACGTCCAGCCCCTCGCGGCGGGCCACGATCCGGTGACGGCGCTCGCGTCGCTCGGCCGCGACCGCACCGCCTGTCTCGTGGCCGACCGCTCGCGCATCCTGGCGCTGCTACTCAAGCCGGGCGCGCTCCCCGACCGATTGCCGAGCCTTGCCCAGAGCAGCGCCGTCCGCGATCTCGATGTGGCCCGGATCGAGTCGCTCGTCGTGAAGGAGATTCTCGGCGCAGGGATGTCGACGCCGATCGTGCGCTACGTAGCCGACGCGAACGAAGCGCTCGGCATGGTTCAGCAAGGCGGTGCGGCCGCCGCCGTGCTGCTCAATCCCACGAAAGTCGAACAGGTCTTCGCGGTGGCGGATGCCGGCGACGTCATGCCCCCGAAATCCACGTACTTCGTCCCGAAAGTGCCGAGTGGGCTAGTCCTGCGGCCCGTGTCGTAGCGCGGCGATGAGAGCCCTGCAGAACTGCGGCAAGTCGGCCGGGGTGCGCGACGAGATCAGGTTGCCGTCGACGACAACCGCGCTGTCTTCCCATACGACGCCGGCATTCTCCATGTCGTCCTTGATGGCACGGACACTGGTCGCGCGCTTGCCTTTCAGAATCTTCGCCGAGATCGGTACCCAGCCGGCGTGACAGATGAAGGCGACCGGCTTCCCCGCCTGGTAGATCTCACGCGTCAATCGCAGAACGTTATCGGACCGCCGCAGCTGGTCGGGAGCAAATCCACCCGGAATGACGAGGGCGTCGAAGTCGGACGCTTCGACTTGGTCGACATTAGTGTCGACCGTGACCGGATAGCCGCGCTTTCCGGGGTAGGTCTTCTCACCCATTCCCGCGACGGTCGTCGCGGCGCCCTCTTCCTCGAGACGGATTTTCGGATACCACAGCTCGAGATCCTCGTAAAGAGCTGCCGCAAAGAAGAGAACGCGCTTGCCTTTGAGGGTCATGCGAGGAACCTATATCTTTGGCGTCTGTGAGGCCACGTCAGCAAATTCTCGATAATCTGGACGCGGTTTACCGTGAAGCGTACGACCGTGCCAAAGCGGCCAAAGATGAGCGCCGAATGGCAGACCTCGACGCTGCGTATCAACGAGAGCAGCTGCTACTCGAGGTCCTCCTCGATATTCGCGACGGCCTGAGCGGGCCGAAGCAAAAGTCACCATCCGATACGACCGGCAACCCACTCGCCGCGCTCGACACCATTCGTCGGATCACCAAGCTGCGTTAGGAGGTCGCGTGCGCCGTCTGCCGCTCGCCGGTCTGGTCACCCTCGTGCTGCTCGCCGGATGCGGGCGCAAGGCGGACATCGTCATTCAGGGCGGTCAAGTCTGGACCGGTCTCTCGACGGGCCGCGGCCAGCCCGGCGCCGTCGCCATCGCGGACGGCAAGATCCTCGCGGTCGGCGATTCCGCCGACATCGCACGCTTCGTGGGTTCCAAGACCCAAGTGCTGCACGCCGCCGGCGGCCTCGTCATGCCGGGACTCGCCGACGCCCACACGCACTTCATCGACGGTGGCTTCCAGCTGGCCTCGGTGAACTTGCGAGACGCTGCGACGCCGCAGGAATTCGTGCGCCGGATCAAGGAGTACGCCGGGCACCTGAAACCCGGAGAATGGGTCCTGGGCGGCGATTGGGATCACACGCTGTGGCGCGGCGCTCCCTTGCCGCACCACGACTGGGTCGATTCGGTCACACCGAATAATCCCGTGTATGTGTATCGCCTGGACGGACACATGGCGCTGGCGAACGCTGCCGCGATGCGCGCTGCGAAGATCACGAGCGCCACACGCGACCCCCTCGGCGGCGAAATCCCCCGCGATGCTCGGGGCGAACCGATCGGGATTTTCAAGGACAACGCGGAGAATCTGATCGAAGCCGCTATCCCGGCCTCCTCTGCCGAGCAGCAAGACTCCGCGTTAGCGCGCGCGCTGGCGCATGCCGCATCACTCGGCGTGACGGCGACGGGAAACATGTCGGCCTCGTGGACGAATCTCGCCGCGTACAAGCGCATGGAGCGGGCCGGCCGCATGACGCTGCGTGTCTCGCTCTATCTGCCGATCGACGACTGGCATACTGTGGCGGACAGCGTGCGGCGCAATGGGGCCGGCGATGACTGGGTCCGGATTGGTGGCGTCAAAGGGTACATGGACGGCTCGGCGGGATCGCGGACGGCGTTCTTCTTCGAGCCCTTCTCGGATTCAGCGGGATACTATGGGCTGATGCGTCAACCGGAATCGGACATGCGCGCCTGGGTCGGCGGGGCGGACTCCGCCGGCCTGCAGATTGCCGTCCACGCGATCGGCGACCGCGCCAACGCTATCATTCTGGCGATCTACGACAGCGTCGCACACGCGCATGGCGCCCGCGACCGGCGTTTCCGAGTCGAGCACGCGCAGCACCTGCGTCCAGACGACATTCCGCGCTTCGGTGCGCTTCGGATCGTGGCGTCGATGCAGCCCTATCACGCAATCGACGACGGCCGGTGGGTCGAGCAACGCATCGGCCCCGTGCGCATCAAGACCACCTACGCGTTCCGGACTTTGCTCGACACTGACGCACCGTTGGCGTTCGGGTCGGACTGGACCGTCGCGCCGCTCGATCCGATGCTCGGCGTGTACGCGGCCGTGACGCGACGCACCCTCGACGACAAGAACCCCAACGGCTGGGTGCCCGAGCAGAAGATTACGGTTGGAGAAGCGCTGCGCGCGTATACCTACGGCAATGCCTGGGCGACCTTCAATGAGCAGAAATGGGGAACACTGGCGGCCGGTCGCTTCGCGGATGTCGTTGTGCTCGATCGCGATCCGTTTGCAGTAGCACCGGAGTCGCTCGGCACCGTGAAGCCCCGCTACACAATTGTCGGAGGTAAGGTCGTTTACCGAAAACAGTCCTAGCCTGCGTATTTAAAACCAGCCTCAGCAAGCGTGAGGGGTTCTCCCTCATGCTCGACGCCGGCGCCGATCACCTCGCCGAGTACGAGCGTATGATCGCCGGCTGGAAGCGTCGCGATGACCCGGCATTCGACCCACCCCAGACCGTCCACCAGCACCGGAACGCCGGATACCGGAGCCGGCTTCGTCTTGATTCCTTTGAGCTTCTGCGGCGCCTGATCGGAGTTGCGCCCCAATTTAGCCGCGAGATCCCGCTGGCCTGTCAGCAGAAGATTGGTCGCAAAGTGGTGCGAATCGCGGATCATGCCGATCGTCTTCGAGGTGTTCTCGATCGCGACCACGACCATCGGCGGCTCGAATGCCGCTTGCGTGACCCAATTCGCGGTCATCCCATGGTCCTCGCCGTTGTGCGTCACGGTGACGACGTAGAGACCATAGGGGAAGTGGCGGAGAATCGCTTTCTTGGCGGCTTCGTCCATGACTGAAGGGGAAATCTAGGCTATTTTCCAACCCTATGGCGTCACGCTCCCGCGCGGCCACCCCCGCCGTCACTCCCCGACCCGCAAAAGCCGCAGCAGCGCTGTCCAAGGCCGATCTGCTCGATATGTACCGGCTGATCTTCCTGTCGCGCCGTATCGACGACAAGGAGATCCAGCTCAAACGGCAGAACAAGATCTTTTTCCAGATTTCCGGCGCGGGCCACGAAGCCGTGCTCGTCGCGGCGGGCAAAGTTTTGCGGCCATCGTACGACTGGTTCTATCCCTACTACCGCGACCGGGCGCTGTGCCTGACGCTCGGCATGACGCCGACGGAAATGCTGCTCGCCGCGGTAGGCGCCGCCGACGACCCGAATTCGGGCGGCCGGCAGATGCCGTCCCACTGGGGTCACAAGCAGCTGAATATCGTCAGCCAGTCCAGCCCGACCGGGACGCAGTTCTTGCAGTCCGTCGGCTGTGCCGAAGCGTGGCTCCGCTACCACCGAATCGACGATCTGAAGGACAAGCCCATCCACGGCGACGAGGTCGTCTACTGCTCCGCCGGCGACGGCACGACAAGCGAAGGGGAATGGTGGGAGGCGCTGAACAGCGCTACCAACCTGAAGCTGCCGGTGCTGTTTTTGATCGAGGACAACAAGTACGCGATCTCGGTGCCCATCGAAGTGCAGACCGCTGGCGGGTCAGTGTCGAAACTCGTTGCGAACTTTCCCAATCTGTTGATCGAGGAAGTCGATGGCTGCGACCCGATCGCATCCTATGCCGCGCTGAGCCGCGCCGCGGAATGGTGCCGTCAGCGTAAGGGTCCCGCGCTCGTTCACGCCCACGTGATTCGCCCCTATTCGCATTCCCTGTCCGACGACGAGATCCTCTACAAGCCGCCGCGCGAGCGCGACGAAGAGGCGAAGCGTGACCCCGTGATGGCGTTCCCAAAGCGGCTACTCGAAGAGGGCGTCGCGACCGAGTCGGAAATCGCGGCGATCAAGGCGCAAGTCGAGGAAGAAATCCAGGTCGCCACCGACATGGCTCTCGTCGCGCCACAGCCGAAGCCCGAGACCGCCCTGCAGTGGGTGTACTCGCCCGACGTCGATCCGACGTCAGAGCAATTCGACACCGAGGACGATCCGCACTTCACGGGCGAGCCGACCACCATGGTGGATCTGCTCAACGCCTGCATGAAAGACGAGATGAGGCGCGATCCGCGCATCCTCGTGTTCGGGCAAGACGTCGCGGATGTCAGCCGCGAGCAGTACCTGAAGGAAGTGAAAGGCAAGGGCGGCGTCTTCAAAGTCACGTGGGGACTGCAGCGGCAGTTCGGCAGCGACCGCGTCTACAACTCGCCGCTCGCCGAAGCCAATATCGTCGGGCGGGCGATCGGACTGGCGACACGCGGGCTCAAGCCGGTCGTCGAGATCCAGTTCTTCGACTACATCTGGCCGGCCTATCATCAGATCCGTAACGAGCTGGCGACCTTGCGGTGGCGCTCGAGCAACGCGTTCAGCGCCCCCGCCGTCGTGCGCGTGACGTATGGCGGCTATCTGAAGGGCGGCTCCGTCTATCACTCACAAACCGGCGCCGTGATCTTCACGTCGGTCCCGGGGCTGCGGGTCATCTGTCCGTCCACCGCCCTGGACGCCAACGGGCTGCTGCGCACCGCCATCCGCTGCGACGATCCCGTCATCTTCCTGGAACACAAGCACCTCTACCGCCAGACCTACAACAAAGCCCCGAATCCCGGTCCGAACTTCATGATCCCCTTCGGAAAAGCGAAGGTGGTGCGGGAAGGGACGGCGCTGACGGTCGTGGCCTATGGCGCCGTGGTGCAGCGCACCCTCGTCGCCGCCAAGGAGCTCGAGGAAACGGACCGGGTCAGCGTCGAGGTGATCGATCTGCGGTCGCTGTCGCCGGTGGACTGGGAGACGATCGAGGCGTCGATTCGGAAGACGAACAAGGTGATCGTCGCGTACGAAGACGCGTTCTCGTGGGGGTACGGCGCCGAGATCGCGGCCCGTATCGCCGATCGGTGCTTCCCATGGCTCGACGCGCCGGTGAAGCGCGTGGCGTCGACCGACACGTTCGTCGGGTATGCGCCCAACCTCGAGGACTACATCCTTCCACAGGTGGAGGACCTCGCACAGGCGATGCGCGAGCTGCATGCGTTCTAAGCCGGCACTCACATATGGCTTTCTCTTCTTTCTGTCGGGCGCCACCGGTCTGATTTACGAGCTGCTCTGGGTTCGCGTCCTCTATCAGTCATTCGGTTCCACCATTCAGTCCGTCACAACCGTTGTCGCCGCCTACATGGGCGGCCTCGGCCTGGGCGCCTGGCTGTTCGGGCGCCGCGCGGACCGCTCGCCGCGTCCGGCCGTGCTGTACGGCTGGCTCGAAATCGCGATCGGCACCTTCGGCATCCTCTCGCCGCTGATCCTTGGTCTCGCGCACTGGATATACATCGGCGCCGCCGGCGCGTTCGCGCTTGGCGGAGGAGCCAGCGTCGCACTGCGCTTTGGGTTGGCGGCGCTGGTTCTGCTGATTCCGACCACGCTCATGGGCGGGACACTGCCTGTCCTGACGCGTGCACTCATGGGCGACGATCGTGCACTCCTCAAGCCATCGCTGGGCCGGCTCTACGGATTGAACACACTCGGCGCGATGATGGGTACGGCGCTCGCGGGATTCTTTTTGATCGAGTTCGTCGGTGTTCGCGCCTCGCTGTTCGCGACCGCTGCGGTCAACCTCGTGATCGGCGTCGCCGCGATAGTACTTGGGCGTCAGCAAGACGCGTTGGAAGTCGGACACACGCCCGCCGAGGAGAACCTCCACCAACCTTCACCAACCTCCACCGCCCTCCACAACCTCGCTTTAGCGCTTCTTGCCCTCACCGCCTTTGCAGCCTTGCTCAACGAGATCGCCTGGACGCGCGTGCTGATCATGATCGTCGGGGGGTCGACCTATGCCTTTACACTGATCCTGCTCGTGTTTCTGCTCGGCCTCGGCCTCGGCAGCGTCATCGTCGCCCGGCGCAGTGCGCCGCGTGCCGAGACCGCCGCAACCGCGGCGCTCGCCCAGGGAGTGACCGGCGTCGGCGCCGCCGCACTGTTCGTGCTTTTCGGATTCTT
>Ga0210382_10000127_pt1 | contig 29618 bp, 19 predicted proteins | sample PLMedo_FD_155452 | JGI IMG/M metagenome (GOLD analysis project Ga0210382, IMG submission 155452) | Groundwater sediment microbial communities from an aquifer in East River, Colorado, USA - PLM0_60_coex redo | ecosystem: Environmental > Terrestrial > Soil > Riparian zone | place: USA: East... | reverse complement strand
TATCTCTTCCCGCGCGACGGCGGCGTACCGCGTCCTCTCACCACCGGGAACTTCGACGTACTCAGCGTGCAGCGGGTGGACACCGTCGGGAAATGGGTCTACTACGTGGCGTCACCCGACAGTCCCACGCAGCGCTACCTCTACCGTATCAGCTACGACAAGCGGGGGCCGGCGCAGCGCATCACGCCGACGGGCGAGCCGGGCTTTCATTCCTACAACATGTCCCCGACTGGCCGGTACGCCATCCACGTATACTCGCGCTTCGGCGTCCCGCCGACGACGACGCTCGTGAGCCTGCCGGATAACCACCTGATCCGCACGCTCGTGGACAACGCCCCGCTCAAGGCGAAAGTCGCCAGCCTGCGGCTCGGCACGACCGATTTCCGTCAGGTCGACATCGGCAGCGGCATCAAGCTCAATGCCTGGTTCATCAGACCGCCGAATTTCGATTCCACCTCGCGCTATCCCGTGCTCTTCTACGTCTATGGGGGGCCCGGCTCGCAGACGGTCACGGACGCATGGGGCGGCCAGAATTACGTCTGGTACCAGATGCTGGCGCAGCGCGGCTACATCGTGGCCAGCGTCGACAATCGGGGCACGGGCGCGCGCGGCCGCGCGTGGCGCAAGCTGATCTATCGCCAGATGGGCGTCGTCGAGACGCAGGATCAGGCGGCGGCGGCGCGCGCCGTCGGCCGGCTCCCCTACGTCGACTCGACGCGGCTCGGAATCTGGGGTTGGAGCTACGGCGGGTTCATGTCGCTGAACGTGATCACGCAGGCATCCGACGTGTATCGCATGGCCATCGCGGTCGCGCCGGTGACGCACTGGAAGTACTACGACACGATCTACACCGAGCGCTACAACGGCCTGCCGCAGGACAACGCGGCCGGGTACGACAAGGGCTCACCGCTCACGTACGCGAAGAATCTGAAGGGCCGGTTACTGATCGTGCACGGCACGGGCGACGACAACGTGCATTTCCAGAACACGGAGGCGATGGTCAACGCGCTGGTGGCGGCGAACCGGCCGTTTTCGCTGATGGTGTATCCGAACCGCAATCACTCGATCTCGGGCGGGACGACGCGGCAGCATCTGTACACGCTGCTGACGAAGTTCCTGGAGGAGAATCTGCCGGCGGGAGCGGGGACGGGGGCGCGGGCGGCGATGCCATAGCTGGTGTCCTACCAGCGAACCACCTGCTCGCCGGGGCCCCCCCCGCCGCCGTCGTGGCTGCCGGGGTTCAGCTTCCCGAGGGCGCCGAGAGTCGCGAGCGTGGCGGCAAGAGCGGCCGTCACCACTAGGGCGCCGGTCTTGCCGCGATGCAGGCGCCTCACGTCCACGCGGAGGATGTCCAGCGGGGCCACCCCGATCCGCTGATACATGGGTTGGGAGCCGAACGCGGGCGATCCCGAGCTCGTTCGGACAGCGATGAGCACGCGTCCCTGCACCCGGTCGACGACGGTGCCACGCAGCGGCCGGAAGGTGAGCCCCAGCGAGTCGTGGAGCACCCCTTCGGCCGCGGTTGAGAGCAGTGCCTGTACCTCGGTGCCGATGGGCACGGCCTCGAGCGTAGTGGGCGCGTAGGTGTAACACGCGAGCGAGAGCGCTGCGGCGGCGACGCTCAGCACGATCCGCGATGGCGGCGTCATGGGACGTTCGGGTTCGTCTCGCGCTCGTTCCGCCCGACGGGGAAGCACAGCACGCGCGCCACAGGCGCCGTCATCGTTTCGATCGGCGTGGCGTGGAGCGTATCCGCCACCGACCCGCGGTAGGTCCCGTCGATGTAGCCGCCCGGCACGCTGTTGTTGGTCCAGCGTCGCAGGTCGCCCAGGTGCCGGGCTTCGAGCCACAGCTCGATGGCCCTTTCCGTCTTCAGAGCGGTCCAAGCCTCGGTGAGATTGGTGAATGTGACCCCCGGCAGGGCCAACGCGGTGCGCCGGATGTTCATCTTGGCCCGTGCCGTCGCCGTGTCGCCCGCGACGAGCGCGGCCTCGGCCTCGATCAGCCGCATCTCCCAGCCGCTCGACAGGCGCACCGGCGCCGAGGTCGTCGTGTACTTCGCTTCCGGCCAGAAGGGCACTCGGCCACCGAACTTTGCGACCGCCGCGTCGCCCTTCAGGCCCCCGGTGTCCCACCTCACACGAGGGTCTCGCGTCACGCGATAGTAGCCCTCGTAGAACGTCCCCCACTGGGTGTGCGCGCGGAACGACTGGTTGGCCCGTGCCCAATAGAGGTAGTTGTACTGGTCCGGTGCCGCCGACGAGTACGGCGCTTGGAACACAAAGGCGTTGTTGGAGACCAGCGCGGCATCACTGAGGGCGTCGGACCACGGCGCGAGACCGTACGTCGCCAGGTCGGCGCGCACCGACGCCCGTCCAGCCCGTGCGGCAAGGATGAAATTTGCGGTTTGCGTAGTGGTATCCCCGCTCGCCGTGAAGGTGGCGATCGCATTGGTGAACGCCGTGTCCGCACGTAGGAAGTAGAGCGTGTGGGATCCCAGGCTCCCCGGCGAGAGTACGTACGCTGTCGTGTCTGGTACCACGATGGGGAGCACCGATTGGCAGAAGTTCTCGCCCAGCAGGCGGTTGGCAAAGCCGGCGTAGAGGTACGCCTGCGCGACCAAAAGTGATTTGGGAAACAGCGTATCGGGCATGATACGCTTGAAGCGCGCCACACCGGCCTCGGGGGTGTAGCGTGCCACGTTCGACGACGTCCAATCGGCGTTCATCGTCGCGTCGGTGGGGAGGCCGACCTGCACGTCGGTGGGAATCCCGAAGCTCCCCGTGGAGCCGGCGGGATTGATCTCGAAGCTGACGGCCGCCCCCCAATACAGGAGCTGGCCGCCGGTCAAGGCGCTCGATCCGATGGCGTCGGACAGCGCACGGCGGGCACCGACGACCACGGCGGGCCACGCGGCGGGCTTGTCGAGATCCCTGTCCGGAGTGAGCCCCGGGTTAGTCACGTCGGTGTTACACGCCGGCGGAGCGACAAGGAGCCCCGCCGCAACCACAACAGTCCTGGAGGTACGCATGGGTCGCTCCTTTCTCAGAACGTCATGCGAAGGTTGACGGTGATCACCGCGGGCGGCGGGATGTGTTCGGAAATGTCCCGGTTCTGCGAGTCGAGGGCGTCCCGGCCCACCATCTCGGGGTCGAAGAGGCGCAGCTGGCTGTTGATCCACTTCAGGTAGTTTTGCGCCGTAATGGTCAGCGTCGCGGACGTCACCCGGTGGATGGCCCAACCCACGGGAATCGTGAGCGTCACATCTCGCAGTTTCCAGAAGTCCTGCGGGAACCAGAAGGTATCGAGGTTGTTATTCGCGGGCACACACTCCTTGCGCTCACGGGCCGTGAGCTGCGGAATGTTCGCGTTGTGGAGCGAATCCGTCGGGCCGCCAGGATAGAGAATCGGGTAGGCGCGGGCGCAGGTCGGCCAGCGCACCGACCGGTTCAATGCGTTGAACGACGCGCCGTCCTGGATCCACGCACCGCCCTGATACTCGCCGCGCGCCGACAAGGTGATTCCCTTCGGCATGCGGATCGTCAGGGTCTGACCCAGAGTCAGCGTAGGCTGCTGCGGGCCGAAGATATGGAAGCCGTCGGCAGTGCACGATGACCGGCACACGGTGTCGGGTGCGGCAATCTCGTTTGGGTTATTGATAATGACGCCCCGTGCTGCCATGGGCGGGAATCCGACCTCGACCCAGCCGCCGCCCGCCGCAAAGGGTACGACGGGACCCAAGGCCGTGCGGCCGAGGTCCCGCACCAAGCCATGATTCGTGTAGACGTTGACGCCGAGGTCGAGCCCCCATGCCGGCTTGTTGACCACGGCGCCGGTGACGGCCAGCTCGAACCCGGTGTTGGACATGCTGCCGACGTTCGCAATCTGGTTCTGGGGGAAACCGAGGGAAGAAATCTGGCGCACCGAATACAGCGCGTCGTTCGTCAGCCGGTGGTACCAGGTGGCCTCTAGCGTCAGGCGATTATTGAGCAGCGCCGCGTCGAAGCCCAATTCGGCTTCGCGGGTACGTTCCGGACCGACGAGGGTGTCGCCAACACTCCCCGGCTCAAACCCGGGCTGCCCGCTCGAGGAAGCCGCTCTCCAGCTGCGCACCGCATCGAAAGCCCCCGGGGCGCGACCCGCCCACCCCAGGGCGCCGCGCAGCTTCACCTCGCCCCAGCCCGCCGGCCAAAATGGCTCGTCCGAGATCACGTACGATCCACTGATCTTAGGATACGTTTGGAGCCCGAGCGATTTCCCGAACGCGGTATTGCCGTCGACCCGAACTCCGCCGGTCAAGAAGTAGCGATCGCGGAGCTTGAAGACATTCTGGAAGAAGAAACCCGCGTTCACGACGCGGATGCGCGCCTCGCTCGCCACGTAAAGCGCAGCGTTCGTCACGACGGGAAGCCCAGGCCCCGGGAAGCCCTCCCCGTACGCACTCGTGCGGGCCTCCTCCGCCGTGATGCTCTGGCCGCCTACCGAGAACGTCGAGGTGAGCTGCGGGGATACCCGGAAGTCCACGTTCCCTACGTAGTCCGCGGTGAGGAGCGAGTAGCGGATCTGCTCGTCAAGCAGAATCCCTTGGGGTGAAGCCACGAACCCGAAAGGCCGCAGGTTGCGGTTTTCCTGCTGGGCAAGATCGTATCCCAACGTGAACCGGTTGGAGAACCACGGGAGCGGCGTATATGTCGCTGTGGCACCTGAGACGAATCGCCGGATGCCTGTCGTGATCGATTGATTGAGAAGCGAATCGATCACGACGGGATCGCTGGACGAGCGGTAGTTCCGCTCGGCGCGGTACACGTTCAGCACCAGCCCGTGGGCGTTGTTGCCGGCGGGCGTGTTGGACAAATCGGTGTTTGAGTAGGCGGTGGTCCAGTCCACCCGCAGGTTGTCGGAAAGGCTGAGCCCGACGTTCGCCCGGGTCGAGAGCTTTTTCTCGTTGTCGAGGGGCAGGACACCGTCGTTGTCCTCCGACGTGGCGGAGAGGAAGTACTCAATGCCTCTCCCGCCGGTGATCCCGCCCGCCACCGAGCCGCTGTAGCGCCGGCGGTAGGCGTTGCGGATCCAGGAGCAGCCGGCGGCCGGGGCTTGGTGACACTGGCCGTTGACGGCGCCCGCCGGGCGCAGGTTCATGTAAGGAACGGAGTCAGTGCCGAACGGCCGCAGTTGCGCGTAGCCCTGCGCGGTCTCAAAGGTCCACCGGGGCGCCCCGGCGCTGCCGCGCTTCGTGAAGATCTGAATGACTCCCGCCGCCGCCTCCGTGCCGTACAGTGTGCTCGCCGCCGCGCCCTTGATGATTTCGACGCGATCGACGTCGGCCGGATTGATGTCGTTGAGGGGACTCGCCTGATAGTTGGCGCCGCGGAACCCGTTCGAGTCATCGAAGGGGGGGCGGTTGCGGCGGTAGCCCTCGCTCCGCACGCGCACGCCGTCGACGTAGACGATCGGCTGATTGCTCTGGCTCACGCTGACCGCGCCGCGCAGCCGGATTTGGGCACCTTCCCCCGCCATGCCGCTCGTCTGCATGACACTCAGCCCGGCGGCGCGCGCTTGCAGCAGCTGATCCATGTTGGCCGGCGGATCCTTGACTTGCGATAGGTTGATCTGTGCGATCGAGTTGCCCACCTCGCGGACCCGCGCCTGCCCCGCCGTGCCCGTCACGACGACCGCGTCGAGCTGGAGCAAGCTCGTCGTGAGGGCCACGTTCGCCGGGGTGGTCTGGTCGGCCGCCACCGTGATCCGCAGCGTGGCGACCCTGTACCCGATGGCGAGCACGCGGATCTCGCGCGACCCCTCCGGCACATTGAGCAGGGTGAAGCGGCCGTCAGCCCCGGTGCGCGTGCCGAGGTTGGTGCCGCCGACGGTCACCTCGGCGCCAGCGATCGGCTCTCGGGTCGTCGCAGCCGTGACGGCACCTTGCACCGTGCCCGCCTGCGCGGCCAGCGGTCCCGCGCCGAACGACAGTCCCACCGTGATGGCAGCCGCGGCCAGGACACGCCAGGTCCTGGGGCGCCAGTACGACCAGAGAGACGGCATGTGATCCGCTCCGCTTGGGTGTTGAGTGGGAAATGTCACCGGGGGAAAGCGGTGTCAAGGATGCGCCCTCAAGCAATCAGCCGTGGTCGGTCCGTCTAACAACTCGTGCAAACCGACCGCCCCGCTACTGCACACGACGCTCCGTCGCTCAAGGCTGGCTTCTTCGTAACGATCGCGATCGACTCTGCCGCCGCCCCGTGTCGGGCGCCGTCGATTTGGAGAACGGCTTGACCTTGTTGATCGCGGCGAAGGCTTCAGGTGCGAACGTCGGCCCGTTTTCGGTCGGCGGGCGGTTCCAACGGTTGCATTAAGTAACGTCCGGGGCTATATCCGGCCTGACTCTCAGGAAGGGTCGGCCTTGGATCCTTGGGTGGCCGAGCTCCGGCGCGGCAGGGCCGATGCCGCGTGGGATCTGTTTCTCGATCGATATCGCCGCCTCATTTTCGCGGCCATCCGCCACTACGCCCAGGACTATGACGACGTAATGGATGTGTTCGCGCATGCGTGCGAATCGCTGCGCGAAGCGGATCTCAAGCGCTTGCGCAGCTACTTCGAGCAGCCGTCCCACAGCGCGCGCTTCTCCACCTGGCTCGTCACCGTGGTTCGTCACCTCACCGTTGACTGGTTTCGTCATCGGGACGGTCGCCGCCGCCTCTCCACCGTCGCCGCGGAGCTGCCGCCCCTGCGGCGCCGCATCTTTGAATTCCTCTTCATTAATAAGCGCAGTCATGTCGAATCCTACGAGCTGCTGAAGACCTCCGACGGATTCGATCTGACGTTTGGGCAGTTCCTCGCCGAAGTCAGTGCGACGTATCGTGCGGTTGGCGGCGGGCGGCGCGGGCGGATCCTCCGCGAGCTCGGCGGGCCCGCGCCGCAAGTGGAAGACGTCGAGGATGAGCAGGTTAGCGCGAGCGAGCGGCGCGATGAGCTGGAGGACGCGCTGAGCCGCCTCAGTCCGGAGGAACGCGTGGCTGTCGAGTTGTACGTCGTAGAAGAAATGCCGGCCGACGCGGTGGCGAAGGTGGTCGGTTGGCCGAATGCCAAGGCCGTTTACAACCATGTGTATCGCGCTCTCGCCGTGATGCGTGCACGGTTGAGCACTCTGGACGGCGTTGGCCGTCCCACGTCGGGTAGGATATGAGCGATTTCGACCATCTCGAGCGCCTGCGCGGGCTTTTCCACACGGGCGAAACTCCGATAGCGAAGCCGGACTGCCTCGATGAACACACCCTGGCGGCGCTGGCCGACGGCACCCTCGCGGCTGACGCGCGGAGTCGTGCACTGGCGCACGTTGCAACCTGTCCGCTGTGTCGCCGTGCGGTAGCGTCGGTTGCCGAAGCGCTCGCCGCTGGGCCGATCACTCACGAAATCGAGATCGTCGAAGGACGCCGGCGCCGGCTTGGGCCGATCCTTCGGATTGCGGCGCCGTTGGCGGTCGCGGCGACCGTCCTTCTTATTCTATGGTCTCCAGCGGACGACCGGGCGCCCGGGCACCGCGGACCGCCACCGCCGCCGCCCGCAGCCACGCCCGTTCCGCGGTCGCCGATCGGGACCGTGGCCGCCGTGAATGCGCTCCGCTGGAGCCCCGTCGCCGGAGCAGACCGATATCGCGTGACCGTCTTCGATGCGACGGGTGGCGTGGTGTTCGCGACGGAGGCTCCGAACACCGTCGTCGCATTTCCCGATTCCATCGCGCTCGTCCCTGGTGCGTCGTATCTGTGGAAGGTTGATGCGCGCACCGGCTTTGATCGGTGGGCCGCGTCGGAGCTGGCAGCGTTCTCGATCGCGGGACCGCGGCGGCGATGAGCGTGGTTGGACTGGGGTGCCTTCTCGCTGTCCTGCAATCGCCTGGTTCTGACTCTCTCCGACTGCTCGCTCTCAGCTTGCCTCCCGCTTCGCTCGTCCTCGAAGTACGCGAGCGGCCCCTGGCCGTGCGGGACGCGGTCAACGAGTCGCTGCGACGCGGCGAGCTGGACGCCGCGGGCAAGATCGCCGCGGCGTATGCGATCGCGTGGCGCGATTCGTTTCTCGTGCGCGAGGTCGCGCGCTTTGCGGCCTGGCCTGCGGGGCGCCGGTCGGTGAAGGTGGCGGTTGACAGCATGCGCCGGGCGGGCATCAAAGCGTTCGGAGCCGATGGCCCGCACGCCGCAATCGTGCTGTGGCAGCGCGCGCTCAGGCGCGCCACGACGAATGGCGATTCGGCGGGGATGGCGGCGCTGCTGGGCAACATCGGGGCGGGGCTGCTCGAAGACGGGCAGGTCGACGGCGCCAGCGCATATCTCGAACGCGCGCGCGCTCTCGCGGCGGCGGTCGGCGACGTGCGCGTCGAGGCCAACGCGGTGGGGGCGCTCGCCGGCGTCCAGGAAGACCGTGGTGACCTCGCGAGTGCGCGCGAGTCCTACGCGCAGTCGCTCACGCTGCGGAATCGCATCGGCGACACGCGGGGCACCGCGGCGGATCACAATAATCTTGGTCTGCTGGCGCAACGCGTCGGCGACCTCGACGAGGCGCAAGGCCAATTCGATCGCGCGCTGGCGCTCAATCGGCACGACGGTCGCGATGAAGACGCGGCGAAGAACCTGGTGAACCTCGCGGGTCTCGCGAGTCTCGCCGGGGACTTCTCCCGCGCGGAACTGCTGTATCGCGACGCGCTGGCGACCTGGCGGGCCCACGAGTCCTGGGCCGACGCCGCGGTCGCGCTCCACGGACTCGGCCAGCTCGAGCTGCGCCGCGGCGACTACCCGGCCGCGCGAGTGGCGTTGCGGGAGGCGCTCGCGATCTACGCACGCACCGGGCCGGTGGCGGACGAGCTGGCCGTGCGGCGCGATCTCGCGGGGGCGCTGGCGGCGGCAGGGGATCTGCAAGGCGCGCGGGATGAGCTGAGTCGGGCGCAGCGGCGCGCCGATTCGACCCGTGCGCCGCCCGCCGCGCGCGCCGGGATCGTCCTGGCGCGGGCTGACCTGGCTCTGCAACTGAACACCTTGACCGAAGCGCAGCGCTTGTACGCGCGCGCCGAGGCGCTCTACCGGTTGGCGGCCGAGCCCGCGGGCGAGGCCGAGGCGCAGGAGGGGCGCGCCGTGTTGCTGCTGGTGCGCGACGACGCAGTACACGCGCAGCCGCTGCTCGAAACCGCATTGCGTACGCAGCTGGGATCGGGAAGCCTGCGCGCTGCGGCGTTGACGCGCGTCACGCTGGGACGAGCGGTGCTGACGCGCGGCGACACGGCGGCGGCTCGAGGCCACCTGGCGCGAGCGGTTGGCGAGCTGGATCGAAGTGGCGATCCGGTGGCGGCCGCGGCCGCCCTCGGTGAATGGGCGGCGCTCGAGGCGCATGCGGGCGCCCCGGTCGCGGCCGATTCGCTCTATCGCGCGGCGCTCGCCCGGCTCGGCGACCGCATCGCGCCGGAGGTGGCGTGGCAGCTGCACGCCGGCTGGGCTGGCGTGCTGCGCGGCCAGGGCACGACCGACGCGGCTGCGCGCGAGCTGCGGAGTGCGCTGACCGAGCTCGATCGTCCCAGTCGCACGCTCGTCCTGCCGGAACGGCGGTCGGCGTTTCTCGCCGACAAGTGGGACGTATACGCGCAGCTCGCGCTCGTCGAGGGGGACCGCGGCCGCGTGGGAGCCGCGTTCGAAGCGAGCGAGCGGCTGCGGGCGCGCGAGATGCTCGAGCTTCTTGCGCGAGGGCGCATCACGGCGCCGCCCGACACGTTCGAGGACCTTCTCGCTCGGGAACAGGACCTGCGCCGGCGCATTGCTGAGCTGACGCACGACTTGGCGCAGTCAGACGCGACCGACCAGACGCTCCGCGGATCTGACGTTGCTCTCAACGCCGGCACGACCCGCGAGTCGCTGGTCCGCGCACAAGAGACTTATGCCGACCTCCTCCTCGAGGCGCGCGAGCGCGCACCCCGGCATGCGGCACTCGTGGCGCCCGATGTCGCCACATGGCAGGGCGTGGCGCGGCGACTCACGCCTGACGGCGCGTTCATCGAGTACCTGGTGAGCGACTCGACCACGCTCGCCTTCGTCGTGACCAGCGATACGATTGCGGTGCTCGATCTCGGGACGCGACGGCCGGAGCTCGCGCGCCTGGTTGATTTCACGCGTGGGACGATCGCGACGCGCGGTCCCGGCACCGATTCCCTGTGGCGCGCGCCCCTGCGACGCCTCCACGCGGCGTTGATCGCGCCCGTCGAGGCGACGGGATTACTCGCGGGCAAGAGCCGGTTGGTCCTCGTCCCGCACGTTGAGCTGCAGTACCTGCCGTTCGCAGCGTTGCTGGATACCGCCGGGCGGTTTCTCGTCCAGCGCTACCAGCTGGCGCTGACTCCTTCGGCCTCGGTGTGGATCGCGCTCGGCGACCGGTCAGCGGGACCTCCCGGCGCTGGGCTGGTGGCGTTTGCGCCACAACCCGCGACACTACCAGGGTCCGGTCAGGAAGTGGCGACGATCCGACGCCTTGCCGGGGCGACGCAAATCTTGACCGGCAACGCCGCGACCGAGTCGGCATTTCGTCGCCTCGCGCCCATCCAACGCGTGCTGCACCTCGCGACCTACGGGGTGCTCAACAAGCAGAATCCGCTGTTCTCGTTCGTGCAGCTCGCCTCCGACGGCGAGGAGGACGGGCGTCTCGAGGTGCACGAGGTGTTCGGTCTCCATCTCGCGGCCGATCTGGTCGTGTTGTCGGCGTGCCAAACGGGACTCGGTTCGGGCGCGCTCGCCGATGTGCCCGCGGGCGACGACTGGGTGGGGCTCACGCGCGCGTTTTTGCACGCCGGGGCGCGCCGCGTTGTGGCGACGCTGTGGCCGGTGGACGACTGGGCAACGGCGGCGCTGATGGAGCGGTTCTATGGCGTGAGCAGCGCGACTGAGGATCCCGGCCATGCGTTGGCGTTGGCGCAACGGACATTGCTCCGGACGCCGGCGACGGCGCATCCCTTCTATTGGGCGGGGTTTGTGAGCACGGAGGGGGCGCCGGGCAAGAGGGAAGCGCCGTGAGCAATCGACTTTTCGTCGCGCTCGCCGTCCTCGCGTTGCTCCAGGGTTGTTTCGAGCGCGGGCCGGGATTCGGACCAGAAATTCGAGACCTCCGGGGCGGCGCACGAGAGTCCCTCGTGTCGAACCCCGTGCAGATAGTCGCTGCGACCGGCACCGATGTGTCCCGCTCGATCGCGGTGACATCGGACGCGGGCTTCGCTTATGTCGCGCTGCCGCCGGGCACAGTTCCTAACGGCGGGCTGGCCACGATTCGCAACACGAGCACGGGCAGCAGCCTGCCGGTGGCGATGGCGGACGGCGGCTTCGATGCGGTCCCAATCGCTGCCACCGCCGGCGATACGCTGGCCGTCACCGTCCGTCTCGGCGGAGGGGGCAACCAGCTGCTCTCCCTCGTCGTTCCCGTCAGGCGGCGGCCCAGCGTGGTCCGCACCGATCCCCCGCCACGCAAGCGCGACGTTGCGCTGAACCCGGCCATCGTCGCGACGTTCAGCGAACCGATCCGTGCGACTTCCGCGGCACGCATTCAAGTCCTCATGAATGGCTCACCGGTGAGCGGCAGCGTGGTCCTGACGGCTGACGGTCTGCGCGCAGACTTCCGGCCAGCGCAGCAGCTCGCTCCGAATACGGACTACGTCCTGTCAATTCCCAGGGACGTCGCGGATCTGACCGGCGACCCAATGGGGACAGCGGTGACGGCGGACTTTAGGACGGGGACGACCGTCATCGCCGCCAGTGTCGCGACCGACCCGGTGGCGCTGGTGACGAACCCCTTCAGCCAGACGCTGCGGACGTTTGAAATGCGTGCGATCCGCGACGGTAACGGACAGGTGACTGGATCGTTCATCGGCTTCTATCCCGAGACAGGCGCGCGATTCTCCGGTCATGTGACCTGCTTCACGATCGTGGGTGGCAACGCGGCATGGGTGGGTGGCATCCTCGACAGTACGAACGCCGGTTCCATTACCAATGACGTTGGGAAAGACGTTGAGTGGCGGACTCTCGACAATGGTGCGCCGACGGCCGTGGTGCACGACCAACTCAGCCTTGCGTTGACGGGCTTGGAACCGGGTACCGCGCACGACTGGTGCGCGAACACGCCGCTGGTCTTCCCCCCCGACTCCGAGGAGGCCACGTTGATCGACCTCCTGGGCGGGAACATCGTCGTCAATCCGTCAGGTGCGCCCCCGCCGCCCCCGCCGCCCCCACCGCCGCCGCCGCCGCCGGATTCTGGCAGCATGAGTCAGATCGCGTTCTTCACTCCGTACGAAGCGATTCTGGCGATGAACGCCGATGGCACGAACCTCCGAACCGTGACCACGGGCCCGCGCGACGACAATCCCGCGTGGTCGCCGGACGGCCGGAAGCTGGCTTTTCAAAGCGACCGCACACAGCAGAACGACTGGGACATCCACGTGGTCAACTGGGACGGCTCGGGTCTGCAACACCTGACGTCTGGTCCCACGACCGATCAGGATCCGGCCTGGTCACCTGATGGTCAGAAGATCGCGTTCCTCAGAGACGGCAGCATTTACGTGATGAACGCGAACGGCAGCGGCGTGACGCGACTCTCGTTCGCCGGTTTTGATTCGCACCCCAGTTGGTCGCCGGACGGCTCGCGGATCGTCTTCGCCAGCTCACGGACGGGAGTAAACGCGATCCACCTCATGAACGCCGACGGATCGAACGTGATGCAGTTGACCCGGGACTCGGCGGTGGACTACACCCCATCCTGGTCACCCGATGGTAGCACGATTGCCTTCCAGCGTAATCCCTACGGGTGGGGCACCATTTATCTGATGAGCCCCGACGGCAGCGGCGTCAGGCGATTGGTGGGGGGGCAGAGCCCAACCTGGTCGAAAGACAGCCGCAGGATTCTGTATGAGCTATTCGGAATCACATCTGTGCTTTCGGACGGGACCGGTATGAAACGCATTGGCACTGGGTTCTCCCCAACCTGGTCCCGAGTCGGCAGACTGCCGCCGGAGCCGATTCCGTTCCGGTCAGCCGAGCTAGTGGGGGGCGATGGCCAGGTCGATACCATGCTCGCGATCCTGCCGGAATCCCTCAGCGTGCGGGTGCTGGGGGACGATGGGAGCCCTCAAGCGGGTGCCAACATCCAATGGGACATCTGGTGGAATGGCGACACTGTCTCGGCCTCCCCACAGATCTCGGGTCACTTCGTGGCAACCGACGCCGCGGGCATCTCCTCGGTGCAAGTGCAGCTCGGTGGGTCATTGATTCCGGTGCGCGTGCGGGCCGCCCTGACCGATGGGACCGGACGAAGGGCTGAGGTGGTGTTTACGGAGACCGTAGTTCCCAAGCCCTAACGACTGACGAGCAATCCACCTCCGGCGATCCGTCCAATGACTCACTCGCTGGACGCGCCGGAGGTGGCGGATGAACACGAGCTCGCGGTACGAATCACTCCTGCCCCTGGTCGTTTTTCTCGGTGCCTGTGCAGCCTCCATCAATGACCCTGTAGCTCCTTCGTTGGTGATGCTCGGCGAATGGAGTTATGTGAGTCCTCACGTTGCCAGCGCGGCACCGACTCTGAACGCAGGCCTCCGCGTGCAGATCGGCATCGATTCGCTCGACGGTATGCACTTCTCGGGTCACGTGACGCTGTGGTTCGCCGGTGACGTCGGTATTCCGCCGACCGCCTTCGGGCGGGTCTCCGGAACGGTCGACGGCGGCAACGGCGTGACGCTCGTCATCCCCCGCGCCAACGAACACGCGCTCATGATCATGGGCGAGCTCGCCGGCGACGTGCTCACGGTCGTCGAGTGCCACGCCGGCACGGAGCCCGGACCGTTTGCCGCCCGCACAGCGTTCCGACGACTCAAGGAGGACTCATGAGCACCACGTCTCGCATCCTCGGTTCCCTGACTCCACTCGCTCTGCTCGCGTGCGGCACCGGGCCCGATCGGACAGTCTCCGCGCTCCAGGCCGACCGCTTCGCAAGCGCCGAGTGGTCCGACCCGGTGAATCTGGGTGCGCCGGTCAACTCTTCCGTGAATGATATGAACGCGGCGCTGTCGCCCGATGAGCTGAGTCTCTACTTCGTGTCGGGACGCGCGGGTGGCTTGGGGGGCGTCGACATCTGGGTCTCCCGGCGTGCTTCCCTCGACAGCCCTTGGGAGCAGCCGGTGGACCTGGGTCCGAACGTGAACAGCTCGGGCCTGGAGGCGTCACCGGCCCTTTCTGCGGATGGGCACCTGCTGTTCTTCTCGAGCGACCGTCCCGGTGGGCGGGGATCGAACGACATCTACGTGGCACGTCGAACCGACAAGAAGGACGACTTCAGCTGGGGGCCCGCGGTGAATCTGGGCCCCGACGTGAACACGGCAGCGTTCGAGGCGGGCGGGTTCTATCTCCAGAGCGCCGAAGAAGGGTCCGCGAACTTCTACTTCGTCCGAGGGCCGAATACGGTGGCGCTCGATATCTATGTCGGAGCGGTCAATGTCGACGGGGAGCCGGGCGGTCCCGCCGTGCTGGTCGCAGAGCTCAGCAATCAGGATCCTGCGATCACCGATGCCCACCCCTCACTGCGAGCCGACGGACGCGAGATCTACTTCTACTCCAACCGCGCCGGGAGTCTGGGTGGGTCCGATCTCTGGCGATCCACGCGGCGCAGCGTGCACGAGCCGTGGACGACACCGGAGAACGTCGGGGCACCATTGAGTACCACGGCCAACGACGTTCACCCGTCGCTCACGCACGACGCGCGAACCTTGATCTTCGCGTCAACGCGGACCGGAGGATTCGGTGGAACCGACATCTGGATGGCGACCCGCTCGACAGTCCAGTAGGATTTGAACCTTGATACGCAGAGCCAGCGTCCCCATCCTTCGCGCACTCGTGGCACTCGGCTTCGCGGCCGCCGTGTGTACGTGGGCGATCGGCTGTGGAAAAGACTCCATGGGTCCGCCGCCGCCTCCACCTCCGCCTGGACCGCCGATCGTATCTGACCCGGTGCCAATTCCGGCCGGCGGCGCTGGCGCGTCGTTCTCGGTAACCGGAACGGTCGACATCGACGTCGCATATGTCGCTCTTCCTCCAGGGTCCGCGCCGGAAGGTCAGCTCGCCACGATTCGCAATCTGCGCAGTGGAGACTCGATTGTGGTACCAGTTGGCGAGGGCGGTTTCGACCCTACGGCCATCCCGGCGATCGCCGGTGACAACATTGCCATCGTGGTTCGTGATGCGTCCGGCAACGTGGTGTTCCAACCGCCGCTGCTCGTGGTGGCCGCGCGACGTCCTCCGATTGTGGTCCGCACGAATCCACCGCCGCGCAAACGGGACGTGCCTCTGAACGCGCACATCGTCGTCGTGTTCAGTGAGCCCATCGATGCTGCGACGTTGACCGCTACGTCGCTTGAGCTGCGGCGGGGCTCGTCGCTCGTCACCGGCAGCGTGGTGTTCCGCGATAGTGACCATGTCACGGCCTTGTTCGTGCCGACCGAGCCGCTGGCGCCGGCCACCACGTACACGCTTGCCGTCTCGCAGGAGATCCGTGATCTCGATGGCGAACTGCTGGACACACCCGTGACCGTGGAGTTCACGACCGCGACCGCTGGCGGCTTCGAGGAGTATTTCGTGGACGCGACCGCACCGCTGTCGGGGAACCAGGTCGGGGACTCCGTCGTCATCGATTACACGTTGCGTGTGTTGGACGGCGCGGGCGTCGGAATCGAGGGTGCGATCATTCGCATTCGTGTATCCACCGGAACAGCGGTTCCGCAAACAACGACTTCGGGTTTAGGGGGTCTGACGGCTGGGCAGTGGAGGTTTGCGGGAATCATCGGCGTGCTGCCCGCCGATTCGACAGCTGAGCTTGCAGCCTGCGCCTCCAACTCTCCCACGCGTTGCGATCAGTACTGGCCGATCCTGCTGATCGGATTCAGCCCGCCATGACCCGGCGCCTTGCGTGGATCGGATTGGTCGGTCTGTGGGTGGCGTGCGAGAACGCAACCGCGCCGACCGAGATACCGGAGCGTCCGTTGTACTACCTCAAGGCTCTGACCAATAACGGTGACCGCCAGAACGACACCGTCCTGGCCACGCTGGCGCTGCCTTTCCGGGTGCTGGTCCGGCGCGGCGAGACACCTGCTTCCGGCATCGCCGTGACGTGGGAGATAGACGGGGACACCCTGATCGGCGTGCCGCCTTTCACCACCACCAGCCTCACAGACAACACAGGGATTGCGACGTCGCCATTCAGACTGACCCTCGGCAGCACGGCTGGCCCGTACGCCGTTCGGGCGCGGGTGCAAGGCGTTTTCGTTCCCAGTCCCATCCAGGTGTTTACCGAAGTGCCCTGCGGATCCGCACTCTGCTTTACGGCGACTGCTCTCCCCGGCAGGCCGAGACACCTTCGGTATGTGTCGGGCGATGGGCAGATCGCCACGGTCGGCACGACGCTGGACGCGGATTATGTCGTCCAGAGTACGGACGCGTACGGCAACGGCAGCCCGGGTGCTGTTATCGATTGGGCGGTGACGGCCGGGGGAGGGACGATCGCGCCCACTCAGAGCACGACGACGGCGCCGCGCGGGCTCGCTTCCGCCAGCCACACGCTCGGGTCCTTTGACGAGACCCAGAGCGTGCGCGGGACGGCCACGGCGCTGCCCGGTGCTCCCCAAGTGACGTTCACGGCGACCGGATTTTCTTCGCTGCCCGTGGCATCCGTTACCGTGACTCCCGAGTCAGTGTCAGTGCAGTCCGATCGCACGACTCAGCTGTCGGTGCTGCTGCGCGACGCCGACGGCCGGCTCGTCATCCGGCGCCCGATCACATGGACGAGCCTCGATCCCGCGGTTGCCACGGTCGACACCAATGGTCTCGTCAGAGGCACGAGTCCCGGTACGACCCACGTCGTCGCGGAGAGCGAAGGCGTCAGCGACAGCGCCGCCGTTACGGTGACCGTCGGTCCGCCACCCGTCATCTTCGCCTCCATCGTCGCGGGCGGTTTTCATACGTGCGGGCTCCGCGACGATGGGACCGCATATTGTTGGGGCGAGAACACCTACGGGCAGTTGGGCAACAACACCGTCACGAGCAGCTCGACGCCCGTGGCCGTTTTGGGGGGTCGCAGCTTCAGCACGCTGGTTGCCGGTACGGAGCACACGTGTGGGCTCACCGCGACGGGGACTGCGTATTGCTGGGGCCGCAACGACGATGGTCAGCTGGGCAGCGGGACACACACACATCGCTCAGTCCCGGTTGCCGTCGCCAGCGCCGAGCCCTTCAGCAGCCTCGGCACGGGCGGCTACCACACGTGCGGCGTCACGAGCCATGAAACCGGCTACTGCTGGGGTTGGAACGACAACGGTCAACTCGGCAACGGCACGTTCGACAGCAGGTCGCTGCCGGCCGCCGTCTCGGGCGGACTGCGTTTCGCCGTCATCGGCACGGGATTCGGCTGGCACACCTGCGGCGTCACGACAACCGGGGCGGCCTATTGCTGGGGGAGGGGGAGTGACGGCCAGCTCGGGAATGACTTCAGCATGAGTGCGATTCCGGTGGCCGTGCGTGGGGGACTGTCGTTTACAACAATCGGCACGGGAGCGTTTCATACGTGCGCGGTTACGAGCGCCGATGTGACGAACTGTTGGGGTGACAATCACTGGGACGAGCTGGGCGATAGCTCCACCTCGTTCTCGAGGTCGGCGCCCGGTCCAGTATCCGGCAGCTCAGGTGTCAGTCGTCTGACGTCGGGGTTAGGCCATGGCTGTGAGGTTTCGAGCTCGCGGGCGGCATCTTGCTGGGGCCTGAACAGCGATGGGCAGCTCGGTAACGGCTCCGGCGCTCGGGGGCGCACCCCCGTGCCGGTGTCCGGTGGCCTCACGTTCAGCACGCTGGCGGGTGGCGCCTATCACACCTGTGGGCTTACGAGCACTGGAGCGGCGTACTGTTGGGGCTCCAACGTGTCCGGCCAACTCGGCGATGGCACGACGACGAGTAGTTCCTTACCCGTGAGAGTGGTGAGTGAACCCTGAGCAACAACCTGCATCTGTCCGGGGAATCATGTCTACCTCCAGGGATGCGCATCCAATTCGCCGACCCGATGCGACAACCGTCGTACCCTCATAGCGAATGGTTCCTAGGCACTCGAGCGCGTAGACCCTCCGCACAATCGATAGGTGGGTGACGGTTCCGAGCAACTTCCTTCCCGCCGTCCGTCAAATGCAGCGTCCATCTGAAGCCTGTGAACCCTTGGAGGTTCGCCATGACCATTGTGCCCCGTATCGGGTTGCTGCTGGTTCCTCTAACCCTGATTCTTGGCTGCAGCCGGGACTCGGACCCCACCGGGCTCAGACCATCCGAGCATCGCTTCTCCCGCAATGCCAATCCGCGCCGCGCGGTGCCGGGCCAATACGTTGTCGTGCTTCGCCGCAACGTGAGCGACGCGCGCGCGCTGGCCCGCGATGTCGCGGCACAACACGGCGCGTCGGTGCGGCATGTCTACAGCGCTGCCTTCAACGGCTTTGCCCTCTCCCACCTGCCCGACGCCGCCGTGGCGGCGCTCCGAGCGAATCCACGTGTCGCCTCCGTCACCCAAGACGAAATCGTCCATGCGTTGGACGAGCAGTCCGATGCCTCCTGGGGGCTCGACCGTATCGATCAACGCGATCTGCCGCTCAGCGGCACCTACGCGTACACCGCAACCGGGGCGGGCGTGCACGCCTACATCATCGACACCGGAATCATGTACTCCCACTCCGAGTTTGGCGGACGGGCGTCGCCGGGCATCGATGTGGTCGAAGGCGGAGACGCGAGCGACTGCAATGGCCACGGCACGCACGTCGCGGGAACGATCGGAGGAGCGACGTACGGCGTCGCCAAGGACGTGAGCCTGTACTCCGTCCGGGTGCTGTACTGCGAGGGCTGGGGCTACTGGTCCGATGTCATCGCCGGCGTCGACTGGGTGATTGCCAACCACCAGAGCCCAGCGGTCATCAACCTGTCGCTGGGCGGCTGGTATTTCGACGAGATGAACCAAGCGATCGCGTCCGCGGTGAGCGCCGGGATCTTCGTCGGCGTCGCCGCGGGGAACGACTACGACGATGCTTGCTACTACTCGCCCGCCAGCGCCCCCGAAGCGACGACCGTCGGCGCGACCGATGCGTCGGACGTGGAAGCGGAGTTCTCCAACCGGGGCAGCTGCGTGGACCTCTGGGCGCCGGGCGTGGATGTGACCTCGGCGTGGATCTATGATGACAACGCCACGGAGTTGTTGAGCGGCACGTCGATGGCGACGCCCCACGTCGTCGGTGTCGCCGCGCTCTACCTCGAGACCGACCCCCTGGCGACACCGGAGCAGGTGGATGCGGTGCTCAAGGAGAACGCCACGGTCGATCACATCACCTGGAACGATCCGTTCGGCTACAAGCCTCTCCCTGAACCGGGCCAGGGCTCGATCCTCTACAGCGCGTTCAGCGGCAGCCCGCCGCCGCCGCCGCCGGCACCGGCGGCCCCCTCGGATCTCGTCGCGGCCGCCGCAACCGCCGTACGGATCAACCTCGCGTGGACGGATAATGCCACCAACGAATCGCGGATCGAGATCGAGCGCTGCAGCGGAGAGGGGTGCAACGACTTCCTCAGGATCGCGTCGCGGGGCGCCAATACGACAAGCTTCAGTGACGCCGGTCTCCAGCCGAGCACGACGTACTCGTATCGCGTGCGCGCCAGCAATTCGGGCGGCGCGTCCGAGTACTCGAACATCGCCAACGCGATCACTGCGCCGGCCCTTGCAGCCCCCGGGGATCTCATCGCGAGCGCCATCAGTCGTTCGCGCATCGATCTCGCGTGGGCGGACCCTGGAGCAACCGAGTCTGAGATTCAGGTCGAGCGTTGCGTGGGCGTGGGCTGCAGCGCGTTCGCCTGGATCGCGTCAGTGGGCGCGAATGTCACGACCTTCAGCGATCCGGGGCTCTCGTCGAGCACGTCATACTCGTACCGGCTGCGGGCCTTCAATCCGGATGAATACTCACCGTACTCGTCAGTCGCCACAGCGATGACGCTCAACGATCCGCCCGTGGCGCACTACAGCTGGACGTGCGGCAAGATCAAAGGCGGACGCCAGTGCGCGTTCAACGGCTATGGGTCGAGCGACGACACCGGGGTGAGCGCCTGGTCCTGGACCTTCGGGGACGGCACGAGCGGGAGCGGTCCGATCGTAGACAAAACCTTCGGCTCGCGGACCACCTATACCGTTGTCTTGACGGTCCGGGATCCGGCGGGAGCAACGGGGAGCAGGAGCTGTGTGGTCCAGACGGGGACAAGCGGAAGCTGCTGACCTTCACATGGAGCTCGTATGAACACGACTCGAAGCACCCTGGTTGCCCTACCGCTGGTCGTCCTTCTAGCCGCGTGCCGGCCGGAAGCCGGCCCGATGGGATTCGCGATCGCGGCCGATCGCTTCGCCGCTTCGGAATGGTCCGAACCCGTGAATCTCGGTCCCGTGGTGAACTCGAGCGCCCTCGACGCCAACGCCGGCCTCTCGTCCGACGCGCATACGCTCTTCTTCGTCTCGACACGCACCGGCGGTCTCGGCAACCTCGATATCTGGATGTCGCATCGCCGCTGTCTGGCCTGCGATTGGGAAGCCCCGGTGAATCTCGGTGCGCCGATCAACAGCGACGCGATCGACGCCGCACCGACGATGTCTGAAGACGGCCGCCTCCTGTTCTTCTATAGTGCGCGCGCTGGTGGTTTCGGCCTCGGCGACGTTTACGTCTCCCAGCGCGTGAGCACCGGCGCGGACGGGGACGTCTGGGGCCCTCCGGTGAACCTCGGACCGGATGTGAATACCGCGGCCAACGAGCAGGGCTCGTTTTACGTGCATGAGCCAGGAGAGCCGAACGCCTTCGTGTACTTCAATCGACCGACCGCCGGCGGCAGCCTCGACATCTACCGGGTCGCGGTGTCGAATGACGGCGACGCGCTCGGCCCTGCGGTCCTCGTCCCGGAGCTGAGCGACCCGACCGCGTCCGATCAAAAAGTGGCGGTGAGCGCGGACGGTCACGAGCTGCTGCTGTCCTCGATGCGGGCGGGAGGCTTCGGCAACTTCGACATCTGGCGCTTCACCCGCCAGTCCGCCCAAGACCCCTGGTCGAATCCAACCCATTTGGACGCGCCGATCAACGCCCCAGACGTCGACTCGCAGCCGACTCTGTCGCGCGACGGCCGGACGCTGATCTTCACGTCGATCCGGCCGGGTGGTTTCGGCCAGCAGGATCTCTGGATGTCGACCCGCAGCCCGGGTGGACAGTAACTCCCAGCGCATTGGAGGATCTATGACGACTACTTCGCGGATGCTCGCTGCAGCGGCATCGATCCCACTGCTCTTTGCGTGTGAAGCGCAGCCCGATCGAAGCATTACGGGGAATCTTGTGGCGAACGCCGTCTCGCGTTTCTCCGCCTGGTCTGACCCGGAAAACCTCGGCTCGAGCATCAACACGACGTTCAACGAGCAGGGTCCGACACTCTCGAACGACGAGCTGAGCCTCTACTTCGGCTCCGACCGACCGGGTGGGATCGGGGGATTCGACGTCTGGGTCTCTCAGCGCGCCTGCAAGGACTGCGATTGGGAGACTCCGGTGAACCTCGGACCCGCCGTCAACACCCCTTCAGACGAGACTGGACCCGGGCTATCCGTCGACGGACATCTGCTCTTCTTCAGAAGCACCCGGCCCGGCGGAGCGGGGCTCGGCGACGTTTTCCTGTCAAAGCGCGCCAATCCCAAGGACGACTTCGGCTGGGGTGTCCCCGTTGCGCTCGGTCCGGACGTCAACACCGCGGCGGCGGAGGCGGGTGCGGAATTCTTGCAGAGCGCGGAGGATGGCGCGGCGAACCTCTACTTCAATCGAGCGCCCCCAGGCGGGACCGCGGATCTGTACGCCGCTGCGATCACGCGGGGCGGTGAAACGCGTGGACCCGCCGTGCTGATCGCCGAGCTCAGCCACCCCACGGCGACCGATCAGGGCCCGACGGTACGCACCGATGGCAGGGAGATGCTGTTCTTTTCGACCCGCCCCGGTGGAGCCGGCGGAGCCGACCTCTGGACGTCCACCCGCCGCAGCGTCCACGACCCGTGGTCCACGCCTCAAAACCTGATTCCGCTGAACTCTACCGGAGCCGAGCAGCAGCCCAGTCTATCGGCGGACGGCCGGACACTGGTGTTCGCCTCGAGTCGGTCCGGCAGTTTTGGTGGTACGGACATTTATGTGTCGACCCGCACGCCGAGCGGGAACTAAGGAGAATGACATGATCATCCCACCCCGCATCCTCGCCTCGTTGACCCCCGTCGTCCTGCTGCTCGCGTGCGACACGCGGACCGATCAACCGATCGTTGGGCTCCAGGGTCCGTCCTTCATGATCTCCGCCTGGTCCGAGTGGTCCGAGCCCGTGAACCTCGGCGCGGGGATCAACTCCGCCTTTGCAGAGAACCACGCGAACCTGTCGAAGGATGGACTCAGTCTCTACTTCACGTCAGACCGGCCCGGCGGGGCCGGCGCCACCGACGTGTGGGTCGCTCGACGTGCCTGCGAAGACTGTGCCTGGGAAACGCCCGTCAACGTGGGGTCCGTCATCAACAGCTCCAGCATCGACGCCGGATCGGACGTGTCCAATGATGGGCACGTGCTTTTCTTCTTCAGTAACCGGCCGGGCGGGCTGGGCGGCAACGACCTGTACGTATCGCGCCGTGCTGACAAGAGCGACGACTTGGCCTGGGGAGCACCCGTACTCCTTGGACCCGACGTGAACACCGCCGATGACGAGAACGCGCCCACGTTCCGCGCCGACCACCTGTACTTCACGAGGGGGAGCAATGCCCTAGCGCAGCAGGACCTCTACGTCGCCGCAATGACACGGGACGGTGAGGCCGGTGGGCCCGCCGTGGCGATTTCGGAGCTTAACCACCCGGCTGCCAATGACGCGGCGCCCACGGTCCGTACCGATGGGCGAGAGATCTTCTTCCAACGCAGTGCACAGGCGGGTGGGGTGGGGGCAGCCGATCTCTGGACGTCCACACGCCCAGGCGCCGATGGGCTCTGGTCCACGCCGGTGAATTTGGGGCCGGGGATCAATTCGACCGCCTTTGAGCAACAGGCGAGCCTGTCGCACGACGGCCGGACGCTGCTGTGGGCGTCAAATCGACCGGACGGGGTGGGCGGTTTCGATATCTGGATGTCGACCCGCGCGCCGATCGCTAACTAGGGGAATCGTTTTGATATCGGTCGGGTCAAAAGACTGCGGCGATTCGGACCTCGATTAACGCTTCCTGCCCGTGCGCGCACGCGACCGCCCCGCTTGGGCGAGTTTCCAGAACTGTTGCTCTCCGATAATGGTGATCCGGTGTCCCAGCGCGGCCAGGCGCCGGATCTCCATCAGCTTCGTCCCGCCATCCTGGCCGGCGATCTGTAGTTGATTGGGCCGGCCGCGCACGAGCACGTCCGTCGTGCGTCCCGGCTTCGATTGGATGATCGCGCCGGCTTTGCGGGCCGCGGCGAAAGCCTCACTCCGCGGGCGGCGCAGGAATCCGGTGATGGACAGCCGCTTTCCCGCCAGAGTCGCGACGCGCCCCTTCGACAGCTCCTTGGGACGCTGCCGCAGCGCCTCGATGAGCTCTGCGGCCGCCTCGTAGCGTCTGCCGCGGCTCCCCAAACAGCGGTGAATGACTTCCTTCAAATGGTCGCTGCAAGGAAGGCCGCGGACATCTTTGCTGCGCATGGGACTCGTGATGTCACCGCGCAGCAGCATCGACGCGAGCTGGCCGACCTGATAAATGTCGTCGCGCTGCTGCCATCGCCGGATCCAGCCCCAGGCGATCTCCGTCGGCGCGTTGAGCGGGTTGAAGGCATCGGCAGTGACACCGTGACGATTGCGCTGGTGTCGGGCGATGCCGAAGTCTCCCAGCTTCAACTGCTCTTTGTCGCAGACGAACACGTTGAAGGGGGTGAGGTCGCGATGCAGCGCCTGCCCGCGGTGCAGCGTGTCGAGCGCGCCGAGGAGCGCGGCAATTTCCCGGCGCACGAACCGCTCGGGCTGCGGGCCGCGCTGCTTGAGCCAGGCGCCAACGTCGCCGTGCTGCGCGTACTCCATCACCATGCAGTAGCGCATGCCGTCGCCGTCGACCTCGGCGAACCGGTCAAACACCCGCAGCGCGCGCGGCTCGTGCTCGAGCAGCTCGGCGAAGTAGGCCTCGCGCAGCCAGGCCGTGAGACGGTGGCTGATCTTGATGCAGACCTGCGCTGGCAGGCCGCCGGGAGGCGTGGGGGTCGCCAGGTAGACCTCGCCGAATCCACCCTGGCCGATGAGACGGTCCAGCCGGTAGGAGCGACCTGTCTCCGAGCTACGGGCCGCGACTTTCTTCCCCATGCGACCTCCACCATCCTCCACCAACCTCCACAAACCTCGACCATCCTTCAGTTGGCCCCCTAGGATTCGAACCTAGATTCGCGGATCCAAAGTCCGCTGTCCTGCCATTGGACGAGGGGCCAGAGGCGCGCTGCTAATCTAATCAGGGCGCCAGCTGTTCCAGCTGCGCGGCGGCGCGTTCGAGCAGCGCCGCCTCCCCCGTCAGCGCCCCCGCCGCCAGGGCGATCTGCGCGTCGGCTTCCTTCCAGTTGCGCTGCTCGATGGCTTCGCGCACGCCCGGCAGCGTCTTGACGCCATAGCCGGTATAGAAGCCGGGAGCATAGACCGTGTGCCGGAACCACGGTCGCCGCGGCAACCCCCCCGCCGTCGTCAGGGCTCGCTCGGCCTGAAGGAGTGTGGTGTTGAGCGCGGCTGCGCCAGCTTGAGCGAATGCGGTTCCGCTGTTCTGCGCGCGCGTGAATGCCTTCTCGTAGCGGTCGGCGGCCCGGCTGAGCGCGTCCACCGCGTTCTGCAGCGGTGCAAAGTCGAGATGCGGTGGGGGGTCCTGACGCGGCGGCGCCACCGAGCGCTCCCAGGGATCGGCGGTCGCCGTGAACACCCCCTCGTCCAGCTGCCGGTTGCGCTCTGCCGTCTGCTCCTGCTCGTCCTGCAGCAGCTTCTCGACCTCCTTGGCGTAACGCGCGACCGTGGCGGCCTGCCCGGTGAACTCGAAGGGCAGCACGTCAGCGTCGGCGAGACGGAGCACTGCCGTTCCGACCGTTTGCGCCAGCGCGCGGCCGTAGACGAAGGACGTGTCGCTGAACCGCGTGTACCAGGTGAAGTCGTCGTAGATCGAGTGATAGATGCCGCCGCCCTCTTCCCCTCCGTACCCGAGGTTCAAGGAGGCGATTCCCACGTGCTGCAGGAACGGCGAGAAATCCGACCCCGATCCCAGCGCGCCGATTCGAAGGTCCGGCTCGGAGCGAATCTCGCGGCGTCGGTCTGCCGAAGACGCGTCGGCAATGGCGCTCAGTTGCGCGCGCTTCCACACGCTAAGGTGTGTCTCCGGATCCTCGATGTCGCGCGCCACGTCGTTGATGAACCGCTGCAACGAGTGCGAGCCAGCCATCCCGAGATATCCCCGGCCGTTCGAATCGGTGTTCAAATAGGCCACCGCCTTTTGCGCGAGCTCATCGGCGTGGGTTTCGACCCATTCGGTGGAGCCGAGCAGGGCTGGTTCTTCACCATCCCAGGCCGCGTAGATGATCGTGCGGCGCGGTTTCCACCCCTGCTTGAGCAGCGCGCCATACGCGCGCGCCTCCTCGAGCAGCGGGGCTTGTCCGGAAATCGGGTCCTCCGCTCCGTTCACCCAGGCATCGTGATGGTTACCGCGAATCACCCATTCATCGGGCGCCGTGCTGCCAGGGATCCGCGCGATCACATCGCGCAGTGTCTTCAGACTCCAGTCGGACTGGACGCGCAGATGCACCCGAGCGGGCCCGGGACCGACGTGATACGTGATGCCGAGCCCGCCGCGCCACTCCTCGGGAGCCACGGGGCCGCCGATCGCGGCGAGAAGCGGCTGGGCGTCGCCGTAGGAAATCGGCAGCACGGGAATCTTGGTCAGCGTCCGTGCCTCGGCGCGCGACAGCCGCTTCGCATCCTTCGTGGCACCCACGCCAGGCGTCAGCGGGTCGCCCGGATAAACCTCCATTTCCATCACGCTGCCGCGCTGCACGCCGTCGCGCGGGCGCCACGCTCCCTGCGGGTAGACGTCCCCCTGCGTGTAGCCGTCGTCCTTGGGATCGGAAAAGATGAGGCAGCCGACGGCGCCGTGTTCGGCGGCGACCTTCGGCTTGATGCCGCGCCAGGAGCCGAAGTAGCGCGCGATCACGATCGCCCCCTTCACCGAAATCCCCATGCGCTCGAGCCGCTCGTAGTCCGCGGGCACGCCATAGTTCACGTACACGAGCGGCGCCGTGACGTCGCCGTCGATCGAGTACGCGTTGTACGTGGGGAGCTGCTCGCGTTGCTGCGCCGATGTGGGATCCCCGGGAACGGGAGGCTCCTGGAGCTTCGCTACAAACCGTGTAGGAGCGACCAGCTCGACCAGGCGTTCGAGCGGTGTCGGGAACAACACATCGAAGGTCTCAATGTGCGCGTCGAGACCGAAACTCTTGAACTTGGCGAGAATCCACTCCGCGTTATCCTGATCGTACGCAGAGCCGACGTGGTGGGGACGCGCCGAGAGCCGCCGCATGTACGACCGCAGCGAATCGGGGGAGGGAACGGCCCGGAACTTCGCCTCCCAATCCCGCTCGGCCTTGGCGGACTCGGGCGTGAAGCCACGCAACTCGTCGCTCGGAGACGCGACGGGCGTAGCGGCGAGGAGCAAGCCGAGACTGAGTACGATCAGCGGACGTGCGAACGCAGACATGGCAAACCCTCACGTTGTGAAAGCTGGCATGGTTTATCACCTTACGAGGGATTGTTCAAGACCTGCTCGCCCCTTCCGCCTGCCCGTCGTAGCTTTTCGATGTGACGACCTACCGCTACCCCAACAGCCACGTCTTCTACCGCAAGCTCGGCTACGACTATCCCAAGATCGTGCGCGGTGAGGGGTGCTGGCTCATCGACGAGCGCGGCAAGCGCTACCTCGACGCCGTCGGCGGCGCCTACGTCGCCAACCTCGGCCACTCCAACCCCGAGATCGCCGATTCGATCGCCGAGCAGTGCCGCCAATTCGGATATCTGTCGGGCACCATGTTCACGCACGGGCCGGTCGAGAATCTCGCCGACGAGCTGGCCGAGACGCTGCCCGGCGACCTCTCGAAGCTCTACTTCCTTTGTAGTGGATCGGAGGCGGTCGAGGCCGCGCTGAAGCTGGCGCGGCAGTATTGGGTCGAGCAGGGACGTCCCAGCAAACACAAGATCATCGCGCTCAGCCCGGGCTACCACGGCAGCACATTGCTCGCCCTCTCCGCCTCGGCCCGGGAAGCACACAAGGCGCCGTTCCGCCCGTGGCTCGTGGACGTGCACCGCATTCCGGCGCCGTATCCGTATCGCTGCGAGTGCGGCGGCCGCGGCACCGCCTGCCCGGTGTGCAGCGCGGCGGTGCTCGAGGACGCGATCGAAAAACTCGGTGCCGATCAAGTCGCGGCGTTCATCGCGGAGCCGGTGGGCGGCTCGTCGACCGGCGCCTCGACCCCGCGGCCCGAGTACTTCCAACGCGTGCGCGAGATCTGCGATCGCCACAACGTGCTTTTCGTCGCTGACGAGGTCCTCGTGGGCGTAGGCCGCACTGGGAGCTGGTGGGCGATCGAGCCGTACGGCGTGACGCCCGACATCATGACCTTCGGGAAAGGCGTTTCGGCCGGCTATGCGGCGCTCTCGGGCATCGCGGCGCCCGAGCGCATCGTGGATACACTCGCGCGGGGCTCGGGAAGCTTCGTCCACGCGCAGACGTTTTCCCACCACCCGGTCGCTTGTGCCGCCGGCGTCGCGACGATGCGCTATCTCAAGCAGCACAAGCTCGTCGAACGGTGTGCCAAAATGGGCCGGGTGCTGCACGAGCGCCTGGCACCGCTCACGAAGCTGCCGCATGTGGGTGATGTGCGCGGCCGCGGCCTGCTCGCCGGCATCGAGTTCGTCGAGGATAAAGGCAGCCGCGCACCGTTACCACGCTCAGCCAAGTTTGCCGAGCGGTTTGCGGATGCGGCGCTCGCCGCCGGAATCACCGTCTGGCCCAATGTGGGACACGCCGATGGCACGAGCGGCGACGCCGCCTTGATCGCGCCGCCGTTCATCATCACCGAAGACGAGATCGACGAGATCGTGAACCGCTTGACCGCTGCACTGAACGCGACGCTGAAGAAAGTGATCGACTCATGAGAGACTACCCTCGGATCGTGGTAGCGCCGCCGGGTCCCAAGGCCCGCGCGATCGTCGAGCGGCAGGACCGCTTTGCTTCAACGTCCTATCCCAAGGAGTATCCGCTCGCCGTTGCCCGGGGGCAGGGCCCGATGGTCGAGGATGTGGATGGCAATCGCTTCCTCGACTTCATGGCTGGCATCGCCGTGGCCTCCACTGGCTATGGGCATCCCAAGGTCGTGAAGGCGGTCCAGGACGCCGCCGCGCGCTTCCTTCATATCTGCGGCAGCGACTTCTACTACGAGAGCTTTGCGGCGCTGTGCGAGCGGCTCGCGCAGCTCGCGCCCGGCCCAAGCAAGAAGCGCGTCTTCCTGTCGAACTCCGGCACCGAAGCGGTCGAAGGCGCCATCAAGCTGGCGCGCCATTCGACGGGCCGGCCCGCGATCATCGGCTTCCTCGGCGCCTTTCACGGACGCAGCTACGGTGGGCTGAGCCTCACGGCGAGCAAAGCCGTGCAGCGCTCGGGATTCGCGCCGTTCCTGCCCGAAGTCCACCACGTGCCGTACGGCTATCGCTATCGCTGCGAGTACTGTCGCGGCGAATCGGCCTGCACGACGCGCTGCACGTCGTGGATCGAGGAAGAGTTGTTCACCAAGAAAGTGCCGCCCGATAGTGTCGCCGCGATTTTCGTCGAGCCGATCCAGGGAGAGGGCGGCTACGTTGTCCCACCGGCGGGCTACCTGAAGGACCTGCGCGCGATCTGCGATCGCTACGGCATCCTGCTCGTCTGCGACGAGGTGCAGTGCGGCGTGGGCCGCACCGGGAAGATGTGGGCGTGTGAATACGAAGGGATCGAGCCTGATATTCTGCTTTCTGCGAAGGGGTTGGGAAGTGGAATGCCGATCGGCGCGATTATCGCCAAAGAATCCATCATGAAGTGGCAGCCCGGTGCGCACGGCACAACCTTCGGCGGCAACCCGGTGTGCTGTGCGGCGGCGCTCGCCACGCTCGACATCGTCGAGCAGGAGCTGCTCCCGAACGTGGCAAAGATGGGGGACCGGCTCATCACGGGCGCGCGCAAGCTCCAGGACAAGTACGCGGCGATCGGTGACGTGCGCGGGCGCGGACTGATGGTGGGTGTGGAATTCGTGAAGGACCGCGACACGCGCGAGCCTGCGCCCGACATTCCCCACGAGATCGTCGGCCGCGCCTTCAAGAAAGGCCTCCTGCTCCTCGGCTGCGGGAAGAGCTCGCTGCGGCTCGCTCCCCCGCTCGTCGTGGATGAGTATGACGTCGACACCGCCCTCCGGATCATCGACGAGTGCCTGCACGAGATGTCGGACTAGC
>Ga0210382_10000126_pt1 | contig 29946 bp, 26 predicted proteins | sample PLMedo_FD_155452 | JGI IMG/M metagenome (GOLD analysis project Ga0210382, IMG submission 155452) | Groundwater sediment microbial communities from an aquifer in East River, Colorado, USA - PLM0_60_coex redo | ecosystem: Environmental > Terrestrial > Soil > Riparian zone | place: USA: East... | reverse complement strand
CGCCGGCTGCCGCTCCGGGCAGTCGAGGTTCGCGAGGCAGGCGAGCGCGGCCATGGCGTCGGTCATGTTGTCCGCCTGCTGGAACTGCGCGTAAGCCAGCCCGGACCTGCCCAGTTCGGAAAGAAAACCGAGACAGAGGTTTCTCAATGCCCGCTTGCCCGCCGAGACGGCATCCGGTGAGTACGCGCCGGCGACCCTGAGCTTCTCGTATTTCGAGAGCAGCTCGTCCTTCAGTGCTTGCGCGAGGGCAAGGCGCAATTCATTCCTGGAGGAATGCAGGAGGTCCGGATCGACTACCTGCATCTGCTCCGCGAGGAACGCCTCCGGCGGCAGCGTGAGCGCTTCGGCGGCGAACGCAGGGTCGCGGTCCGAAAGAATGCTCCGGCTTGCGTCGAGGAATGCCCGCGGCGGCGCGCCCTTCCGGCCGAGGATGATCGAGGCGGCGAGCCGCTGCCCCGCCTCCCAGCGATTGAAGGCATCGTCGTCGCGTCCCATCAGGTGCACCAGCTCCTCGTCGGTGAACGGATAGTTGAGGATCACCGGGGCGGAGAAGCGGCGCAGGAGCGAAGGGACCGGTTTGCTTTTCAGATTCCTGAAAACAAATTCTTCTTCCGGCCGCTTGATCGACAGCACCCGTTCCTCGTCGCCGACCTTGACGGCGAACGGAATGTGAAACGGCGGGCTCATCGACTGCTTCACCGTCAGGGTGAAGCTGCCATTTTCATAGGCACCCCTGCAGTCGAGAACCGGCGTGCCGGCGACGTCGTACCAGAGCTTGAACTGCGACAGGTCGATGCCGGAGGCGTCCTGCATCGCCTGCACGAAGTCGTCGCAGGTGACCGCCTGGCCGTCGTGCCGCTTGAAGTACAGGCGCATCCCGGCCTGGAATTTCTCCTCGCCGAGCAGCGTATGCTGCATGCGCACGACTTCGGCGCCTTTCTCGTACACCGTCATGGTGTAGAAATTGCGGATCTCCACGTACGACTGCGGCCGCACCGGGTGCTTCATCGGGCCGGCGTCCTCCGGGAACTGGCCGGCCCGCAGCGCGCGCACTTCCTGGATCCGCGTCACGGCGCGCGAGTAGGTGTCGGCGCCGTACTCCTGGTCGCGGAACACCGTCAGGCCCTCCTTCAGCGACAGCTGGAACCAGTCGCGGCAGGTGACGCGGTTGCCGGTCCAGTTGTGGAAGTACTCGTGCGCCACCACGCGGTCGATGTTGAGGTAGTCGGTGTCGGTGGCGACATCCGAGCGCGCTAGCACGTACCTGGTGTTGAAGATGTTGAGGCCCTTGTTCTCCATCGCGCCGGAGTTGAAGTCGCCGACCGCGACGATCTTGTACTGGTCGAGATCGAGCCGCAGGCCGAAGCGCTTCTCGTCCCACTGGAGGGCGCGCTTGAGGCAGTCCATCGCCCAGCCGGCCTGGTCCAGCTTGCCCGGCTCCACGTAGACGAAGAGCCTTTTCCCCTGGTGGGCGTCGGCGAGCGCTTCGAGGTCGGCTGCGACCATGGCGAAGAGATACGAGGGTTTCGGGAAGGGGTCCACGAAGCGCGCCCAGTGGCGGCCGCCCGGCTCCTCCCCGGCTCCTGTTTCGTTGCCGTTGGAAAGCAGGACGGGATACTTCTTCCTGTCTGCATGGATCGTGGTGGTGTAGCGCGCCATCACGTCGGGCCGGTCGATGAACCAGGTGATGCGCCGGAAGCCCTCGGCCTCGCATTGCGTGACGAAGCCGTTCTTCGTCGCGTACAGGCCTTCGAGCTGGGTGTTCTTCTGCGGCTCGATCCGACTCAGGGTCTCGAGCGTGAAGGCATCGGGGACGTCGGCGATCGTGAGCGTTTCCGCAGTCCGCTCATACCCGGGGCGGCGTCCGTTCAACGACACCGACAGGAGCCGCAACGCGTCGCCGTTGAGAATTAGCGGTCCCGCTCCGCTGTTGCGGCGGACTTGGAGCTTGGCGCGCACCAGGGCGTGGTCGTCGCGCAGGTCGACGTCGAGGTCGATCGCGTTGATGCGGAACGCCGGCGGCGCGTAATCCTTGAGGTGAATCGCTTTCGGTTGGGGTTCTCGCATGGCGTGAATGTGCCACAAACTGATGCACCAACGCAGTTTCTGATCGAGGCCGGCCTTTGGCGGCGAGCCGCTAGGGGCGAACCAGGCCGCGCCGGATGGCGTAGCGCACCAGCCCGGCGGTCTGGTGGATGTCGAGCTTCTTCATGATGCGATTGCGGTGCGACTCGGCGGTCTTGAAGGTAATGCCGAGCAACTCGCCGATCGCCTTGGTGGTCTTGCCCTCGGCGACCAGCTGCAGGATCTGGCGTTCGCGCGCCGTCAGCGGGTCCTTGGGCTCTTCTTCCTTGCTCAGGTAGGCTTCCACCAGCCCCACCGCCACGCCGGGGCTGAGATATACGGCGCCCCCCCATACTTCCCGGATGGCGCGGATCAGGTCGTCCGCCGCTTGCGTCTTCAGCACGTAGCCCTTGGCGCCGGCCCGCAAGGCGTGCAGCACATAAGGCCGGTCGGTGTGCATGGTGAGCAGGATGGTAATGGTGCCGGGCGATACGCGCCGGATCTCGCTGATCGCGTCCAGTCCATTCAACAAGGGCATGGCGAGATCCAGCACCGCGATGTTCGGCTGGAGCTTGTGCGCCAGCTCGCATGCCTCGCGCCCGTCCGCGGCTTCGCCGACCACGGTGTGCCCGGCCTTCTCCAGCAATGCGCGCAAGCCCTGGCGCACGATTTGGTGATCGTCGGCGAGCAGCACGCGGCAAGGCATCTCAGCGTCCTCTCGGAACTTCGGCGCGAAGCGCGGTGCCCCGCTTCGGCCTCGAGTCGAAATGCAGGGAGCCCCCGAGCGCATTCAGGCGTTCGCGAATTGCGGCCAGCCCGAGCCCGTCGGAATGCCGGATCCGCTCCGCGGCGAAGCCGACGCCATTGTCGCGGATGGTGCACGAGACGCGCTCCGGCCCGACCTTGAGCTCGATGCTCGCGCTGCTCGCGCGGGCGTGCTTGAGCACGTTGTTCAGCGCCTCCTGGACGATCCGGTACAACGTGATCTCCACGACGGGGGGCAGGCGGCCCGGTTCTCCGCCTTTTACCGTAATCGGGATACCGGCGCGCCTCGCCACGCTTTCGGCGAGGAACTGTAGCGCGGGCAGCAGGCCCAGCCGATCGAGGACGGTTGGCCGCAATTCGTGCGAGAGGTTGCGCAGCTCCGCCTCGATCTTGTTCAGCAGCGCCTTGACCTCCTGCAGCCGGGGACGGCTTTGCGGCGGCAGCTCATCCGCCATCTCGGCGATAGCGAAATGCACCGAGGCAAGAAGCTGTCCCGCCTCGTCGTGCAGCGCGTGTGCGATCCGCTTCGCCTCGTTTTCCAGCGCCTCGGTCAGACGCTGCCAGGCGCGGGCGCCCTCGCGCGCGCCGCGATGGCTCATCTCGAACGGCGACAGGCACTCGGTAAAAAATTCGTTGGCGGCCTTGATCACCGCCTCCGGAATGGCGCGGCGCGCATGGGCCGAAAGTACGTGCTGCAAGGCGCCGCAGTGGGCGGCAGCCATGTCGAGCACCCCCAGGCCATCGGTCAGGCCGCGCCGTCCCAGCTCGTAGGCCTTGCTGCGCTGCGCCTCGCTGGGGCCATCGAGGAATTTGCGCAGGCTCGCCCAGTAGTGCTCGGCGAACTGTTCAGCGTTCATGGCCGTAAATCCGCCGGGGCGCAGCGCGCGACGAGCACCAGCGAGTCGTCAGTCGTCTTGGCGTAGCCACGCTGAATCCGCTCGGCGAGCCGCTGCGGCTCCGGCATATCGAGCAGCGCCTCGGTGAAGTGGCTGCCGATGCCGTCGGTGACCATGATCAGCAGATCGCCGCGTTCGACCGGAATTCCGGAGAACTCCAGCTCGGGGAGGTGGTCCCCCACCATGCCGCCGCGCACGAGCAGCGATTCCGGGCGGGGTTTCGGACGAGCGCCTGCATGCACCAGAATGCCGTTGACATTGCCAACGCCAAGCCAGGTCATCGTACGACTGCGATGGGCGAAAGACGCAACGCTGATCGCGGCGCCGCGCGATCCTCGCAGGCGTTCGTGGCATTCCCGCAGCAAGGCGTCGACCGGCTCGGCCGGGTGCCGTTCCAGCACGCTCGCGGCGAGCCCCGCGACCCGTGCCGCTTCGGCGCCGTGTCCGATCGCGTCGATGACCGCCATCAGGACGCCGCCTGCGAACCCCTGCACCACATGATGATCGCCGCAATCGGTCTGCCCCGGCAACGGCAACGCGGCGACGCCCCACTCTAGCATCCCGGTCTTCACTATCTCCACTTGCTCACAGTGACCGTCGTGCCGCGACCGGGTTCGGTCTCGATCTGAAACTCGTCCATGATCCTGCGCACGCCCGGCAGCCCGAGACCCAGCCCGCCCGAGGTCGAGTAACCCTCCTGCATGGCGAGCTTGACGTTCGCGATGCCGGGGCCTTCGTCGCGTGCGATGACGGTAATCCCGCGGCGTGCGTGGTCGTCGAACCTTCTGAGGACGATCTCGCCGCGGACCGCGTAGTTGACGATATTGCGCGCGAGCTCCGAGATCGCGGTCGCCACCAGCGTCGTCTCGCTCGAAGAGAAGCCCAGGCTCTCGGCGATCCGCCGCCCCTCGTGGCGCGCCTTCACCAGGTCGTTGTCCGACCTTACCGGCACGCGGATCTCGTCGCCGGCCTCGGGGCTAGTGGCGTCCGCTATTGAGCTTTTTTTTGTCGAGGCAGGCAAGGCCTTCCTCCAGATCGAGCGCTGTGGCGACGTCCTCCAGCGTGATGCCGAGCTGCACCATGGCGAACGCGACCTCCGGTTGAATCCCCACGATCACGGTCTCTGCGCCGCGCAGCCGAACCATGTGCGCGATGTCGCGCAGCGTGCGGGAGGCGAAGGAATCGAGCACGTCGAGCGCGGTGACGTCCACGATGACCCCGCGCGAGCGGAATCGCCCCACCTGCTCCGTCAGGGAGTCGCGCAGGCTGAGCAGGTCGGCGTCGGACAGCGCCGACTGGATCGTCGCGATCAGATAGCGCGACTGCTTGAGGATCGGGACGGCCATGCGATGAGCCGGCTCGCGCGCGGGCCTAGGCCCGCTCGGAAGATTCTGCGATCGGGACGACCTTGTATCCCAGCACCCGCTCGGCCTCCTCGATGCCGCCCTGCAGGTCGCCCACCGTGTGCATCTTGCCGAGATTCACCCCGATTCTGACCAGCGTTTGCGCGATCTCCGGCGAAAGGCCGGTGACAATGACCGCCGCGCCCAGCAACCGCGACGCCTCGACAGTCAGGACGAGGTGGTTGGCCACGCTCGAGTCCATCGCCGCGACACCGGTGATGTCTATCACCACCACCCGCGCCCGGTTCGCGCGTATTCCGCGCAGCAGCTGCTCCGTGAGCTGGCGGGCGCGCTGCGAGTCGATGACGCCGATGATCGGCAGGATCAGCAGGCGCTCGCGCACCTGCAGCACCGGCGTGGACAGCTCGCGGAGTGCCTCCTGCTGCTCGCGGATGATGCGCTCACGCTCCTGGACGAAGCCCACCGCCACCGTGTTGGCAATACGGTTCGCCGCAGGCTCGTAGGCGTCGAGGACGCGGTTGAGCAGCTTGAAATCGCCCTGGTACTTGGCGAACAGCGATCGCGCCAGCACGTCGCGCAGCAGCAGCACGATCCCCACCACCTCGTGGGTCTCGACCCCGCGCGGGATGATGCGCTCGGAGAGGTTGCGCGCGTACGCATGCAGCGTCTCGAGCGTCCCCGTCTCCAGCGCCTCGACGTAGTTGTTGTATACGGAAGTGGCCTCGGCAAAGATTTCCTCCCTGGACATCGCGGTCAGGAGCTTGGCGTCCGTGATGCGCCGCGCCCACTCCTCGCGCAGCTCGGTGCGGTGCTGGCGCAGATGCGCAACCAGTTCGCGGAGCAAGTCTTTTTCGTCGGCCTCTTTCATGGCGAGCGCCCCCTCTCAGCACCGCTGAACGTTTGAATGAAGCATCTTCATCGCGGGAGGTTGGCTCCGTTATTAACCTGATATCCTCCAATCGGACTTTCCGATAAACCAACCTGATATGCTCCAATCGGACTTTCAGATAATGAATCAGGCACATAGTCGAATTTGGCCTGCTGCGAAGGCGCAAAAAAAACGGGGCGGGTAATACCCGCCCCGTGTTGCCGGACGACGGTTAAGCCATCGTCAAGCAGGGTTCACTCGAGCCTTTTAGTTGCCCGGCAATAGCTGCACGCAGCGCCCTAAAAGGGTTTCAGGTCCAATTTGCTGCCCCGCAGAATCCGCGAACCGGACTGAAATCCACGGATTGCCGCCCACGCCACCCTGCACCGGCTGTTTGGGGAACGAAAGCGAAAATCCGTTCGACATGAGCGTGATGTCCGCCATCGCGATCGCCTCGTGCGGCGCGCCAGTTGAGTCCTGATTTCTGAAGATGAACCGCGCCCTGACCCCCGGCGACACGCTCATCGAGCCGCTCACGTTGATGTAAGGCCCCGGATTGTTCGTGCAGTCGAGGGTCTCGATGATGGCCTGGGCGATGACCGAAGCGCTGAAGTCGACGCTGGGATTGAAGGCTCCCTGGACGCAGCGGCCCAGGAGGACCTCGCCGCTCAGCGGATTGCCATTGGTATCGACGAGCTGGATCGAGATCCATGGGTTGCCCCCTACGCCGGTGCCCGTGCCGCCCTCGAAAGGATGCGAGGGCTGCTTGGGTATCCTGATCGTCGTGCCCGTGGTCACGCCGACCACCGTCTCAACGTCCTCTACCAAGGTGTGGACATCCTTGTTGATGTTGTTTCTGAAGACCAGCTGAACGTTAAGTCCGGCGAGAGTTACTGCCCCCTCGAAGTTGATCCACGGCCCGGGAGCGTTTGAGCAGTCGAAAGCTGACACGGTTGCCTGCAGGTTCATCGGCTCCGCAAGAGTCGAAGTAACCTGTTGCAGCGCGTTTGCCGCCGGGGCGAGCACAAAACTCATTGCGCCCACGACCGCCATCGCTGCTTGCCTTTTCAAGTCGCTGAAGTCCATACCGATTCTCCTGTGGTTGATCGAATGGTTCGGAGAAGCCTCTCTCCGCAACTACCCATTCAGTCTCACCAGTTCGGCGCTTTCGGTATATCGGGGACTTCATTTAGATTCACAGCGGACATTCATTGCACTGCTCTAAATTCGTTTCCCCAGGAGTGCGCCGAGGCGCGGCTCGTGCGTGCGCGAGCGCCGTGACGCGGGGCGGGGCTGCGGCGGCTGCTGCTGCGGCTGGTGCGCCGGCTGGTGCGCAGGCCGGTGATGCGGCTTATGAGCCGGCGCGGGCCTCGAGCCGCCGGCCTGGAAGCCCGTCACCGTGCGGCTCTCGACCTTGCGGTTCATCAGCCGCTCGATGGCGGCGAGCAGCGGCCGCTCCTCGGGGCTGACGAGCGAGACTGCCTCGCCCTCGACGCCGGCGCGGCCGGTGCGGCCGATGCGGTGCACGTAATCCTCGGCCACGTGCGGCATGTCGTAGTTCACCACGTGCGGCAGCGCTTCGATGTCCAGCCCGCGCGCCGCGATGTCGGTGGCGACCAGTACCCGCAGCGAGCCGGCCTTGAATTGCGCCAGCGTGCGGGTGCGCGCGTTCTGCGCCTTGTTGCCATGGATGGCGTCGGCTTCGATCCCTTCGCGCAGGAGCTGCTGGGCGAGCCGGTTCGCGCCATGCTTGGTCCGGACGAACACCAGCACCTGGCGCCAGTCGTTCGATTTCACGAGATGGGCCAGCAGCTGGCGCTTCTGGTCCGCCTGGACCGGGTGCGCCACCTGCGCGACCAGCTCGGCGGGGGTGTTGCGGCGCGCGACTTCGACGGTCGCCGGGTTCTTCATGAACGAGGCGGCGAGCTTGCGGATTTCCTCGGGGAACGTCGCCGAGAAGAGCAGATTCTGGCGCTGCGCCGGAAGCAGCGCGAGGATGCGCCGGATGTCGTGGATGAAGCCCATGTCGAGCATGCGATCGCCCTCATCCAGCACCAGGATCTGCACCTGGCGCAAGTCGACCGTTTTCTGCTGCACATGGTCGAGCAGCCGGCCCGGCGTAGCGACCAGGATGTCCACGCCGCGGCGCAGCGCATCGACCTGCGGCTGCATGCCGACACCGCCGTAAACCAGGGCCGATTTCAGGTTCATGTACTTGCCGTAGGTGCGCACGCTTTCTTCCACCTGCGCGGCGAGCTCTCGGGTCGGCGTAATGATCAACGCCCGCACGGGGTGACGTGCCGGCGAATGGCTCCCATTCGCAGCGGTGGCAAGTCTTTGCAATATAGGCAGTGCGAAGCCGGCGGTCTTGCCGGTGCCGGTCTGGGCGGCGCCGAGCAGGTCGCGGCCGGCGAGCACGACCGGGATCGCCTGCGCCTGGATGGGGGTGGGTTGGGTGTAGCCTTGCTCGGCGACGGCGCGCAGCAGCGCGGGCAACAGGCCGAGTTGTTCAAACGACGTAGTAATGACTTTCTCCTGGGCTCGGCCTGGGAAGGATCAACCTTCGACCGGTTCAGGCAGATGCGTTTTAGGCTTGTTATTGACGGCCCGAGATGGACCGCTAAACGGACTGAGGCGCTAACCGGAAATGTGCGACACAGAAACCTGGAAAGGAATTATACAGCATGTCAGATCAGGGCGCCGCTCAACGGAATCACTACCTCCGGGAACGTTGGATCCGTGGTCATGACCCGAATCTTTCCGTCGAGGCTTCCTCGGCGCAGCGCTTCGGCTCGTAGCCGCACATCGATTTGGAAGCTATTGCTTGGTCCCGCGGGCGACTGTGTGACATCCACCGCGCTCGAATCGCAGACAATGGCCGTAATCCTGAAAGCGCCACCGCGGCGCTTGAGAAAGAAGGTCTGGGTGAGGGACGCCGTTACATCGCTGCGCTGCACCTCCTCCACGCGCAGCGTGCCAAAGTCGACGTTCTCGGGATTTGCATAAAGGTCCGGCTTGACCCACAGATGCACGGGAAGAATGATCCGATTGGCCCCCGGCTTATCGGTCACGAGCGTGAGGGACTCCTCGTAGCGCCCTGCGGGAACACCATTGACAGAACGCGCGGTCAGGGTGAAGACCTTACCGGGCTTAAGCTCCGAGACGGAGACGCTCAAGCGAGCCGAGTGCTCCACGCTTGTGATCGTAAAGGGTTGCGGTTCGTTATTCCTGATCGTTAGGGTCCGCTCGGCGGGCTCGGCGGTAAACGCGCTTAGGAAGACCGCAGGCATGGGCTCAATTGCGATCCGTGGAACGACGTAACCTTTGAGCGTCAGCGAGGCCCCCGAGCGGGTCGGATCGTTCCATTGAATCTGCACCTTGCCCTCGATCGCACCGGCCACCCGCTCGGTGTTTAACTCCACCGTCACTGCGCCTTCGCCCTGGGCGGGTACTTCCACTGGCGCCACGCGCACGGTCAGCCCGGGCATCCACAGCTCTGCGCCGGTGATCCGCAGCGGCCCCTCGCCGGCGTTCTTGATGATAAAGGCGTGGCTGACGGGGGCACCTTGTCTGACGGATCCGAAATCATAGGTGTCGTTAGCGACGATACCGCGTGGCACTGGCGGCTCGGCGTGGATCAAAGGGCTGAACGACGCCGCCACGATCAACAGCAGCAATGTCGAGCAGCGATCACGCATATCTGAACCGTGCATAAAAAACGGGGCTGCCGTGCAGCCCCGTGATGAGGCAGTCAGCGCTTATAGCGGATAGAAGCGCAGCTGCAGCAGGCGAAGCCCATTGTTGGAGTACTGCCAGAAGTAGTCCTGCAGCACAGGGTCAAAAAGGCTGACCGTCTCGCAAGTCACCACTCCGGCGACATCGAAGCAGGCGTTGAGCGTGGTGAGCGAAGTCGTGACGTCGAAGAAGCCGGACTTGCCCTTCCCGCGTGTGAACAGCGCGCTGCCGGTGGAGCAGACGAGTGCGCCGGTGTCGTCGGTCCCGCAGGTCTTCATGGTGACGGTGCCGCCCGGTTTGCCGAGCGCGCGCCCCCAGATTTGATAGTCCGCGGAGAAAGTGCCGCCGGGGCAGCCCGAATCTGTCGGGACGGCGCTGTTGCAGGGGAGCTGGAAGACAGCGCCCTGGTTCGCGATGACGTCCCCAGTGCAGGAATGAGCAGCATCAAAGGCATTACCGTCGCAGACGCCAAACGGCCCCGGGGCCAGGTAGATGTTGCTGGCGACCGACGACTTCTTGCCAAGGCCCACGAAGATCGTGTGCCGCTCGCTGTCGGTCATCGGGGCGGTCTTCGGATTCTCGACGCCGATGATATTGAGGTTGTAATGCGGCCCTTTGAGGTTGATGCCGTCTGCCAAGGCGGGAGCCGCGAAACCCGTGGCGACGAGGACTGCGGCGAGTACCGAAAGGCGCTTCATTGAATCCTCCTTGAAAGTGTCTGTGTCGTTGCTCTCGCGAAAGCGTCTTCAAGTTAGCACGTTGTCATTTTCCAATAACATTATTTGACGCGCCGCACGCAATTCGCCACATCTGCCGGAGATCTTTCTCAGGGATGCGAATGAACGTGTGATTTAGGTCGGGTCGCCGTGGTGACTTAGTGCGCGCGGTGCGCGACGCGATTACATACCCTTGAACAGGTGCGCGTAGCCGCGGCTCACCTCGAGCTTCTCCGGGCGGCCCTTGATGCTCACCAGCTGGCGCCCGCGATCGTCGCGGCTGATTCCGGCGATGGCGCGCGCGTTGATCAGCGTGGAGCGGTGGATCTGCCAGAACTGCGCCGGGTCGAGCGCGGCGATGAGCTCCCTGATCGGCGTGCGGATCAGCGCTTCCTGCTGCGCGGTCTGCACGCGGGTATATTTTTCGTCCGAGATGAAGAACAGCACCTCCTCGACCGGGATCATCTGGATCTGCTGGCCGACCGAGGCCTGGATCCATCTCAGGTGCGCAGGAGCCTCGAGCCTGCCGGCCAGGCGCTCGAGCGCCTGCTGCAGCGCGCCTTGCGCATCGTCCGCCGGCGCGGCGAGGCGCTTGCGGATGCGCTCCACGGTGAGGGCGAGCCGCTCCCGCTCCGCGGGCTTGAGCACGTAGTCGATCACCCCCTGCTCGAATGCGTCGATCGCGTACTGGTCGTAGGCGGTGACGAACACGATTTCCGGAACGCGGGCCTCCCTCGGCAGTGCCGCGATCTCGCGGGCGGCCTCGATGCCGCTCTTGGCGGGCATGCGGATGTCGAGAAACACGACATCGGGGCGCTCGGCGGCGACCAGCTCGACCGCCTCGGCGCCGTTGCGCGCCTCGGCCACGATCTCGAGCTCGGGCCAGACCTCGCCGAGGCGGGCGCGCAGCTGCTCGCGCATCAGCGCCTCGTCGTCCGCGATCACCGCCCTCGGGGTCATGCAGTCTTGTAGGGTACGACGACGGTGACGCGGGTGCCAGCCGGCGAATTCCCGGCGATGCGCAGCTCGGCTTGCGGGCCGTAGATAAGCTTGAGGCGCTCGCGGATGCTGCTGAGGCCGGTCCCCGTACCCGCGGTCGCGGCGCGGCCGAACCCGACGCCGGTGTCGGCCACGCTCACCACCAGCTTGCCGTGCGCCACTTCCGCGTCCACCCTCAGCGCGCCGCCTTCGGGCTTCGGCTCCAGGCCGTGCTTGATCGCGTTCTCGACCAGCGATTGCAGCATCATCGGCGGAAAGTCGGCCGAATACAGGCCTTCCGCAACGCTGATTTCCGCCTGCAGGCGGTCTTCCATGCGCACCTTCAGGATCTCGAGGTAGGGGTGCACCACCTGCAGCTCCCGTCCCAGGGTCGCGGCGCTCTCGCGCATCGCGGGCATCGAGGCGCGCAGCAGGGCGATGAGGTTTTTCTGCATCCGGCTCGCGCGCGGCGGATCGACCTCGATCAGGTGATCGATGCTCGCCAGGGTGTTGAACAGGAAATGCGGCTCGACCTGCGCCTGCATCGCCGCCATCCTCGCCTCGACCACCTGGCGCCTGAGGCTCTCCGCTTCGGCCGTTTTCTGCGCCTCGGTAGCCCTGGCTTCTGCCGTAGCGCGGCCGGCGTAAGCGATCTTGATCGCCGTCGAGACGACGATGAAGAGAAACGCCAGCTGCGGCAGGAAGTCGCCGAGGCGCACGAGGTGACTGGACTCGCGCTCGGCTTTGATCTCATCGATGATTTCGCGTCTGATCTCCTGGCCGAGCGAGGCGGCGGCCCCGGGGTCTTCCTGACGCTTGCGCTTGATCTGCACGCCTTGCTCGTCGATCGTGATGTCGACGTCGCCCGAAGGCGTGTGAAGGCGTGAAACCTTCGGCGCCGTCTCCATGATCGGCCAGGTGAAAGGCGGAATCTCCGACAGCACTCCGGCGATGATCAGCAGCAGCACCGAGAGCAGGATGAACCGCTTCCAGCTGATCGCCACGAGCCACGTCGCGTAGCGGCGGAACACGCCGGCGATCACGGCTGCGAAGCGGCTCATTCAGCCTGCTCGCGGCGCCCGACGATGACGATGCGCGGCACTTCGGTGTCTGCCGCCGGCTCGGCCGTCGGTGCTGCGCCACGCTGGCTCAGCGCAGCCGCCGCGGCGCCGGCAGCAAGAATCAGGAGCACGATCAGGTATCTGGCGGTCATTTGGGGCCTCCCAGGGTGTCGATGCTGCACACTCTAGGAAAGCCGCCGCTCGCCGGCGAGCGCCCTGCGACGAACTGCGTGCTTTGCAGTACGGATTGCGGGCTGGCTGGATGGACGGGCTCACGCAGCGCTGCGCTCGGGCCGGATTCCCGCCAGCTCGTTGCTGATCAGCGCCAGAACGACGATCGCGCCCCCGGCGAGCGTCGCATCGGCGGGGATCTCACCCGCGCCGAGCCAGGCCCAGAGCGGGCCGAGCACGACCTCGAGCAGTCCGAGCAGCGCGATTTCCGGCGCGAGCAGCGAGCGGCTCGCGATCACCACCAGCATGCAGGGCAGCCCGAGCTGGAAGAAGCCGAGGAACGCGAGCAGCGCGATGTCGCGCGGCGTGGCGCTGAACGGAAGCGCGAACGGCAGGGAAATCGCGCACGCCATCGCGCCGCCCAGCACGAGCGCGGGAACGAGGTCGAGGCGGCCGGCGGCTGCGCGCAGCGTCACCACGTTGATCGCCGAGGCGAACGGGATGACGAGCGCGACCAGCATGCCGCTCAAGTGGCGCGCGTCCTGCGCGGAGAGTCCGGCGCCGAACATCCACGCGATGCCGGCCCCGGCCGCGGCGGCGGCGAGCCAGGTGCGCATCGGCACCGGGTCGCTCAATACCAGGCGCGCGAGCAGCACCGTGAGAAGCGGGCTGATGCTCATGACGACGAGCGTATTGGCGGTCGTCGTGAGGGAAAGCGCGAGCATGAACGCCGTGAACATCACGCCCCACAGCGTCCCCGACAGAAGACCGGGCCAGCCGGCAGCGGATAGCGCGCTCCACGGATTTCTCTTGGTGAGAAGAGAAAGGGCGGCTGCGACGAAGAGCGCCGCGAACAGGCTGCGCCAGAACACCTGCTCGAAAGGCGTCGCGCGCTCGATGTGCCGCGTGACTACGCCCGCGGTGCTCCAGAGCACGGGCGCCGCGACCATCAGCGCGAGGGCGACGCCGCGGCGCGGGGCCTTCAATCTGCTTTTCTGGATTCGAGAAACCCGGCGAGCGCGGCCGCGGTATGGCCGGGCGCGGACCCGGCTTTCTCTGGCGGCCCCTGGAACACGATCCTGCCGCCGGCGTCACCGCCTTCAGGGCCGAGATCGACGATCCAGTCCGCCTCGGCGATGACGTCGAGGTTGTGCTCGATCACCACCACGGTATTGCCCGCGTCGACCAGGCGATGCAGCACGTGAATCAGCTTCTCGACGTCCGCCATGTGCAGTCCGACGGTGGGCTCGTCGAGCACGTAGAGGGTCTTCAATTCACTGCGCTTGGATAGCTCGGTCACCAGCTTGATGCGCTGCGCTTCGCCGCCGGAGAGCGTCGGGCTCTGCTGGCCGAGCGTCAGGTAGCCCAGGCCGACGTCCTGCAGCAGCTGCAGGCAGCGGTGGATCGAGGCGTGCGCGGAGAAAAATCCGGCTGCCTCGTCGACGTTCATCGCCAATACTTCGCCGACCGACTTGCCGCGCAGCTTCACGGCCAGCGTATCGGCGTTGAAGCGCGAGCCGCCGCAGGCTTCGCAGCTCACCTTCACGTCGGGCAGAAAGGACATGGCGATCTTCTTCATTCCCTGGCCTTCGCACTCGTCGCAGCGCCCGCCGCGCGTGTTGAACGAAAAGCGGCTCGCGCTCCACCCGCGCATGCGCGCCTCGGTGGTGTCGGCGAACAGGCGCCGGATCGCGTCCCAGAAGCCGACGTAGGTGGCGGGGCAGGAGCGCGGCGTCTTGCCGATCGGCGTCTGGTCGACTTCGAGGACGCGCTCGACAGCCCCGGCGCCGTTCACCGCCTTGCAGCCGACCGGCGTCTTCTCGCGCAAGGATTCGTACAGCACGTCGCGCGCGAGAGTGGATTTGCCCGATCCCGAGACGCCAGTGACCGCCACCAGCCGGCCGAGCGGGATGCGCGCCTCGATATTCTTGAGGTTGTGCAGCCGCGCTTTTTGCACCTGGATGAAAGGATCTGTTTTTGCAACGGCACGGCGCGGGTGGATCGGGTGGCGCAAAGGGTCCTTGAGGAAGCGGCCGGTCAGCGACTGCGGCTGGCTCATCAGGTCCTCGGCGTCACCCTCGGCGATGACCTGGCCGCCGAGCTTGCCCGCGCCGGGGCCGAGGTCGATGACGTGGTGCGCGCGCCGGATGGTGTCCTCGTCGTGCTCGACCACCACCAGCGAGTTGCCTTTGGCCTCGAGCTTCTCCAGCACGTCGAGCAGGATGCGGTTGTCGCGGTGGTGCAGGCCGATGGTCGGCTCGTCGAGGATGTAGCACACGCCGCGCAGGTTGGAGCCGAGCTGCGAAGCGAGCCGGATGCGCTGCGCCTCGCCGCCCGAGAGGGTCGGCGCCGAGCGGTCGAGCGTCAGGTAGCCGAGGCCGACTTCGCCGAGGAAGCCCAGCCGCGAGCGCAGCTCCGCCATCAGGTCGCGTGCGATCTCTTTCTCTCTTCCCAGTAAATCAACCTCCTTGAAAAGCGATCCCAGCTGCGAGACCGGGAGGGCACCGTAATCCGAAATGTTCTTGCCCCGCCAGAGCACCGCGAGCGCCTCGGGGTTGAGCCGCCGGCCCTCACATTGCGGGCAGGCCTGGTCGATCTCCAGCCACTCGATCCAGGAATCGAGCACGTTGTCCTCGGCGCCGGTGCGCGCGCGCTCCTCTTCCCACTCGACGTCGTCGATCTTCAGGCCGGTGCCGTAGCAGGCGGCGCACCAGCCGTGCTTCGAGTTGTAGGAAAACAGCCGCGGGTCGAGCTCGGGGAAGCTGCGGCCGCACAGGCGGCAGGCGCGCTTGGTCGAGAACACCTCCACCTTCTTGCCGGTGAGGACATGGACCACTCCCTTGCCGAACCCCAGGGCTTTGGCCAGCCGTTCCCGCAGTTCCTTCTCGCCGCGGGCGCTGACTTTGACGTAACCCACCGGCAGTTCGATGCTGTGCTCCTTGAACCGGTCGATGCGCGGAAAGGGGCGCACCGGCAGCAGCTTGCCGTCGACGCGCAGCTGCGTATAGCCCTTTGCCGCGGCCCACTTGGCGAGGTCGGTATAGACGCCCTTGCGATTCACCACCAGCGGCGCCAGCATCACCACCGTCTCGCCGCGGTACTCGCGCAGGATGCGCGCGGCGATCGCCTCTTCGCTCTGCGGCTCGATCGGCACTTCGCAGTCCGGGCAGTGCTGCGTGCCGAGCTTGACGAACAGCAGCCGCAGGAAGTGGTGCACTTCGGTCAGCGTGCCGACGGTCGACTTGCGGCCGCCGCGGCTGGTGCGCTGCTCGATCGCCACCGTCGGCGGAATGCCGAAAATCGCGTCGACGTCGGGCCGCGAGGCGGCCTGGACGAACTGCCTCGCGTAGGCGTTGAGAGATTCCAGATACCGCCGCTGGCCTTCGGCGAACAGGATGTCGAAGGCGAGGGTCGATTTCCCCGATCCCGACACGCCGGTCACCACGGTGAAGCGCCCGCGCGGGATCTCGACGTCGATGCTCTTGAGGTTATGCTCGCGGGCGTTATGGATGCGGATCGCATTGGATAAAACAGGGACAGACCCCAATTCTTTTTTCTCGACCGGCCGGGTGAATGCTTTCTCGTAATCGCGCAGGGCCTTTCCTGTGGGCGACGAAGGATGCGCCATCACCTGCGCCGGCGTGCCCTCGCACACCAGCTCGCCGCCGGCGTCGCCGCCTTCCGGGCCCAGATCGAGGATCCAGTCGGAGGAGCGGATGACGTCGAGGTTGTGCTCGATCACCACCAGCGAGTGCCCCGCCTCGAGCAGCTGGCGGAACGCGCGCAGGAGCTTGGCGACGTCGTCGAAGTGCAGCCCCGTGGTCGGCTCGTCGAACAGGAATAAAATGGGGTCTGACCCCATTTTCGTTTCCGCGAGGTGGCCGGCGAGCTTCAGCCGCTGCGCCTCGCCGCCGGAGAGCGTCGGCACCGGCTGCCCGAGCCGCAGGTATTCGAGCCCGACGTCGACGAGCGGGCGCAGCCGCCCTAGAACCTTCGTTTCACCTCTAAAAAACAAAACGGCTTCGGAAACCGTCATGTCGAGGACGTCGGCGACCGACTTGCCGCGGAGCGTCGCTTCGAGCACTTCGGCGCGGTAGCGCCGGCCGTCGCAGTCGGGGCAGCGCAGGTAGACGTCGGAGAGGAACTGCATCTCGACGTGCTCGAAGCCGTTTCCGCCGCAGGTCGGGCAGCGGCCGTTGCCAGAGTTGAAGCTGAACGTCCCGGCGGTATAGCGCCGCTCTTTCGAAACATCCGTTCTGGAAAATAAATCTCGAATGCAGTCAAACGCGCCCACATAGCTGGCCGGGTTCGAGCGCGTGGTCTTGCCGATCGGCGACTGATCGACCAGCACCGCTTCACTGACCAGCTCGGCGCCTTTCAGCTCGCGGTAGGCGCCCGGCGCCTCGGTCGGCTTGCCCTTGGCCCGCAGCAGCGCCGGATAGAGGACGTCCTGCATCAGCGTCGACTTGCCCGAGCCCGAGACGCCGCTGACGCAGACCAGGCGCCCGAGCGGGATGCGAACGTTCAGGTTCTTGAGGTTGTGCTCTGCCGCGCCCAGGAGCTGCAGGAATTTGCTTGCCGGCGCCTCGTTCCTTGCGTGGGTGGCCTGACGCCTGCCGGACAGATATTCGCCGGTGAGGCTGCTTTCGGCCTTCAGCTTCTCCGGCGCGCCGAAGAAGACGATCTCCCCGCCGCGCTCGCCGGGCCCGGGGCCCATGTCGAGAATGCGGTCGGCGGCGAGCATGATCTGCGGGTCGTGCTCGACGACGACCAGGCTGTTCCCGGCGTCGCGCAGCCGCTGCATCACGCCGATCACGCGGCCCATGTCGCGCGGGTGCAGGCCGATCGAGGGCTCGTCGAGCACGAACAGGGTATTGACGAGCGAAGTACCAAGGGCCGTGGTGAGGTTGATGCGCTGCACTTCGCCGCCCGACAGCGTGCGCGACTGGCGGTCGAGCGTCAGGTAGCCGAGCCCGACTTCGCACAGGTAGCCGAGCCGCGTGCGGATCTCGCGCAGCACGATCTCGGCCGCCTCATCCTCGATGCTCAGGCTTTGAAAGAAGCCATTCACCTTCGAAACCGGCAGCAGCATTAGCTCGTGGATGGACCTGCCGTCGAGCTTCCACAGCAAGGCGTCGGGCTTCAGCCGCGTGCCGTGACAGGCCCCGCACTCGGTGTACGCGCGGTACTTGGAGAGCAGGACCCGGATGTGCATCTTGTAGGCCTTGGTCTCGAGCCACTTGAAGAAGCGGCGCGCGCCGTACCAGGTGCCGGGCCAGGACTTGCGCCAGCTCTGCCACTCGGGTTCGCCTTCCAGTACCCAGTCTTTCTGAACAGAACTCAATTCATGAAACGGCAAATCGAGCGGAATGGCGCGCTTCTTCGCGTACTTCACCAGATCGCCCTGGCAGTCCTTGAAGCTCGGGCTCTGCCAGGGGCGCACCGCGCCTGCGCGCAGGGTCTTCGTCGCGTCGGGCACCACCAGCCCGAAATCGACGCCGATCACGCGGCCGAAGCCGCGGCAGGTCTCGCAGGCGCCGAGCGGCGAATTGAAGGAGAACGCCGCCGGGGTTGCGTCCGAATAATGGATGTCGCAATCCGCGCAATGCAGCCCCGACGAATACCGCCAGGCAAAATCAGGGACAGACCACGTTTTCTCCTGCGCTGCGGCTCCTGAAAACGTGGTCTGTCCCTGATTTTCAGGGTAGATGTTGACGCGGCCTTGGCCCACTCGCAACGCCGACTCGAGCGCTTCGATGACGCGCTCGCGCTCGGCGGGCATGCGCAGGCGGTCCTGGATCACTTCCAGCCGTGACTTCGAGCGCGAGTGGAAGCGCGTGTAGCCCTGCCTCTCGAGCAGCTGCTCGACCTCCTTCTCGCTGAAATTCTTCGGAATATCGACCGGGAAGGTAATAACAACCCGTTGCCCAGGGATTTGAAGAAGAAACGCATAAATGGACTGCGGCGTGTCGCGCACCACCGGCTTGCCGCAGCCGCGGCAATGCAGCTTCGCGGCGCGCGCGAAGAGCAGCTTCAGGTGGTCGTTTAGCTCGGTCATCGTGCCGACCGTCGAGCGCGAAGTCCGGACCGGGTTGGTCTGGTCGATGGCGATCGCCGGCGGGATGCCTTCGACGGCGTCGACCTGCGGCCGGTCCATGCGGTCCAGGAACTGCCTCGCGTAAGGGCTGAACGTTTCCACGTAGCGCCGCTGCCCTTCGGCATAGAGCGTGTCGAAGACGAGCGAGGACTTGCCCGAGCCCGACACGCCGGTGACGACCACGAGCTCGCCGCCCGGGATCGCCAGGGTCAGATTCTTCAGGTTGTTTTGGCGGGCGCCGCGGATGACAATGGCGTCGCCGGGAATCTGCTCTTGCTTCACTGGGATGAAATTTTATCTTTTCCTAGCCGCCTTGTGCTTGTCGTCGGCGCATGCCGCGCCGCCGCCGGTGCTCGTCGTGCCCCTGGAGGGCGCGATCGGCCCGGCGAGCGCCGATTTCGTGCGACGGGCGCTGCAGCGCGCGGCGAAGGACAAGGCGCAGCTGGTGGTGCTTCGCATCGACACGCCCGGCGGGCTCGACACCTCGATGCGCGAGATCATCAAGGACATTCTCGCTTCGCCGGTCCCGGTCGCGAGCTTCGTCGCGCCGGGCGGGGCGCGCGCGGCGAGCGCCGGCACCTTCATTCTCTACGCCAGCCACATCGCCGCCATGGCCCCGGGGACCAACCTCGGCGCGGCCTCGCCGGTGGCCCTCGGCGGAGGAGGATCGGAAAAGGACGAGAAGAAAGACACCCTGATGCGCAAGCAGATCAATGACGCGGCGGCGTATATTCGCGGCCTTGCCAAGATGCGGGGCCGGAACGCCGAATGGGCGGAGCGCGCGGTGCGCGATGCGGTCAGCCTGTCCGCGGAGGAAGCGTTGAAGATGAAGGTCATCGACGTGGTGGCCAGCGACGTGCCCGACCTGCTGAGAAAGCTGAAGAAGGCGGACGCGCCGGTGATCGAGGTCACAGTCGACTGGCGCACCAGGATCCTCAGCATCGTCACCAATCCGACCATCGCCTACCTGCTGATCCTGGTCGGCATCTACGCCATCATCTTCGAGTTCATGAATCCGGGGCTGGTGCTGCCGGGGGTGGTGGGAACGATCAGCCTGCTGATCGCGCTCTATGCGCTGCACCTGTTGCCGGTGAATTACGCCGGCCTCGCCCTGATCGTCCTCGGCATCGGCTTCATGGTGGCCGAGGCCTTCTTTCCGGCCTACGGCTCGCTCGGCATCGGCGGGCTGATCGCCTTCGTGCTGGGCTCGATCATCCTCATCGACAGCGACTTTCCCGGCTTCTCGATTCCCTACACGCTGATCGCCGGCGTCGCCGCGGCGAGCGGCGCGATTCTGATCCTGGCGGTCGGCATGATGGTGCGCGGCCGGCGCGTGCCGGTGGTCACCGGGCGCGAGCAGATGATCGGCGCCGCGGGCGAGGCGCTCGAGGATTTCGAGGGCGAAGGCTGGGCGAGGGTACGGGGAGAAAGCTGGCGCGTGCGCACACAGAAACCCGTGCGCCGTGGACAGCGGCTGCGTGTCATTGCCATGGAAGGGCTTGTCCTGACCGTAGTACCTGAGGAGGGAGGCTGACGATGTGGTTCGATTTCAGTTTTGGGGTCGGCGCGCTGGTGATCGTCGTGATCCTGGTCGCCTCGTCGATCAAGATCCTGCGCGAGTACGAGCGCGCCGTGGTGTTCCTGCTCGGCCGTTTCCAGGCCGTGAAAGGGCCGGGGCTGATCATCATCATCCCGGTGATCCAGCAGATGGTGCGCGTCGACCTGCGCACGGTGGTGCTCGACGTGCCGCCGCAGGACGTGATCACGCGCGACAACGTCTCGGTGAAGGTGAACGCGGTGGTCTATTTCCGCGTCGTCGACGCGCAGCACGCGATCATCCAGGTGGTCAACTTCCTGGAGGCGACCAGCCAGCTGGCGCAGACCACGCTGCGCGCGGTGCTGGGCAAGCACGAGCTCGACGAGCTGCTGTCCGAGCGCGAGAAGCTCAATCTTGACATCCAGGCTATCCTCGACTCGCAGACCAACGCCTGGGGCATCAAGGTCTCCAACGTCGAGATCAAGCACGTCGACCTGAACGAGACGATGGTGCGCGCCATCGCGCGCCAGGCCGAAGCCGAGCGCGAGCGGCGCGCCAAGGTGATCCACGCCGAAGGCGAGCTGCAGGCCTCCGAAAAGCTGCTGCAGGCCGCTAACATCCTGGCGCAGCGGACGGAGGCGATGCAGCTGCGCTACCTGCAGACGCTCACCCAGATCGCCGGCGACAAGGCGTCGACCATCGTCTTCCCGATGCCGATCGACATCATCGGTCAGCTTCTTTCGAAGAAGAACGCCTGATCCGGCAACATGGGATGGCAAGCAACCTGCTCACCAGGCTGCAGAGCGGCGATTTCGTCGTCACGGCGGAGATCACGCCTCCCGTGTCGACCGATCCGGCCGAGTTCATCTCGCGCGCGCTGCCGCTCAAGGGCCTTGCCACCGCGGTCAACGTGACCGACGGGGCGGGCGCCAGGGTCCACCTCTCCAGCCTCGCCGCCGCGCATTTCCTGGTCCAGAACGGGATCGAGCCCGTCTTCCAGATGACCTGCCGCGACCGCAACCGCCTCGCGCTGCAGGGCGATCTGCTCGGCGCGATATCGCTCGGCATCCGCAACGTGCTGTGCCTCGCGGGCGACGATCCGAAGCTGGGCGACCAGCCCGAGGCGAAGGCGGTGTTCGACCTCGACAGCCGCGGGCTCCTTGCCATGGCGCACAAGATGCGCGCGGAGCAGCGCCTTCCCTCCGGGACGGAGGTCAAAGGCGGCATCAAGCTCGTGCTGGGCGCGGCCGACATGCCCATCGATCCGCCGCCCCACTGGGAGCCGAAAGCGTTGCGCGCCAAGCTCGAGGCCGGCGCCGATTTCGTCCAGACGCAGTTCTGCATGGACGTGGCGGTCGCGCGGCGCTACGCCAGGCGGCTCCTCGACAGCGGCATTGCCCAGCGCCTGCCGATCCTGATCGGCGTGGCGCCGATCCCGTCGGCGCACTCGGCGCGCTGGATGCGCGAGAAGCTGTACGGCACGCTCATCACCGACGCGCAGGTCGCGCGCCTCGAGAGGGCGCGCGATCCGAAGGCCGAAGGCAACCGCATCTGCATCGAGGTCCTGCAGCAGCTCGCCGAGATCCCGGGCGTCGCCGGGGCGCACGTGATGGCGCCGCAGAACTTCACCGAGATTCCCGTCGTCATCGCCGAGTCCGGCGTCACCGGCAAGAAGCGATGCTTGACCTGATTGCGCGGCATGGACTGGCGCTGATCTTCGCCAACGTGCTGCTGGAGCAGCTCGGCGTGCCGCTGCCCGCGATCCCGACGCTGATTGTCGCCGGCGCGCTTGCGGCAGACGGAACGCTTTCCGCGCCGGCGGTCTTCGGCGTGGCGTTCGCTGCTTCCATGATCGGGGATTGCGCCTGGTACATCGCGGGCCGGCGATACGGGCGCCGCGTCATGACCACCCTTTGCCGCATCTCGCTGTCGCCCGATTCGTGCGTGCGCCAGACCGAGAACCACTTCGCGCGCTGGGGCGGGCTGACCCTGGCCCTGGGTAAATTCATTCCCGGCCTCGCCACCATCGCTCCGCCGCTCGCCGGGGCGATGCGTATCCGGTGGCGGTCTTTCCTGCTTCTGAACGGCGCCGGCACGGCGCTCTGGGCCGCCGCGCCGATCGCGCTCGGGATGCTGTTCCACGCGCAGATCGAGCGCCTGGTCAGCCGCCTGCAGGATCTCGGCGCCATGGCGCTGGAGGCGGCCGGCGCGCTCCTCGCGGCTTACGTCGCATTCAAGTGGTGGGAGCGCCGGCGCTTCTACAGGATGCTGCGGATGGCCCGGATCACCGCCGAGGAGCTGCGGCATCTCCTGGATTCGGGCAAGCCGCCGGTGATCATCGACGTGCGCTCGCGCGCCGAGCGCGCGCTCGACCCTCGCTCGATTCCCGGCGCGCGCGCTTTCGAGGTCGAGGAGCTGGAGAAGCTGATCGACTCCCTGCCCGCGGATCGGGACGTGATCTTCTACTGCACCTGCCCGAACGAGGCCTCGGCAGCGCGCGCCGCCAGGAGGCTCATCGACCGCGGCTACACGCGAGCGCGTCCCTTGCGGGGCGGCCTGGACGCATGGATCGCAGCAGGCTACGCGATCGAGCTCAAGGCTCCCGCACCACGCGGTTCGTGAGGACGCCGATCGCCTCGTTGACGACCTCGACCAGGTCGCCGTGCTCGAGGGCAGGCAGCGTCGGCCCGTCGCAGCCCATCCACAGGACGTCGCCGGGGTACAGCGTCACGTAGCGCGTCATGCGCGCGATGTAGTGCGCGAGGCTGAAGATCATGTTCTTCGTCTCGTATTCGGACACCGTGCGGCCGTTGATGCGAACGCCGATTCTCTGCGCCATCGGGTCGATGCCTGCGACGACGACCGGTCCCATCGGCTTGAACGTGTCGATGTTCTTGGCGCGCCACAAAGTACGGTCGCTGCGCTGGAACGCGCGCTCGCTGAGATCGTTCCCGAGCGTATAGCCGGCGATGCAGCCGAGCGCCTCGCTCTCCGGGAGATGCTTGGCTTTTTTTCCCACCACCGCCACCAGCTCGCCCTCGAACTCCACCGGCCCGGTCGAATCCTTCGGGATGACGATGTCGGCGCCGCTGCCGACCAGCGCGTTCGCCGAGCGGTAGCCGATATCGGCCTGCTGCGGCGGCTTGAGCGCCATGCCGTGGTGCTGGTTCGCCCACTCGATGTGCGCGAGGTAGTTGAGGCCGGCGGCGTAGAAGTTGAGCGGGATCACCGGCGGCAGGAATCTGGCCCTGGCGAGCGGATAGCGCTCGCCGGTGCGCTCGTGGCGCTCGAAGGGGGCCTCGCTCAGGATGGCGATCTGGTCGCCTTCGACGACGCCGTAGGCAGGACCCTGGTCGAGCTGGATCCGGCACCACTTCATCGCGCCGCCTCGCCTCTTACTCAGCCGTGACGCCCGCGGCCTTGATCACGCGCGCCCAGCGCTCGGCGTCCGTCTGCAGCCAGGCACGGAACTCCGCCGGCGAGCTGCCGCCCTGGGTGATGGCGCCCAGCCCTTTCAGCCTCTCTTTGGTCTCCGGCTTCGCAAGCGAGGCGCGGATTGCCGCGTTCAATTTGTCGATGACAGGCGCGGGCGTGTTGGCGGGCGCGACCACGCCGAGTCCTTGCGTGTACTGCTCGAAGCCCGGAAACCCGCTCTCTGCCATCGTCAGAACGGCCGGATAGTCGGGATGCCGCTTCTCGGTGCTGACCGCAAGCGCCTTCAAGCGCTTTTGCGCCACCTGGTCGGCGATGCCGACCATCGGGTAGAACATGAAGCTGACGCGGCCCGCCATCACTTCGGTCAGGGCCGGCGCGTTGCCGCGGAACGGGACGTGCGTCATCCTGGTGCCCGAGAGCGTCTCGACCAGCGCGGCGGCAAGGTGCGCCGAGCCGCCGTTCCCGGCCGAGGCGTACGACACTTCGCCCGGCTTCGCCTTCGCCGCCTGCACGACGTCCTGGACCGAGCTGAACGGCGCATCGGCCCGGGTGACCATGACCAGCGGAAGGAACGAGACCAGGCTGACCGGCGCAAAATCCTTGATCGGGTCGTAGGGCTTCCTGTCGGCCAGCAGGATCGCGTTCACGTTGTGCGAGAGCGTGGTCATCAGGATCGTGTAGCCATCGGGAGCGGCGCGCTTCACCTCCTGCGTGGCGATGAGCGCGTTGGCGCCGGTCTTGTTTTCGACCACCACGCCCTGGCCGAGCGCCATGGCCATGTCCTGCGCGATGACGCGCGCGATCACGTCGGTGGGTCCGCCAGCGGCGAAGCCCACCACCAGCCTGAGCGGCTTCGCGGGGTAATCCTGGGCGCTCGCCGCGGCGCCGGCGAGCGCGGCGATGCAGGCGAGAAAAAATCTCCCGGTCATGATCTTTCCTGGAAGAAACGCGTCGCCATCACCTGGCAGCGCTTGATCAGGCGGGGCTCATCGGCACTGTAGTCCGCCACCGCGTTGTGAATGCTCCGCAGGTTGTCCCACATCAGCACGTCGCCCACCTGCCAGCGCGCCGCGAAGCGGAATTTCGGCTGGGTCTGATGCTCGAACAGGAATTCGAGGATCGCGTCGCTTTCCTTCTGCGGCAGCTCGTTGATGCGCATCGAATAGCCCGGGTTGGCATAGAGCGCCTTGCGCCCGGTGATCGGGTGGGGGAGGAAAACCGGGTGCGACACCGGCGGCTTCGCCTTGCGCTGCGCTTCGGTCAGCGCGGGGCGCGCGCTGCCTTTCTCGCGGCGCATCATCTCCCAGAACTTGTTGAAGTCGTGCAGCACCGTCTTTCCCTCCAGCTTTTCCCGGAGAGCGGCGGGCAGCTCGTCGTAGGCGGCGCGCTGGTCGCAGAACTCGGTGTTGCCGAGCGGCTCGCCGTCGCGCTGCGGGATCTTGATGCCGTAGAGGACGTTGCAGAAGGCAATGGTCTTGCTGTAGGACATGTCCGTGTGCCAGCTCTGGCCCGCGTCCGCGAGGCCGATCGGCCTGCCGTTCTCGACGATGTTCGACAGGATCATCACCTCCGGCACGCCGGGCTCCTGGTACATGTTCGCGACGTTGACCTCGAGCTCGCCCCAGCGCGCGCTGAAGTCCCTGAGCTGCAGCGCGGTGAGCTCCTGGCGCGGATAGCGCAGCACGCCGTGCTCGGCGAGCGCGTTCAGCGCGAACGCGAACTCTCCCGCGGAGAGGGGCCGGGAGAGATCCAGGCCCTCGACGGTCGCCCCGAGGGTACGCCCGCTGGGGATCACTTTTGCCATGTTCCGCCTCCGCTCAGCCCTCGGCGCGCACGGTGTTCTCGATTACGCCGACGCCCTCGATCTCGCAGCGCACGCGGTCGCCGGGCTTGAGGAACCCGGGCGGCCGCATGAAATACGCCACCCCGGCCGGCGAGCCGGTGGAGATGATGTCGCCGGGAAACAGCGTCATCGCCTGGCTGCAGTAGGACACCAGCTTTTCAATCCCGAAGTAGAGGTCGGAAGTGTCGCTGTTCTGCCGTACCTGGCCGTTCACCTCGGTGCGCATCCTGAGCGGCTTGCCCCACTGGAACTCATCCAGGGTCACGAGGGCGGGGCCGGTCGGGCAGAACGTGTCGTAGCTCTTGCCGATGAAGTGCACCCGGTAGAACGGATTCGCTTCGTGCTCGGCGAGCTGGATGTCGCGCGCCGACATCTCGTTCACCACCATGTATCCCGCGAGATGGTCCTTGACCTCGGCTTCGCGGATGCGCCGGCAGCGCTTGCCGATGACGACACCCAGCTCGAGCTCGTAGTCGAGCTTCTTCGTCTCGCGTGGATGGGTGACGTCGTCGAACGGGCCGCAAAGGCTGGAGGTCGCCTTCGCCAGGATCATCGGCTCGCGCGGCGGGGCGACGTCCTTGAGCACCGGGCCGGCTTCGGCGAGGTGCGACTTCGTGTTCGCGCCCGCGATCAGCAGCTTGCGCGGCACGGGGACCGGCGCCCCGAGGCGCACGCTTTTGCGCTCGATCGCCTTTGCCGAGCTGCGCGAGGCGAAGACCCTGTCGAGCTGCCTGCGCCAGTCCGGCTGCTCGAGGAACAGGCGCATGTCGCCGACCGGGAGGTCGATGATCGCGTCATCGACGAGAATTCCGGCGCGCTCGCTGCCCATCGCACCGTAGCTGACCAGTCGCATCTCAGTCCAGGCTGATGCGGCTGTCGCGGATGACTTGCGCCCACTTCGCGATTTCGCTCTTCAGGTAGGCGCCGAATTCCTCCGGCGTGCTGGTGCGCGGCTCGAAACCGCTCTCCGAGAGCCGCTGCCTGATCGCGGGATCGGCCATCACCCTGGCGAACTCCGCGTTGAGCTTCATCACGACGGCGCGCGGCGTGCCCGCCGGCGCGACGAAGCCCTGCCAGGCCCAGGCCTCGAAGCCGGGATAGCCCGACTCGCCGAGGGTCGGCAGCTCGGGCAGCGCGGCGACCCGCTTGTCGCTCGCCACCGCGAGCGCGCGCAGCTTGCCGCCTCGAATTTGCGGCAAGGCGGAGGCGATGTCCGGAAACATCGCCGAGATGCGGCCGCCGATCAGGTCGGTCATCGCGTCGGCGCCGCCCTTGTAGGGAATCGGCGTCATGACGATGTCGGCACGCTGCTTGAAGAATTCCATGGCGAGGTGGATCGGGCTTCCCGGCCCGGGCGCGCCGTAGTCGATCTTGCCCGGCGAGTGCCTGGCGGCGTCGACGAATTCCTTCACCGACCCGGTCTGCACCGCGGGATTCACCGCGAGGATCAGCGCGAAACGTCCGGTGAGGCTCACGGGCGCGAAGTCCTTCACCGGATCGTAGGAAAGCTTTTTGTACAGGGTCGGATTGAAGGCATACGTCCCGGCGTCGCCGAGCAGCAGCGTGTAGCCGTCCGGCGCGCTCCTCGCCACCTCGCCCGCGCCGATCGCCGTGCCGGCGCCGGGGCGATTTTCGACCACCACCGGCTGCCCGAGAGACTCCGACATCTTCGTGAACACCGTGCGCGCGAAGAAGTCCGTCGCGCCGCCCGCCGGGTAGGGCACGATCAGGCGAACCGGCTTCGCCGGATAAGCCTGTGCCTGCGCGGCCGGCGACGCGGCGAGCGCGGCGGCGGCGAGCGCGAGGCTGCGCATCAATACGGACACGGGAACCTCCTCTAGTCGGACAGGGCTCAGCGGGTTTCCTTGAAGTACTTGAGCGCTCCCGGATGGTGCGGCAGCCGCGGCTGGCGTTTGCCGGCATTTCCTTCGACGAAGCGGCTGAAGTTCGGGTGGCCTTCGACCAGCGCTTTCTTGTTCTCGCGCATGGCCTTGACGAATTCGTAGACCACGTCGTTCTTGACGTGGGTGCCGACCGCGACGACGACGTCGATGGTCTGCACCCTGGAGGGCTTGTCGACGCCGGCGATGTGCGGCGCGGGGTTGACCCGCGAGAAGTAGTATTCCGCGCGCACTTTCTTCATGCGTCTTTCGGCGTCGAGCAGCCTGTCGATCGGCAGCAGCCTGAGCCCGCCCACCGAAGCGGCGACCTCGGCGACTTTCGGCGCGCCGACGGCAAAGAACAGCAGGTCGAGCTTGCCGGCCTTGAAGTCGTCCGCCGCCCGCACCACGTTCACCTCGGGGACCTTGACCACGTCGTCGTAGGTGATGCCGCCGGCGTTGAGCAGCGCCGTGGTGTGCGGCAGGACGCCGGTCTGCTGCGCCCACTCGGACGGGACGCGCTTGCCTTTCAGAGCAGCGATGCTGTCGATGCCGGAATCCTTTTTCACCCAGAACGCCATCTGGGAGCCGTACAGGGTGATCGCTGTGCGCAGGTTCGGCATTGGCTTGCCTTTCCAGTCGCCCTGGCCCTTGTACGCGTCGGCGACCTCGCCGACGTCGAGCAGGAGGAAGTCCGCTTTCTGCGTGTTGACCGCGTCCAGGATCGGCGCGTCGCCGTCGTAGCCGTTGACGCGCACCTGCAGCTTGCTGTGGTCCTGCACCACCTTGGCGATCACCGATGCCTGCGCGTGCAGGATCGAGCCGGGAGGCAGCGTGGCGAAGCTGACCGTCTGCGCGCCTGCGGCGCTCGCGAGAGCTGCGGCGGCGAGACCCGCCGCGCGAATCGATTTCAGCATGTTGATCTCTTCTCTGCGGTGAGGCCAGTATAGTAACTGCATGCGGCTGCCGCGCGAGCGCATACCCTATTCCGCCATCGTCGATCGCCCTGCGCTGAAACTTCCCGGCGAGGGGCGCATCGCGGTGTGGACCATCGTCAACGTCGAGGAATGGTCGATCGAGCGGGCGATGCCGCGCAGCGTGCTGCCCCCACCCTACGGCTCGCCGATCCTGCCCGACCTGCCGAACTGGGCCTGGCATGAATATGGGATGCGGGTCGGGTTTTGGCGTCTTTTGGAGGTCTTGAATAAATTCAACCTGAAGGCGACGCTGGCCATCAATGGCTCGGTCTGCAAGAGCTATCCGCGCGTGGCGCAAGCAGGGCTGGAAGCGGGCTGGGAATTCATGGGGCACGGCTACCTCCAGCGGCCGATGCACCACCTCGAGGATCAACGCGCTGCGATCCGTCAAACGATTGAAGAAATAAAATCCTTTACTGGAAAGGCGCCCCGAGGTTGGGAGAGCCCCGGCCTGACCGAGACCTACGAGACCATCGACTACCTCAGGGAAGCCGGCATCGAATACGTCGCCGACTGGGTGCTCGACGACCAGCCCTGCCTCATCGACACCGCGAGCGGGCCGATGGTGTCGGTGCCCTACACCGTCGAGATGAACGACATCGCGATGATGGTGCTGCAGAACCATCCCTCGGAGGAATGGCTGCGGCGCGGCATCGATTGCTTCGACCGGCTGTACGCCGAAGGCGAGAAAAGCGCGCGGGTGATGGCGATCAGCGTGCACCCGTACATCACCGGCGTGCCGCACCGCATCGGCTACCTGGAGAAGCTCTACGGGTACATCGGCGCGCGGCCCGGCGTCCTGATGTGGACTGGAGAACAGATCCTTGACTGGTACAAAAGCGCCGCCCGCGTACGCTGAGCTGTGGGGCAGGGCACAGGAGCTGCTGCCGGCGCTGCGCGAGCGCGCGCCGCGCTGCGAAGAGCTGCGGCGCATGCCCGACGAGACCCTGCGCGACTTCCACGACGCGCAGCTGTTCCGCATCCACCAGCCGAAGCGGGTCGGCGGCGCGGAGCTCGATTTCGTCGCGGTGGTCGAGTTCGGCGCGCTGCTGGCGCGCGCCTGCGCCTCGAGCTCGTGGAACTTCATCAACTTCCTGTCGCACCACCTGATGCTCGGCATGTTCCCGCCGAAGGCGCAGGACGAGATCTGGGGCGCATCGCCCGACACGCTGATCGCCTCCTCGTTCGTGTTTCCCGCTGGCAAGGCGAAAAAAGTGAAGGGCGGCTACGTCCTCTCCGGCCGCTGGCCGTTCTCGAGCGGAGTCGACCCCAGCGAATGGAACATGCTCGCCGGCCTCGCCTGGCTCGACGACAACGCGCCGCCCGAGCCGCGCGTGTTCCTGCTGCAGCGCTCGCAGTACAAGGTCATCGACAACTGGTTCGCCGGCGGGCTGCGCGGCACCGGCAGCAAGGACGTCGAAGCGCTCGAGCAGTTCGTCCCCGAGCACCGCACGCTCTCGGTGGCCGACACCAAGGGCGGGCCGACGCCGGGCAGCGAGGTCAACCCCGGGGTGCTGTTCCAGATGCCGGTGTTCGCGCTTTTTCCCTACATGCTCTCG
>Ga0210382_10000125_pt1 | contig 30029 bp, 20 predicted proteins | sample PLMedo_FD_155452 | JGI IMG/M metagenome (GOLD analysis project Ga0210382, IMG submission 155452) | Groundwater sediment microbial communities from an aquifer in East River, Colorado, USA - PLM0_60_coex redo | ecosystem: Environmental > Terrestrial > Soil > Riparian zone | place: USA: East... | reverse complement strand
TCGGGCACGTTGCAGATCGAGAGCGCGTAGCGGTGCCCGAGTGACTTGGCGTATTGCAACGCAGCGATGGTGTCCGCCGTCTCGCCGGACTGCGAAACGGTGATCACCAGGGCCTTCGGGTTCGGCACGGATTCCCGATAGCGGTATTCGCTCGCGATTTCGACGCTGCAGGGGACGCCGGCGAGCGCCTCGAGCCAATAGCGCGCGACCATCCCCGCGTGAAAGCTCGTGCCGCAGGCGAGGATCAGCACCGAATCGACATCGCGAAAAACGCGCTCGGCCTCCGCGCCGAAGAGCTGCGGGGAAACGGACTGGGCGCCCGTCACCATCTCCAGGGTGTTCGCCACCGCCATGGGCTGCTCGAAGATCTCCTTCTGCATGTAGTGCCGGTAATGCCCCAGGTCGACCGCGTCGGCGGTGAGCTGCGAAACATGCACAGCACGGCTTACCGCTTTGCCGCCCGAGTCGCTGACGCGCACTCCATCGAGCGTGAGTTCGGCGCAGTCGCCGTCCTCGAGGTAGACGACGCGCTGCGTGACCTGGACAAGCGCCGAGGTGTCGGAGGCGGCGAAATTCTCCCCCTCGCCGAGACCGAGCAGCAGCGGCGCCCCGTGCCGCGCGACCACCAATCGCGAGGGATCGGACTCGCTCACCACCGCGATCGCGTAGGCACCGACCAGCTCGACCACGCTCTTTCTCACGGCATCGAACAAGGTCGCGCCCGACTGCAGGTTCGAGTGAACCAGGTGGGCGATGACCTCGGTATCGGTATCGGAGACGAACTCGTATCCCTTGGCGCGCAGGCGCTTGCGCATCTCTTCGTGGTTCTCGATGATGCCATTGTGCACCACCGACACGCCGCCGGAGAGATGCGGATGGGCGTTTTTCTCCGACGGCACGCCATGGGTCGCCCAGCGCGTATGCGCGATCCCGATGTCCCCGGCGAGGCCCTGCGAACCGGCGAGCTTCTCCAGCTCCGCGACGCGGCCCGTCGAGCGCACACGGCGCAAAGTCGCCCGCGATCCCGCCGCCATGCCGTCGAGGACCGCGACCCCGGCGGAGTCGTAGCCGCGATACTCGAGCCGCTTCAGTCCCTCGATGAGGACGGGAACGATGTTACGTTTGGCTATCGCTCCGACTATTCCGCACATGCGGTTTGCCTTTCGATCACTTCTTCTTTGCCGGCCGTTGCCAGCCCGGAATCGACACCTGCTTCACGCGAGAGAGGGTCAACTCGCCCGCCGGAGCGTCCTTGGTGAGCGTGGTTCCCGCACCGAGCGTCGCGCCCCGGCCCACGCGCACCGGCGCGACCAGCTGGGTGTCCGAACCGATGAAAACATCGTCCTCTATGACGGTGCGGTGCTTGTTCGCTCCGTCGTAGTTGCACACGATCGTACCGGCGCCGACGTTGACGTTTCTGCCCACCTCGCTGTCGCCGATGTAGGTGAGGTGATTCGCCTTGGAACCTGCGCCTATGCTACTCGCCTTGACCTCCACGAAGTTGCCGATGTGCACTCCGTCGGCGAGGCGCGTGCCGGGACGAATGCGCGCGTAGGGGCCGATGCGGCAGTCCGCGCCGATGTCGGCGTCCTCCAGGTGGCAGAAGGGCTCGATGCGCGTGCCCGCGCCGACGGTCACGTCTTTCAGCACGCAATTCGCGCCGACCGCCACGCCGTCGCCGAGCTTCACCTCGCCTTCGAACACGCAATTGACGTCGACCGCCACGTCGCGGCCGCAGGCGAGGCTTCCGCGCACGTCGCAGCGCGACGGATCGGCGAGCGCCACCCCCTGCTCAAGGAGCGAAGCGGCGAGTTTGCGCTGGTAAATGCGCTCCAACTCGGCAAGCTGGGCGCGGCTGTTCACGCCGAGCGTCTCCCACGTAGCGTCCGCCTGGATCGCCGTCACGGGGACGCGCTCCTTCGTTGCGAGCGCGACGATGTCGGTGAGGTAGTACTCCTTCTGTGCGTTGTTGTTTTGCAGCTTCCCGAGCCAGGCCTTGAGCTTCTTCGTCGGCGCCACGACGATGCCGGTGTTGATCTCGCGAAGGGCGCGCTGTCGGACGTTGGCGTCTTTTTCTTCGACGATTCCCACTACCTTTTTTCCATTTCGCAGGATGCGTCCGTAACCCGTGGGACTGTCGAGAATCGCGGTCAGAAGGCCCAGCCCCTTCCCCGTCGCATCGACAAGATGCCTCAAGGTTTCGGCGCGAATCAGCGGGACATCGCCATAGAGCACGAGGGTCGGCCAGCGCTCGTCGAGATGGGGGGCTGCCTGCATCACCGCGTGGCCGGTGCCGAGCTGAGGCTCCTGCATGACCCAGACGACGCCGTTCTCTTCAACCGCCTGGCGCACGCGCTCGCCTCCGTGGCCGTAGACGACGCAGATGACCTTGGGCGAGAGTTGCTTCGCGGTATCGAAAACGTGTGCGAGCAGCGCCCGGCCCGCAAGTCGATGCAGCACCTTGGGCGTGCTCGAATGCATGCGCTTGCCCGGACCCGCGGAGAGAATGACGATATTCACAAAAGCCTATCGCGGCAACTCGGAGAACCCCATCAGGAACTCATCCACAGCGCGCGCGCACTGGCGGCCTTCGCGAATCGCCCACACGACGAGCGACTGGCCGCGGCGCATATCGCCCGCTGCGAATATCCCTGGAATCGAAGTCAGGTAGCTGCTTTTCCCGTCGGTGGCCGCCCTGGCATTGCCGCGTGGGTCTTTCTCCACGCCGAACGCCTCCAGCACGGCCGGCACCGGCGATACGAATCCCATCGCGAGCAGCACGAGGGCCGCTGGAAGAACCGTTTCCGATCCTGGAATCTCGCTCGCCTTGCCGTCCTTCCACTCCAGCCGAACCGTCTTGAGCGCCTTTACCTTGCCGTTCTCGCCGACGAACTCCTTGGTGGCGACCGACCAGTCGCGATTCACGCCTTCTTCGTGCGAGGAGGAAGTGCGCAATCTCGTCGGCCAGAGGGGCCAAACCGGGTTCAATTCGGGATCCGGCGGCATAGGAAGAAGCTCGAACTGTGTCACAGACTTCGCCCCGTGGCGGTTGGAGGTGCCGACGCAGTCCGAGCCGGTGTCGCCTCCGCCGATCACCACGACATGCTTGTCCGTCGCCCAGAGATCCGGCACGCCCTTGTCTCCGGCGACGCGCTTGTTCTGCAGCGGCAGAAACTCCATGGCAAAATGCACGCCGTCGAGCTCGCGCCCGGGTACCGGGAGGTCGCGCGGCTGCTCGGCTCCGCCCGAGAGCACCACCGCGTCGAACTCAGCCATCAACTTCTCGGGCGAGATGCTCTCGGCAGCCCAGTCTGTGACTCCTTTCCCCGCGCGCCCCTTGCCGACGAAGACCCCGGGAAGAAACCTCACGCCTTCCGCTTTCATTTGATCGATCCGGCGGTCGATCAGCCACTTCTCCATCTTGAAATCGGGTATCCCGTAGCGCAGTAGACCACCGATCCGGTCGTTTTTTTCGAACATCGTGACGTCGTGCCCGGCGCGCGCGAGCTGCTGGGCACAAGCGAGCCCCGCCGGACCGGAGCCCACCACCGCGATCTTCTTGCCGGTCTTGCGCTCAGGCGGCAGCGGTCTTACCCAGCCTTCCTCGAACGCCTTGTCGATGATCGCGTGCTCGATCGACTTGATGGCGACCGGGTCGTCATTGATTCGCAGCACGCACGCTTCCTCGCACGGAGCCGGACAGATGCGACCGGTGAACTCGGGAAAATTGTTGGTGGAATGCAGCGTTTCGATTGCGCGCTGCCAGTCCTCCTTGTAGACGAGATCGTTGAAATCCGGAATGATGTTGTTGACCGGGCAGCCCGACATGCAAAACGGCGTCCCGCAGTCCATGCAACGCGCGCCCTGGACTTTCGCCTCCTCCCCGGTGAGGCGGGCGATGAACTCCCGATAGTGCTTCTTGCGCTGCTCGGGCTCTTGGTGCACTTCCTCGAGACGCTGGAACTCGAGAAATCCCGTGACTTTCCCCATCTACGCTGCCGCCTTGCGCTTCGCCTCGGCGAGCTCTCCGAGGGCGCGCCTGTATTCCTTGGGGAAGACCTTCACGAAACGCGCACGGTACTCCGCCCATTTTTCGAGGATCTCTCTGGCGCGGCGGCTGTTCGTGAGCTTCGCGTGCCGCTCGACCAGGTCCCTCAGGATCACCTCGTCTGCCTGACCCTTGTGCCAGAGCTCGCGCGACACCTTGCCCTGCTGCTCGGACTCGGCGAGGACGGGTTCCAGGTCCACCATCGCGGTGTTGCAACGCTTCAAGAATTCGCCGTGGAAGTCGAGCACATAGGCGATGCCGCCGGACATTCCGGCGGCGAAGTTGCGTCCGGTGACGCCCAGGACGGCGACCGTCCCGCCGGTCATGTATTCGCAGCCGTGATCTCCGACGCCTTCGACGACGGCGGTGGCGCCCGAGTTGCGCACGGCGAAACGCTCGCCTGCCACGCCGCGGAAATACGCTTCCCCCGCGATCGCGCCGTAGAGGACGACGTTGCCCGTGATGATGTTTTCGGTCGGCTCGCCGCGGAACTTGGGCGAAGGGAAAACGATGATGCGGCCGCCCGAGAGCCCCTTTCCGCAATAATCGTTGGTATCGCCGATCAGGTCGAGGGTCACCCCTTTGGCGAGGAAAGCCCCGAAGCTCTGGCCCGCGGACCCTGCAAACCGGGCATGGATCGTGTCATCGGGCAGCCCCTCGTGTCCGTAGCGCCGCGCGATCTCGTACGAGAGCATCGTGCCGACGGTACGGTTGCCGTTCCGGATCGGCATGTCGATCGAAACCTTCTCGCCACGCTCGAGCGCGGGTCGCGCAAGCTCGATCAGCCGGTTGTCGAGGGCTTTCTCGAGTCCGTGATTCTGTTTTTCGGCGTTGTAGCGCGCGACGTCCACGGGCATGTCCGGCATCTTGAAAATCCGCGAGAAGTCGAGGCCTTTCGCCTTCCAGTGCTCGATGCCTCTCTTCATGTCGAGCAGTTCGGTGCGGCCGATCAGCTCGCTGAACCTGCGGACACCAAGTTGGGCCATCAACTCCCTTGCCTCCTCGGCGACGAGGAAGAAGTAGTTCACGACGTACTCCGGCTTGCCGGAAAACTTCTTCCGGAGCACGGGATCCTGAGTCGCGACGCCGACCGGACAGGTGTTCAGGTGGCATTTGCGCATCATGATGCAGCCGCTCACGACGAGCGGAGCGGTCGCGAACCCGAATTCGTCGGCGCCGAGCATCGCGCCGATCACCACGTCGCGGCCTGTCTTGATCTGCCCGTCGACCTGCACCGCGATCCGGCCGCGCAGGCGGTTGAGCACGAGGGTCTGCTGCGTTTCGGCGAGGCCCAGCTCCCACGGGGTGCCGGCGTGCTTGATCGACGACCAGGGCGAGGCGCCCGTACCGCCGTCGTGTCCGGAAATGGTGACGTGGTCGGACTTGGCTTTGGACACGCCTGCAGCTACGGTGCCGACGCCCACTTCCGAGACGAGCTTCACCGAGATGGACGCGGAGGGATTCGCGTTCTTGAGATCGTGGATCAGCTGCGCCAGGTCCTCGATCGAGTAGATATCGTGATGCGGAGGCGGCGAGATCAGCTCCACGCCCGGTGTCGAGTAGCGGATCTCGGCGATATAATCGGAGACCTTGCGCCCCGGGAGCTGCCCGCCCTCGCCCGGCTTGGCTCCTTGCGCGATCTTGATCTGGATCTGCTCGGCGCTTGCAAGATATTCGGCAGTCACCCCGAAGCGCCCCGAGGCGACCTGCTTGATCTTGGACTTGAGCACGTCGCCTTCGCGCAATTCGATGTCGCGCGCGACGCGGTTCGCTCCGAGGCGCGAGCGCAGCGTCTCGCCGGCCTTCACCGTCGCGTAACGCTTGCGGTCCTCGCCCCCCTCGCCGGTGTTCGACTTCCCGCCGATGCGGTTCATCGCCACCGCGAGCGTGGTGTGCGCTTCGACCGAGATCGAACCGTGCGACATCGCTCCGGTCGAAAAACGCTTGACTATCTCGGCTGCGGGTTCGACCTCGTCGAGCGGAACGGGTTTCGCGCGATCGAGGCGGAATTCGAACAGACCGCGGAAGGTCATGTGGCGCCGCGATTGGTCGTTGATGATCGCCGCGTATTCCTTGTACGCCTGGGGGGAGTTCTGCCGCGCCGAGTGCTGCAGCTTCGCGATCGCGTCGGGCGTCCACATATGCTCTTCGCCGCGGACTCGCCAAGCGTACTCACCCCCTGCATCCAGCATCGATTGCAGCACCGGATCGGCGTCCTCGAACGCGGCCTTGTGTATGCGGATTGCTTCTTCGGCGACTTCGAACACGCCGATGCCCTCGATCGACGAGGTGGTGCCGATGAAATACTTGTCCACGAGCGACCTGGCGAGGCCTACCGCCTCGAAGATCTGCGCGCCGGTGTAGGACATGTAGGTCGAAGTCCCCATTTTGGACATCACTTTCTTCAGGCCTTTGCCGATCGCCTTCACGAAATTCTTGATCGCCTTTCTGCCATCGAGGTCCGGGCCGAACTCGCCCTTCGCCGCAAGATCGAGCAGCGACTCGAGGGCGAGATACGGATGCACCGCCTCGGCGCCGTAGCCTCCGAGCAGAGCAAAGTGGTGCACCTCGCGCACGGAGCCCGTTTCCACCACGAGACCCGCGCTCGTGCGCAGACCCCTCGCCACCAGGTGCTGGTGGATCGCCGACACTGCCAGAAGCGCCGGGATGGCCACGCGTTCCCGCTCCACGATCCGGTCGGAAATCACGATGATCGAGTAACCCGCGCGCACTGCATCCTCGGCCTGCGCGCAAAGCGACGCGAGGCGCGCCTCGACCGCGTCCTTGCCCCACGCCAGGGGATAGGTGATGTCCAGCTCGAACGAGCGGAACTTGCCGCCGGTGTAGCGCTCGATGTGCCGGATTTTCTCCATTTCGAAGAAATCGAGCACCGGCTGCGACACCTCGAGCCGGAGAGGCGGGTTCATCTCGTCGATGCCGAGCAAGTTCGGCTTCGGTCCGATGAAAGACACCAGAGAGGTCACCAGCTCCTCGCGGATCGGGTCGATCGGCGGGTTCGTGACCTGCGCGAACAGCTGTTTGAAGTAGTTGTACAGCGTCTTGTTCTTGTCCGACAGCACCGCAAGCGGCGAGTCGTTGCCCATCGAGCCGACGGGTTCCTCGCCGTTCATCGCCATCGGGGTCATGATGAACTTGATGTCCTCCTGCGTGTAGCCGAAGGCCTGCTGGCGGTCGAGCATCCGTACCGCGCTCTTCAGCGGCGGAGTCTTTTCGGTCTCGACCTCGTCGAGCTTGACGCGGATGCGCTCGATCCATTCCGCGTAGGGTTTCGCGCCTGCGAGCGTGTTCTTGAGCTCCTCGTCGTCGATGATCCGGCCCTTCTCCAGATCGACGAGGAACATCTTGCCGGGCTGCAGGCGCCACTTCTTGACGATTTTCTCCTCGGGCACAGGCAGGCAGCCGCATTCCGAGCCCATGATCACGAGGTCGTCCGCGGTGACGATGTAGCGCGAGGGCCGTAGGCCGTTCCTGTCGAGCGTCGCCCCTATTTGGCGCCCGTCTGTAAACGCGATCGAGGCGGGTCCGTCCCAAGGCTCCATCATGGCGGCGTGGTATTCGTAGAACGCGCGCCGCGTCGGGTCCATCAACGTGTGGTTCTCCCAAGCCTCGGGGATCATCATCATCATCGCATGCGCGACTGAGTACCCTCCCATGACCAGAAGCTCCAGCGCGTTGTCGAACGACGCGGAATCGGATTGCCCGTCGTAGATCAGCGGCCAGATTTTCTCGAGGTCCCGGCCGAGAACCGGGCTCGATATCGCGCCCTGGCGCGCGCGGATCCAGTTCACGTTGCCGCGCAGCGTGTTGATCTCGCCGTTGTGGCAGATCATGCGGAACGGGTGCGCCAGGTCCCAGGATGGGAAGGTGTTCGTGGAAAAGCGCTGGTGGACCAAGGCGAGCGCGGACTCGACGCGCGCATCCTGCAGGTCTTTATAGTACTGGCCGACCTGGTGCGCGAGCAGCATGCCCTTGTAGCACGCGGTGCGCGCCGACATCGAGGGAACGTAGAACTCCTTGCCGTGCGCGAGCTTGAGCGCCTGGATCGCGTGGCCCGAGCTCTTTCTGATGATGTAGAGCTTGCGTTCCAGTGCGTCGGTGACCGTCACTCCTTTGCCTCGTCCGATGAATACTTGCCGGATCACCGGCTCGATCCGTTTCGCAGGTTCCGCGAGGTCGCTGTTGTCCACGGGAACATCCCGCCAGCCGAGCAGGACCTGGCCCTCGTCCTTGATCGCGCGCTCGATCTCGTACTCGCAGGCAAAGCGCGAGGCCGGGTCGCGCGGCAGAAAGACGGTGCCGACACCGTATTGGCCTGCGGGGGGCAGCTTCAGGCCCTGTTTTGCCATCACCTCGCGGAGGAACTTGTCGGGGATCTGAATGAGCAGACCCGCCCCGTCTGAGAGCTTGGGATCCCAGCCCACCGCGCCCCGGTGGGTGAGATTGCGCAATACAGTGAGACCCTGCTCGACGATCGAATGCGACTTCTTGCCCTTGATATGGGCGACAAAACCCACGCCGCAGGCGTCGTGCTCGTTGGCGGGGTGGTACAGACCCTGGGGCTCGTTCAGAATCACGCTGGTTCGGACAAATCGGGTTTGCCGGCGGCGGAAATTCCCTTATTCCGCACTTCTCGGGGCCGGGTTTTTGACTATACCTGTGTTTCCTTGCTGCCTCAAGTGCTTAGAGCAGCGCTGCGGGGCAGCAATTCAAGCGCCTGCTAGCGCTCACTTAGGCGGCAAGCCGCGAAAGCGTGTGATCGATTGCGCCAGCCGGGACATCGGCGCGAAGCAGTGCAACTCCCAGACGCTCCAGCAGAACAAAATGGACGCGGCCCCCCTTTGCTTTCTTGTCGAGCCGCATCAGTTGCTGCATGCGCTCCGGCGTGATCCCTCTTACGGCAGTCGGAAGGCCCGCGCGCTCGAACAGCGACCGGATGCGAACGGAGTCGGCCTCCGAGAGATAGCCGAGCTGGCGCGACAGGTCGACCGCCATGACCATCCCGGCGGCCACAGCCTCGCCGTGGAGCCAGGCACCGTAGCCGAGGCCGGTTTCGATAGCGTGGCCGAACGTGTGGCCGAAGTTCAGCAGCGCGCGCAAGCCGCGCTCGCGCTCGTCCTGGCCGACGATTTCGGCCTTGATCGCGATTGAGCGCACCACCGCGTGTTCCAGCGCGTGCGGGTCGCGCCCTAACAGGCGATCGAGATGGGCCTCGATCCAGCCGAAGAACGCCGCGTCGCGGATCAAGCCGTGCTTGATCACTTCGGCAAGCCCCGAGCGCAGCTCGCGCTCGGGCAGGGTTTCCAGGGTTTGCATGTCGGCCACGACCAACTGAGGCTGATGAAAAGCGCCGATCATGTTTTTCCCGAGTGGGTGATTGATGGCGGTCTTGCCGCCGATCGACGAATCCACTTGCGCGAGCAGAGTGGTCGGGATCTGAACGAAGGGCACGCCGCGCTGATAGGTGGCGGCGGCGAATCCCGCCAAATCCCCGATTACCCCACCCCCCAGGGCGATGAGCGTGGTATCGCGCGCGCAGCGCTGCTCGACCAGCGCATCGAAGATCTCATTCAGGGTACGCCAGTCCTTGTGCTCCTCGCCGTCGGGAACAACGATGCGGACCACTTCGACGCCCTCACGGGTCAGCGCTCCGGCAACGCGCTCGAGATAGAGCGGCGCCACCGTGACGTTGGTGACGACGGCCACTTTCTTTTGCACCAGGAAAGGAGCAAGGAGGTCAGCTCGATCGAGAAGCCCCGCACCGACGTGAATTGGATAGGAGCGCTCCCCGAGCGCTACGCTGAGAGTTTGCATGCTTCGTCGAATCGGGCGAGCACCTGCGCAAGCAAGGCGCCGATGCCCTGGCGGCCGGTCTCGATCACCAGGTCGGCGACCTCACGGTAAAGCGGATCGCGCCCGGCGTAGAGCGCATCGAGCCGCTCGCGCGGGTCGCCGCCCTGCAGCAGCGGCCTGGACTTGTCGGCGCGGGTGCGCTGCCACAGTACCGCTGGAAGCGCGTGGAGGTAGATGACGAAGCCGCGGGTCCTGAGATTGTCGCGGTTACGGGGGTCGAGCACCGCACCGCCCCCCGTAGCGAGCACGATATCGTTCAGGGCGGTCAACTGTTCGATCACCTCCGACTCGCGTTTGCGAAACCCGACCTCGCCCTCGATATCGAAGATCACGGCGACGCGCACGCCGGTTCGTGCCTCGATTTCGCGGTCGGCATCGTAAAACATCTTGCCGAGGCGCTTGGCAAGCTGGCGACCGACCGTGGTCTTGCCGGCGCCCATCATGCCCACCAGGAAAAGCCTGCTGTTTGTCTTCACGGGGATATTGTAGCAACCCACCCGTATCGGGCTCGAAAGCAAAGGGCCGGCATTGCCGGCCCTTTGGGAGTTATTTGATCCTGCGGCGTCAGCGCTGGCTTATGATGCGCTGCTCTACGATGCGCGGAGTAATGAACACCAGGAGCTCTGTCTTGTTGTCCGAGCGCGAGTTGTTGCGGAAAAGCACTCCGATCAACGGCAGGTCTCCGAAGAACGGCACTTTGGTAATCGTGGTCTGCAAGGTCTGGGTGTAGATACCGCCGATCACGACCGTGCCGCCGTTTTCCACCAGCACCTGAGTCTGGACGTGCTTGGTGTCGATGGCGAAACCGGCGTTGGTGCTCTGGCCTACCGAGTCCTTGTTGATGTCCAGGTTCATGATGATGTTGCCGTCGGGCGTGATCTGCGGCTTCACCTTGAGAGCCAAGTTCGCCTTGCGGAACGAAATCGAGGTCGCGCCGCTCGAAGTTGCCTGCTGATAGGGCAACTCGGTTCCCTGCTCGATGAGCGCTTCGACGTTGTTCGCGGTCATCACCCGCGGGCTCGAGATGATCTTGCCCTTGCCGTCGGCTTCCAGAGCCGAGAGCTCGAGCTGAAGCGCTCCGGTCAGTCGATTGGTGATCAACAGGGCGATGGAACCTGCGCTTATTGCATTGCCGACCGGCGCCGCCGGCAAATTGACGCTCAAATTGTCTGGGTTCTTCGTCGTTATGTTCCCGCCACCTGCCGGGAACAAGTTGGCAAAGTCGGTTAGCGTCCCGGTCTGGGTCACGGCAACGCCCGTCTCATTGATGCCGATCGGGCTCGGACCCGAGCTGGTGCCGTTCTGAACGATCGGGCGAGCCACATTGCCCAGGCGCACACCGAGATTCTTCGCAAACGTGTCGTTGGCTTCGACGATCCGCGCCTCGATCAGCACCTGCTGCACCGGGACATCGACCTGGCCGAGGAGCTTCCGCACCTCCTCCAGACGGACCGAGACGTCCTGAACGAACACCTGGTTGGTGCGAAGATCGACCGAGGCAGCGCCGCGCTTGGAAAGAATGCGCTGCTGGGGATCGGCGAGGAGCTTCGCAAAAGCGTCGGCCTTGGCGTAATTGAGCTGGAAGGTTTCGGTGCGCAGGGGCTCCAGCTCAGTGATCTGTGCGCTGGACTCCAGGGCGAGCTTCTCCTTGGTCGCAAGCTCGTCGCGCGGCGCGATCCAGATCACGTTGCCGTTCTTGCGCATGTCCAGGCCGCGGGTCTGAAGGATGATATCGAGCGCCTGATCCCATGGTACGTCCTTCAGGCGCAGCGTGAGGTTCCCGCCCACGGTGTCGCTGGTAATGATGTTCAGATCGGTGAAGTCCGCTATGACGTTCAGCACGCTCCTCACCTCGACGTTCTGGAAGTTGAGCGACAGTTTCTCGCCGGAATAGCCGCTGCGCGTGCCCTGCACCAATTTGTTGGGATCGTACTGGATCGGTTTCACTTCGAGCACGAACTGCGTGTCGGTCTGGTAGGCGTTGTGCTCCCAGAGACCGCGCGGCTCGATCACCATGCGCACGTTGTCGCCCTGGGGAAAAACGCTGAAGGTTTGCACCGGGGTTGCGAAATCAACCACGTCGTAACGCTTGCGCAACACGTCGGAAACGCTCGTCTTGAGGAAATCGACGATGACCGTTTGTCCTTGCTGGCGGATATCCACGCCGGTCGATGTATCCGAAAGCTCGACGACGATTCGCCCTTCTCCACCGCGTCCGCGTCGAAAATTGACGTCTTTCAGCGCATGCTGGAGGTCCAACCTGCCTTCCGCAAAGCGCGCCGCTCCGGTCGCGGCCTGCTGCGCTCCCCCCGCGGCGGCCAGGGTGATCATCAGGCTGCTGCCGTCGATCTTGGACTCGTACGGAACCATGTTTCGTAAATTGAGCACCAGTCGGGTACGTTCGCCCGCTTGCACCACGTTCATCGAACGCAACACCCCCTCGCCGATGTCCTGACTGTTCCGTCCTAAGCTGTTGGTCGTATCGGGAAAATCGAACGCGATCCGGGCCGGATTGGCGATCGTGAAGCTGCCCGGGGCTGCTTCAATCGGGTTCTTCAGAGTCAACCGTATCAGTACCTGGCCACCGCTCTGGGTGACGTCGAAGTTTTCGATGCTGTTTTGTTGCGCCGAGGCAACCGATACGAGCAGGACCACCCCGAATGGGCAAATCGCCGCCTGAAAGAATCTTCGCACGAGGACATGGTTCATTGCTTCCCTCCTCCGACTTCCTGCAACTGCAAGGTGCTCTGACGTTCGGTCCAGTCGCCCACCGCATCCTGAATGAGCTCACGCAGCTGGATCTGGCTTTCGGTAATCGTGGTGATAAGGCCGAAATTCTGGCCCATGTAGTTGCCGACTTTGACGCGGTACAGGCCCGTATCGGCTTTGACCAGCGCAAAATTCGCCTTCCTCTGCTGCAGCACGCCGACCATCTTCAGCGACTCCAACGGATAAGCTTCGAGCGGTTCCTTCGGCCGGTTCAGATCGGGCTTGAGACCACCGCCTCCGCCGCTGCCCGCCGATTTCGTGACCAGCTCGATTTTTGCGCTGCTGAAGGGATCGGCTTGATCGAAAGCCTTGTAGGGCACCGGCTCGTAGGGTTTCACGACGGGCAGCGGGTCGATCCTTCCGCGCAGGTCCTTGGTCTTGTCCTTCAGTTCGGACTTGAGGTCGCCGAATTCCTCGCCGCCGCACGCCGCGAGCAGCAACCCGAGCGCGATGGCGGCGACCACCCTCATTTTTTGCCCGCCTTGACGCCCTTTGCCGCCCTGCTTTGGGCCGCCACTTCCTCCTCGTCCAGATAACGGAAGGTCTTCGCCGTGACGTCCATGACGAGCGAGCCGTCTTTTCCTCCCGTCAGCCCGATATCGTTCAGCGTGACGATGCGCGAGAGCTGTCCGATATCGCTCGCAAACTGCCCCATGTCATGATAGCTGCCGGCGAGTTTCAGCGTGACCGGCAGCTCCGCGTAGAATTCGCGCTTGGTTTCTGCCGAAGCCGGCCTGAACAGCTCGAATTGCAGGCCGCGACCGAGCCCAGCCTGGTTGATGTCCACGAGCAGCGCGTCCATTTGCGACCGATTGGGAAGCTGCCTCAGAAGCGCGCCGAAGGAGCTGTCGATTTCGCGCAGCTGCTGACGGTAGAGATCGAGATTGATCGCCTGTTGCTGCTTCGCGACATATTCGTCTTTGAGCTTCGCTTCCTGTACGCGCCCGGCTTCGAGCGAGTCCATCTCTTCCTGCCAATCGAGGAAGTAACCCAGCGCGAGGATGCCGACCAGCACCCCGATCAGCAGCATCGCCTTGGGTAATGGCGGCCATGCGCCCGGATCGCGCGTATTGAGATTCTTGAACTGTTCGAGAAACTTCTTCATCGGGTCTCAGCCTTTGGCCGGAGCGGCCTTGGGTGCGGCCTTACCCGATTTGCCGGCAGCTTCGCTCTGGATCTGCTTCAGGCTCACGTTCATGATGAATTCGGAAACGCGCTTGTTGCTTACAAGCACGGCTTTGATCTCGACCAGATCGGGATTCTCAAGGTAAGGCGACGCCGCGAAATTACGCATCAGGGTTGAGACTCGCGCGTTGGATTGCGCGTAGCCCGTCATGTTGATTTTCAAGCCGGTCTGCTTGATCGCCTTGAGGTAGACGCCATCGGGTACCTGTTGAACCAACTCCTGCAACATATAAACGGCCTGGGCACGGTCTGCCTGCAGCCGCTCGATGATCTGCTTGCGCGCGAGCAAAGCCGCGATCTCGGTTTTAAGCTTCTTGATTTCCTCGATCTCCTTGTCGAGTCTGACGTTTTCCCTTTTCAGGAATTCATTGCGGTCGCTTTGCACCGCGATGTATCCCGCAATGGTCAGGTGCACGGCCCCGACGATCAGAAGCCCGAGCACGGCCACCATGCCTCCCAGTACGCCAAGATGCTGGCGCTGGGCCTTGCGGCGCGCCTCGCGCCAGGGGAGCAGATTGATGCGAATCACGGGTCAAATCTCCGCATGGCAAGTCCGCAAGCGACCATCAGCGAGGGTGCATCCGCGACCAGTTTCTTCAGCGAAACGCGCGGTGAAATCCCCATGTTTGCGAAAGGATTGGCAACCAGAGCGTTGATCTGGGTGCGGCTCTGCACCATCTCGTCGAGCCCCGGGATCACCGCTGAGCCTCCGGTGAGCAGAACGTGCTCGACCGAGGTGTACTGGGTCGATGTAAAGAAGAACTGCACTGCCCGCTGGATTTCCAGGGCCGCATTCTCCATGAAGGGGCGCAGCACTTCCGTCTCGTAGTTCTCCGGCAACCCCCCGGAGCGCTTGGCCGCTTCGGCTTCCTCCAGGCTCATCCCGTACACGCGCATGATGTCCTGCGTGAGCTGGCTGCCGCCGAACGCCTGCTCGCGGGTGTATACGGTCTGCTCGTTGCGCAGGACCGTGATGTTCATGACGTTCGCGCCCAAATCGACGAGCGCGATATTCTGGTCTTTGCCGTTATCCGGGAATTGTTGCTGGATCAGCTCGAAGGAAGTCTGGATGGCGTAGGATTCGACGTCCATGACTATCGCTTTAAGGCCCGAGGCTTCGGCCACCGCGACGCGGTCTTCCACCTTTTCCTTGCGCGAAGCAGCGATCAGCACTTCGACCTCTTCCGGTCCCGACGGAGAAGATCCCACCACCTGAAAATCCAGGTTGACCTCCTCGAGCGCAAATGGGATGTACTGGTTGGCCTCGGTTTCGACTTGAACCTCCAGCTCTTCATCGCGCAGCCCCGCCGGTACGATGATCTTCTTGGTGATCACCGCGGCCGTGGGCAGTGCCAAGGCGACGTTTTTCGTGCGCGTCGCCATTCTTTTCCAGCCGCGCTGTACGGCATCGACCACGGCATCGAGGTTAGTGATGTTGCCGTCGAGGACCGCGTCCTTCGGCAACGCCTCGATGGCGTAACGCTCGACGCGCGGATTTCCCCTGCCCGCATCGGCGAGCTCTACCAACTTCACCGAGGACGAAGAGATATCCATCCCGAACAGCGGCGGCGCTTTCGGCTTGAAAATATCGAAATTCAAATTCAGTTGCAACGGGGATTTCCCCTTCAGGTATGGCCGGTTAGGCGCGATTAGTATAATTTACGTTAAATGCTAGCAACAACCCCCCACCCTGTAAAGTAAATTATTCACGCGAGATATTAGTAGCTTAGGGTGAACCTGCCGTTGTTTCAGCTATCTATAATGGGCGACCTTTTTCCGGATATCCCCTGAATGTGGCTTCGATGGTTCGCCTTCCCGGTGTTGGCGCTCGCCGGGGTGGGAGTGCTGAGTTTGGCGCTGGCTGGTTTCGTGATCCTTCTGGCGTACCCCAACCTGCCCTCCATCGAGGCGCTCACCGAGTACCAACCGAAGATCCCGTTGCGGGTCTACACGGCCGACGGCTTGCTGATCGGGGAGTTCGGCGAAGAGCGCCGTTCGGTTGTCAGCATCGAGGAAGTTCCTGCTCTGATGAAACAGGCCATCCTCGCGGCCGAGGACGAGCGCTTTTACCAGCATACCGGGGTCGACTACCACGGGGTGCTCCGCGCAGCCTACTCCAACCTGGTGACCGGCGGCAAGACTCAAGGGGCTTCGACGATCACGATGCAGGTCGCGCGAAACTTTTTTCTTTCCCGGGAAAAAACGCTGACCCGCAAATTGTACGAGGCGCTGCTGGCGTTCAAGATCGAAAATAGCCTCAGCAAAGATCAGATCCTGGAGATCTACATCAACCAGATCTATCTCGGCCAGAGGGCCTACGGGTTCGGCGCGGCGGCGCAAGTCTACTTCGGCAAGACTCTGTCCCAGCTCAATTCGGCCGAGATTGCGATGCTTGCCGGGTTGCCCAAGGCTCCCTCCTCCTTTAACCCCGTGATCAATCCCAAACGCGCCAAGCAACGCCAGCTGTATGTGCTGCGGCGCATGCACGAGCTCGCCTTGCTCGACGACGAGCAATACGAGGAGACGCAAAAGACTCCGATCAGCGTCAAGCGCGAAGCCGTCACCGAATACGAGATTCACGCCGAGTTTGTCGCCGAGATGGTCCGTCAGCTGCTCTATGAACGCTATCCGGAGGACGTCTACTCGCGCGGGTTTCGCGTCTACACGACGATTACGCGCGCCGACCAGGAGGCAGCCTATGCGGCCCTTCGCCAGGGCTTGCTCGAATACGATCGACGCCACGGCTATCGCGGCCTCGAAGGATTCGTCGACCTCAAGGACGCGCAGGAGGAGGACTACGAGGAAACTTTGCAAGACCATCCCGACAGCGATGACCTCCTCGCGGCACTCGTTCTGGAGGCGACGCCGAAACGGGTGACAGCCTATCGGCGCGGAGGGGAAACCGTTACCGTGTCCGGAGAGGGACTCAAGTTCGCCGAGCGCATGCTCGATTCTCGCACCCCGCCGACCCGCAGGATCCGGCGTGGCGCCGTGATTCGCATCCAGAAGGACGAGCATGACGATTGGCAAATTGTCCAGCTCCCGGAGGCCGAGGGCGCTTTCATATCGGTCAATCCGCAGGACGGTGCGGTGCGGTCGCTCGTCGGTGGCTTCGATTTCAACCGGAGCCAGTACAACCACGTGACTCAGGCCTGGCGCCAGCCCGGCTCGGGTTTCAAACCTTTCATCTATTCGTCCGCGCTGGAAAAGGGTTTTACGCCGGCCACCGTGATCAATGATGCCCCGGTGGTGGTCGACGCGGCGCTCACGGGAGGGCAGGTATGGGAGCCCAAGAACTATGACGGCAGGTACGAAGGGCCCATGAGCATGCGAATGGCGCTCGCCAAGTCGAAGAACATGGTGTCGATTCGCATCCTGCAGACGATCACCCCACAGTACGCGCAGGATTACATCACCCGATTCGGCTTCGATGCCGATCGCCACCCGCCCTACCTCACCATGGCGCTCGGTGCGGGCTCGGCCACGCCCCTTCAGATGGCCCGCGCCTTTTCGGTATTTGCCACCGGCGGATATCGCATTGAGCCGTACGTGATTCAGAAAGTCGTCGACGACCGTGGCAACGTTCTCGCGCAGGCACAGCCGGCTCGCGCCGGGGACGAATCGCTGCGAGTCATCGATGCCCGCAACGCCTTCATCATGGACAGCATGATGCACGATGTCATGCGCTATGGAACCGGGGCGCGCGCAATGGTCCTCGGCCGCCAGGATCTCGCCGGCAAGAGCGGCACCACCAACGACTACATAGATGCCTGGTTCAGCGGCTACCAACCGACTCTGGTCGGCATCGCATGGGTAGGCTTCGATCAGCCGAAAAAACTCGGTCCCGGGGAGACCGGGTCGGTCACCGCGCTGCCGATCTGGATGAGCTACATGGGCAAGGCGCTAAAAGGCATACCGGAAATGGTCCAGCGCAATCCCGAGGGCGTCGTCGTGGTCAAGGTCAACGAAAACGGCCTTCAGTCGCCCGATGGAAGGCCGGAATTCTTCTTTCGCGAAAACGTACCGCCGGAGCAGGGCCCGGTCGATCCGGGAGTGCGGACCACCGAGGACGCGAGGAACCAGTTGTTCTAACTCGATCGGCAAGCTCCCGCGGACACAGCGCGCCCGCGGCGTACCTAGCGCAGCACGACCGCTCCGTTCGATTGCTCGCTCACCAGCTTCGACAGGGCCGCGAGCAGCTCGCCGCCCTCACGGGTATCGACCCAGTCAGACCCGCTCCAGCGGAAGTGGTAGCCTCCCGACCTTGCTGCGACCCAGATCTGACGCGCTGCAGAGTGCCGATTGACAACAATGCGGCTGCCGTCTGCAAATTCGAGCTCCAATACGCCGGAGTCCTTGCGCTCGCAGTCGCAATCGGCCCCGCTATCTTCCACCGCCCGCGCAATCCGTTCCAGCATCGCATCGGCCAAGCCGTCGAATTCGCTCGGGGTCATCGCCGTGCTAAACTCGTTTGCACAAATTAACTATCGGCATCGCCATGCGCCGCGCCGTTGGCCTCATTGTCGTTTTCCTCGCCCTCTCGGCCTGCGGCAACAAAGCGGCGCTCTATCTTCCCCCGCCGGAACGAGATCCGCAGCAGAATAGCAAACCCGCTCCGCGCCAGTGAATTTTTTTTCGTACCAGGACGACACGCTGTGCGCGGAGAGCGTGCGTCTCGTCGAGATCGCGGAGCGCTTCGGCACGCCGAGCTACGTCTATTCGCGCGCCGCGCTGGAGTTCGCGTACCGCGAGTTCAATCAGGCCTGCTCCGGGCACGATGTCCTCATCTGCTTTTCGGTCAAGGCCAACTCCAATCTCGCGGTACTGAACCTTCTCGCACGGCTGGGTTCGGGCTTCGATATTGTTTCCGGCGGCGAGCTGGCGCGGGTCCTCGCCGCGGGCGGCAGCGCGGCCAAGACCGTCTTTTCCGGCGTGGGCAAGAGCGAAGCCGACATGCGCCGCGCGCTAGAAGCCGGAGTTCTGTGCTTCAACGTCGAGTCCGAAGGAGAACTGGCTCGGCTCGCCGCCGTCGCGCACAGCATGGGCAAGATCGCGCCCGTGTCCTTGCGCATCAACCCTGAGGTCGATCCCAAGACGCACCCCTACGTCGCTACCGGCCTGCGTGAAAGCAAATTCGGCATCGCCTACGACGCAGCCCTCCCGGTTTACCGCAGGGCGGTGAAGTTGCCGGACCTTCGAGTCACCGGAATCGATGTCCACATCGGCTCGCAGATTACCGAAGTCGAGCCCTTCGTCGCCGCGCTTGAAAAGGTGCTCGAGTTTGTCGATGTCTTGGACGCCACAGGAGTGCATCTGGAGCATCTCGATCTGGGCGGCGGGCTTGGCATCCGTTATCGCGACGAGGCGCCCCCAAAGGTGAAGGATTACCTGGAACGCCTGTTCCAGCGCCTTGGCAAGCGCGCGATGCGAATCCTGTTCGAGCCCGGCCGTTCGCTTGCCGGCAACACCGGGATTCTTCTCACCCGCATCGAATATCTCAAGCACGGCGGAGCAAAGAGCTTCGTGGTAACCGACGCGGCGATGAATGACCTGTTGCGCCCGGCGCTGTACGACGCCTGGCACGAGGTCCTGCCGGTGACGCGGCGGAACGGCCCGGCGCAGTGTTACGACATTGTGGGTCCGGTCTGCGAATCGGCGGATTTTCTCGCCCGAGAGCGCGCGCTCACGGTGGCAGCCGGGGACCTTCTCGCGATCATGTCGGCGGGCGCTTACGGCATGACGATGAGCTCGAATTACAATTCCCGGCCACGTCCTGCCGAGGTGATGGTTGATGGGAAAACGGCTCACCTCGTTCGGCATCGGGAAAGCACCGAGAGCCTCTTTGCATCGGAGCGCCTTTTGCCGTAAATTTAAGCGTTTGCCGACCAGGCATCCAGGGACCACGGGAGGGGACCGGGGTCCACGGTAGCTGATGGAATACGCGGCTTTTTCCCGTCGTTAGCAAATCCATGGATTCTTCATTGCGATCGCACGTTGCGGCACCTACGGCCAAGCGCTTGTTCGTTTTCGGCGGCGTCGGCTTGCTCGTCGTCGCTGTCGTGCTGTTCGCCTATTTCGGCACCGAGATAAGCGCAAACGAGCGCAAGGCGTCCAAGGGACCTGCGGCGATTCCGGTCTCGATTGCACCGGTCCTGCTGGAGGTCGTGCCTTTCCGGCTCCTCGCGATCGGCAACGTCGAGGCTTACTCGACCGTGACGGTCAAAGCGCGCGTCGACGGACAGATCGTGGAGGTCGGCTTCAAGGAAGGCGAGGAAGTCCCGCGGGGTCGCGTGCTCTTCAAGATCGACCCGCGCCCCTACGAGGCGGCACAGCGCCAGGCCGAAGCCAACTTCCTGCGCGACACCTCGCAAAAGGACCAGGCCCGCTCACAGGAGCGCCGCTACCAGGAACTGCTCGCCAAAAATTTCGTCTCCAAGGAAGCCTACGCGCAGATCCGCACCAACGCCGACACCGCCGAAGCCGTGGCCCAGGGGAGCCGCGCCGCGCTCGACAACGCAACGCTGAATCTGGACTACTGCACGATCCGCTCTCCGATCGACGGCTACCCCGGAAAGATTCAGATTCAGATGGGGAACCTCGTCAAGGCGAACGATACCCTTCCCCTGGTGGTGATCAACCAGGTCCACCCGATCTACGTGAACTTTTCGGTACCGGAACAGCAGCTCCGCGCCGTTCGCGGCTACATGTCCTCGGGGCCGCTCGCGGTCGAGGCGCTGGCGCCGGGCTCGGATCAAAGCGCCGCCTCCGGAACGCTGGTCTTCGTCGACAACGCCGTCGACCCGAGCACCGGCACGATCAAATTGCGGGCGCAGTTCCGGAACAGTGAAAACGCGCTGTGGCCAGGCCAGTTCGTCAACGTGAGGATCAAGCTCTACGACCAGAAAGACGCCCTGGTCGTGCCCTCCAAGTCGGTGCAGACCGGGCCAGCCGGTCAGTACGTGTTCGTGGTCAAGCCCGACATGACCACCGAGGTGCGCAAAGTTACGGTCGAGCGCATCGAAGGCGACAGCGCGATCATCGCGACGGGTCTGGAAAAAGGCGAGCGGGTGGTCACACAAGGGCAGCTGCGCCTCGGTGCCGGGGCGAAGGTCGAGGTCAAGTCGTAAATTCTCTACCATGAATCTATCGGAACTCTTCGTCCGCCGTCCGGTCATGACCGTGCTGGTCATGGCCGGGATCCTGATTTTCGGACTGGCGAGCTACCGGCTGTTGCCGGTTTCGTCGCTGCCCAACGTCGATTTCCCCACGATCCAGGTTTCGGCCACTCTCCCAGGTGCGAGCCCCGAGACCATGGCGGCGGCCGTGGCGACGACCCTCGAAAAGCAGTTTTCGACGATCGCAGGCATCGACCAGATGACTTCGATCTCCGGCCAGGGCCTCACCAGCATCACCATCCAGTTCTCGCTCGACCGCGACATCGACGCCGCAGCTCAGGACGTGAACTCGGCGATCGCGGCCGCGGCAAAGCAGCTGCCGCCAACCATGACGACGCCGCCCTCGTTCAGGAAGGTGAATCCGGCCGACGCGCCGGTTTTCTTTCTGACGCTCACCTCCGACACCCTGCCGCTTTCGACCGTCAACGAATACGCGGAGACCTTTCTCGCGCAGCGCATCTCGACGATTTCCGGAGTGGCCCAGGTTCAGGTGCAGGGCCAGCAGAAATATGCGGTGCGCGTGCAGGTCGACCCCAACGCGCTTGCCGCGCGCGGCGTCGGCATCAACGAGGTCGAGCAGGCAGTCGCCAGCGCCAACGTCAACCTGCCCACCGGTACGCTCTACGGCAAGGACAGAATGTTTGCGATACAGGCAACGGGCCAGCTCTACGAGGCTGCTGCCTTCCGGCCCATCATCGTCACCTACCGCAACGGCGCGCCGATCCGCTTGAGCGAGCTCGGGCGCGTCATCGACAGCGTGGAAAACGACAAGCTCGCCGCGTGGTTCAAGGATCAGCGCGGCATCATCCTTGCGATCTACCGGCAGCCGGGCACCAATACCATAGAGGTCGTGGACGCCGTCAAGAAACTGTTGCCGACCTTCCGCGCCGAGGTTCCGGCAGGGGTCAGCATCAACGTGATGTACGACCGGTCCAACACCATCCGCGAATCGGTCGCGGACGTGCGGTTTTCCCTGATTCTGGCGCTCGCCCTCGTGGTGATGGTGATTTTCATTTTCCTGCGCAACATTCCGGCCACCACCATTCCGGCCGTGGCGCTCCCGATGTGCATCATCGGCACGTTCTCGCTGATGTACCTGTTCGGTTACAGCCTAGACAACATCTCGCTGATGGCGCTGACTTTGTGCGTAGGCTTCGTGGTCGACGACGCGATCGTCATGCTGGAGAACATCTCACGCCACATCGAGATGGGCAAGAGCCCGCTGCAGGCGACGCTCGACGGATCGAAGGAAGTATCCTTCACCATCCTTACGATGACGATTTCGCTTGTCGCGGTGTTCATCCCGGTGCTCTTCATGGGCGGCATCCTCGGTCGGCTGCTGCACGAATTCGCCGTTACCATCATCGTAGCGGTGCTGATCTCGGGATTCGTCTCGCTCACGCTGACGCCGATGATGTGCAGCCGCATCCTCAAGCCGCATGCGGAAGTCAAGCACGGCAGGCTGTTCCTGGCGAGCGAGCGGGCGTTCGAAGCGGTGCGCAATGCGTACGGATGGTCCCTGACCTGGGCACTCCAACGCCAGAGATTCACGATGGTCGTGTTCCTCGCCATCGTCGTTGCCACGGGTTGGCTCTACGTGAAAATGCCCAAGGGATTCCTGCCGAGCGAGGACTCGGGACAGCTGTTCTGCTTCATCGAGGCGCCCCAAGACATCTCCTTCGACGCCATGGTGACGTACCAGCGCTCCGTGCTGGAGATCCTCCGCGCCGATCCCAACATCGAAGCGGTGACCGGATTCATGGGCGCAACTTCCTTCAACCCTTCGCTCAACGTCGGCCGTGCCACGATGACCTTGAAACCGCGTGCCCAGCGCAAAACGGCCGATGAGGTCGTGCGGGGCCTGCGCCCGAAGGTCTCCAACATGATGGGCATCAAGGTCTTCATCCAGAACGTCCCGGCGATCCGCATCGGCGGCCAACTCACCAAGAGTCCGTACCAATACGTCGTGCAGGGGGCAAGCACCGAGGAGTTGTACCACTGGGTGCCGATCATCGAGGAGAAGCTCAAGACCCTGCCGGGGCTGCTCGACGTCTCGAGCGACCTGCAGATCGCCCGGCCGCAAGTCAACGTCGAGATCGACCGCGAAAAGGCCTCCGCCCTCGGGGTCAACCCGCAGCAGATCGAGGCGGCGCTCGCCAATGCCTACGGCTCGCGCCAGATATCGAACATCTACACCGCGACGAACCAGTACTGGGTGATCCTCGAGCTAGAGCCTAGGTATCAGCGCGATCCCGCCGCGCTGTCCATGCTTTACGTGCGCTCCTCGAGTGGAGCGCTGGTGCCACTCAACGCGGTGGCGAAGCTCACTTACGGCGTCGGCCCCATGAGCGTGAGCCATCTCGGCCAGCTGCCCTCGGTCACGCTTTCGTTCGACCTGCAGCCGGATGTGGCGCTGTCCCAGGCGATCGACGTGATCCAGAAGGCGGCGCTGGAGTTGCAGGTCCCGGCCACGTTGAACACGAGGTTCACGGGTACGGCACAGGCGTTCCAGGCCTCGCTTCAAGGCATGGGCATCCTGCTCGTGCTTTCCATTCTGGTGATCTACCTGGTGCTCGGCATTCTGTACGAGAGCTTCATCCACCCTTTCACGATTCTTTCCGGGCTGCCGACCGCGGGACTCGGGGCGCTGGTGACTTTGTGGGCTTTCAACATCGAGCTCAACATGTATGCCTTCGTCGGCATCATCATGCTGGTCGGCATCGTCAAGAAGAACGCGATCATGATGATCGACTTTGCGATCGAGGCGCAGCGCAAGGAGGACAAGCCGCCCGCCGAGGCGATCTACGAGGCCTGCCTGATCCGCTTCCGGCCGATCATGATGACCACGTTCGCCGCCCTCATGGGAAGCCTGCCGATTGCGCTCTCTTTCGGCGCGGGCGGAGACGCGCGCCGTCCGCTCGGCTTGGCGGTCGTAGGGGGACTCGTGCTGTCGCAGTTCCTGACCCTCTACATCACGCCCGTGATCTATCTCTACTTCGAGCGCTTCCAGCAATGGATCGCGCAGCAGCGCGAGACGCGCCAGATCGCAAAGGTGGGTGCCGCCCACTAGTCGGGGCGGCCTGCTCGAAGAGGTAAGCCGGAAGACCGCGTTCGGCGGTTACGGATTGAGCTGCTTGTAGACGACCTCGGCAACCTGGAGCAGTTGTTCCCTTCTTATCTCGCCTGAAAGGGCGTACCCGAAGTTGCCGTCGACCCAGTAGAAGACCGACACGCGATCCTCCTGGCTGAAGCTGAAAGCGGTGTCGCGCGGCTCCCCTCTCTGCCTGGAAACGTACAGCGTCAGGCGCTGACCTCGCCCGTCCTGATACATGAAGTGCGCGACCGGCCCCTGCGGTCCGGAGAGCAGCCGCCCGCCCACGAGTTCGTAGCCAAGCGGCGCGAGCTTCGGTGCTTTCAGCGTAGTGCCGAGGCGCTTCGACAGCCACCCCACCAAGTGCTCTTCCTGGTCGGCGGTCACCTCGACCGGATGGCGCACTTCGGGCGCATACACCGCGTGCGCGGTCGCCGCCAAGCGCGCGAGCGACACCGGCAGCATCTGCGGGGCGATGAACATTCCGCGAACCATCCAGCCGAGCCCGATTCCGAGGGCGAATATCGCAGCAGCGGCGGCGTAGCGCCGCCACGCGCGCGGGCGCACTGCAAGCAGCGCCGCCGGCACGGGTTCGTCTAGCACCGGGTTGTACCGCGAACGGAGCAGGGCGTTTTGCTCGGCGTACGCGCGCAGCCGCTCCGCGTCCTCCGGGTGAGAAGCGAGCCAGGCCTCGATCTCGGCCCGAGCGCTCTCGGAAAGCGCGCCGTCTATGTAGGTGTGCAGTTCAGCCTCGGTGACCGGCTTCACTTCACGGCTTTCAGAGGCATCACGGCTTGACCGCCGAGCAGCTGGCGCATGCGTTCGCGTGCCCGCGACAGGCGCGACATGACCGTGCCGATGGGGATGTCCAGAGCGCAGCTGACCTCCTCGTAGGTCAGCTGCTCCACTGCAACGAGCAACACGACTTCGCGCTGCTCGGCCGAGAGCGAGCGCAGCACGCGGTCCACGTCCTGCAGCTCGAGCTGCTCGCTCTGGGTCGCGCGAACCGACACCACGGGCACTTCTTCCATCACCTGCTCGATCTCGTAGCGGCGGCGCCTCACTTGATTTACGAACACGTTATGCATGATCGTGAACAGCCACGCCCTCAGATCGCTTCCCGGACGCCACAGATAGAACTTGTTCCAGGCGCGCTCCAAGGTGTCCTGAACCAAGTCGTCGGCAACGTAGCGGTCGCCGACGAGAGCGCGGGCGTAGCGCCGCAGCCGGGGAATGTGCTCAATGATGAGGCGACGATCCATCTCCCACGCATTCTAGCGTGCGGCAGGTTTCTTCGGGAACACTCAGCTCGCTGAGAAACCGCCGGGCAACGCACGAACGCCGCCCCTGCCAAGCAAGGGATGCCGACTTTGCTCACTGCTCCTCCCCCCAAAAAAAGAGAACCTGCGATACAAACGCGCGGTTTGGCGCATTTATTCCGCAGGTTGCGCTCGGAAGGCGCGTTTTCGGATGACGGGAAATAAAAAGGGTGGCCCTGCCGCCCTCGACCCAGGTCACCGGCAGCGTGGGGATTACCCGCGCAGACCGGCGATGTAATCGGCCACCGCGCGGATTTCAGGATCGCTCATCCTTCCAGCGATCGCTTGCATCATCCTATTCGCGTCGTTCCTGCGTTCACCCGCGCGAAACGCTTTCAGCTGCGCTTCGGTGTATTCGGCGTACTGTCCCGCGAGACGCGGGTACTGCGCAGGTAGACCCGCCCCGCTCGCGCCGTGGCATGCAGCACACGCAGGAAGGCCTTTGGTCATGTCGCCCCCACGCCAGATTTTTCTGCCGAGTGCGAGTGCATCCTGGTTTTTCACCGCGCCCGGCTTGACCCGTTGCGCGGCGTAATACGCCGCCACATCGCGCATGTCTGCGGCGGAGAGGCCTGCAACCATGCCGCCCATGATCGGGTTTTCCCGCTCGGCGCTTTTTCCGGCCGCGGGCTTGAAATTGGCGAGCTGCTTCTGCAGGTATTCGGGCACCTGACTGGCGAGCTTCGGATTGGCGGGAGTCGGGCTGTTGCCGTCGGCACCGTGGCAAGCCGCGCAGACCTGGTTGGCGATGCTTTGGCCCTTGGCCAAATCAGCTTTGGCTGCGGGCTCCGCAGCGGCGAGCGGGCCGGCGCAAACCGCGAAGCCCAAAAGCGCCAACGCTCGTTTCATGCCGTTTTTCTCCCGTGAACCTTCGCCCAGAAGGCTGATATTCTAGCAAAATTGATCCGCCCGCCCATGTTGCTCTTCCGTGGTGTTTCTTTTTTCAAAAGCGCAGCCTCGCTCGAGGACGTTCCCGCCAGCGTCGGTGAAATCGCCTTTGCGGGTCGATCGAATTCGGGCAAATCAAGCGCCATCAACGCGCTTGCGGGAAATCGATTGGCTTTCGTGAGCAAGGCTCCGGGGCGCACTCAACTCATCAATTACTACGCGCTCGGGGCGGATCGATTCATCGTGGACCTTCCCGGCTACGGTTACGCCAGGGTTCCCGATGCAGTGCGGGCGCCCTGGGAGAAATTGCTGAACGGATATCTTCAGATGCGCGGGCCGCTGCGCGGCTTGGCTCTCGTAATGGACGTGCGGCACCCGCTGACCGAGCTCGATCAGCGCATGCTCCGGTGGTTTGGCCCGACTGGGAAGCCGGTACACGTGCTCCTTTCCAAAGCGGATAAACTCTCGCGGGAAGCGGCGCAGAAAGTACTGCGCCGGGTCGAAGGGGAAATCGGAGCACTTGCCCCCAATACTTCCGTGCAGCTCTTCTCGAGTCTCAGGAAATTCGGACTCGATCAGGCGGCGGCGGTGTTTCTAGGATGGCTGGATGCGAGCGCGCCGCCGTCCCGAGCATCAAGCGGCGGCGCGCCAAACGAAAACCCCGGGCAAGACCCGGGGTTGGAAATAAAAACCCCCGGGCCAAAAGGGGAAATCGGCCCGGGGCAAAATGCCTTAAGGTTTAAGGCATCCCGCTCAGGGAGGAGAAGCGGGAGACGACCGAAGCCGTCTGAGGTATAGGAGCGGCAAGGCGATGGAAAAGTTCCCGCGGCCGCTCGCCCGGGAAATAAGCGACTGATCCACCGGTGAAAAAAAGGAGCGATCATGCAAGTCTACGGCAGTTTTCCGGCGGTGCGCATGCGCCGTATGCGACGCGACGAATTTTCGCGCCGGTTGATGCGCGAGCACGTGCTCACCGCCGACGACCTGATCTATCCGGTCTTCGTGATCGAGGGCAAGGGCAGGACCCAGGCGGTCCCCTCCATGCCCGGGGTGTCGCGCTATACGCCCGATAAAGTCGCGGCGGTCGCCGAGCGATGTCTGAAGCTCGGTGTGCCGGTGATGGCGCTCTTCCCGGCCATCGAACCGTCGCTCAAAACCCCCGACGGCAAGGAAGCGACGAATCCCGACGGACTGATCCCGCGTGTCGTCGGAATGCTGAAAAAACGCTTTCCCGAGCTCGGCATCATGACCGATGTTGCGCTCGATCCCTACACCGATCACGGCCAGGACGGACTGATCGATTCAGGCGGCACTATCCTCAACGACGACACGCTCGCCGTACTCGAGGAGCAGGCGCTCGTTCAAGCAGCAGCCGGCGTGGACATCGTCGCTCCTTCGGACATGATGGACGGCCGCATCGGCCGCATCCGGACCGCGCTGGAGGCGAAAGAATTCATCCATACGCGCATCATGGCTTATTCGGCGAAATACGCCTCGGGATTCTACGGACCTTTCCGAGACGCGGTCGGATCGGCGGCAAGTCTCGGCAAGGGCAACAAGTTCACTTACCAGATGGACCCCGCCAATAGCGACGAGGCGCTTTGGGAAGTGGGGCTGGATCTGCAGGAGGGCGCAGACATGGTGATGGTAAAGCCGGGCATGCCCTATCTCGACATCGTTCGCCGCGTCAAGGACGAGTTCAAAGCGCCCACCTACGTCTATCAGGTCAGCGGCGAGTACGCGATGTTGAAAGCGGCGTTCAAGAACGGCTGGCTCCCCGAGAAGCAATGCGTGATGGAAGCGCTCGTCGCATTCAAGCGCGCGGGCGCCGATGGCATCCTGACCTACTTCGCGCTCGATGCGGCGGGATGGTTGAAGGAAAAGCGCTAGTTCCCTAGCGCAATGCCAGATCGAGCGACTTGATGAATTTCTCCGGCGACTGGTAGCCGATCACGCGCAGACCCTCGATTTCCCGGCCGCCGGCGTCGAAGAAGACAATCCCGGGCGGCCCGAACAGGCGAAAGCGCTTGAGCAGCGCCTTGTCATCGGCCGTGTTGGCTGTGACATCGGCGCGCAGGAGCACCATCCGGCCCAGCCGGGCCTGTACCTGCGGATCGCTGAAGGTGAAGCGCTCCATTTCCTTGCACGACACGCACCAGTCCGCGTAGAAATCGAGCATCGCGACTTTGTCTGCCGTCTTCAGACGCGCGTCCAGGTCGAGCGCTTTGACCGTTTCGAACGGCAGCGGCTTTTGCGCCGGTGATTCCGCAAAAACGCCGGAAAGAGGCTGCAGCGGATCGCGCGCCCCCGATAACGCCCCGATGGCCTGCGCGACGCCGGCAATCAAGGCAAGGATACCGACTGCCTTCCACAGCCGGTCCCAGCCCGACGCACCCGCCCCCAAAGGCTCGAGCCCGCGCAGGAATACCCCTGATCCGATGAGCAGCATCGCCCACAGGAACATCTGCACCGCCACCGGAATCACCGGCGAGATGACCCAGATCGCAACGGCTAGAAGCAGCACCCCAAAAAATTGCTTGACCGCGCGCATCCACTGGCCCGCCTTCGGCAGGAGCATGCCTCCGGAAACGCCGACCAGAACAAGCGGCGCGCCCATCCCGATCGCCATCGAGAAGAGCGCCGTTCCGCCGAGGACGGCGTCGCGTGTCTGGCCGATGTAGAGCAGCGCACCCGCGAGGGGCGCGGCGATGCAGGGAGAAACGATCGCGGCCGAGAGCGCTCCCATCAGCACCACCGCGCCCCAGTGCCCGCCCCCCAGCCGGTTGCTGGCCTCGGTGAGCCGCGCTTGCCAACTTGAAGGCAGCTGCAGCTCGTAGAAACCGAACATGGACAGCGCAAGTCCCACGAAGACTGCCGCGAACGCTCCCAGCACCCAGGCGTTCTGCAGCGCCGCGGAAAGCAGGTTCCCGGAAAACGCCGCCGCAATTCCGATGGCGGTGTAAGTCACCGCCATGCCGAGGACGTAAGCGAGCGAGACGAGCACAGCGCGCCCGCGCGTAAGCTTTTGGCCTTCGCCCACGATGATTCCGGACAGGATCGGGACCATCGGCAGCACACAAGGGGTGAACGTGAGCAAAAGCCCGGCGCCGAAAAACACTGCCATGACAAGCCAGAGCCGGCCGGACTCCAGAACACCCGCGAAACGCACGTCGTCGCTCGCTGCGGTCACGCGCTCCGGCGAAGAGGCAAAGGGCTCGTTTTCCTTGTAGATCGACGAACGCGATCCGCCCAGCGAAGCAAGGCGAAGGTCAGCGCTTTGCACCTGCGGCACATAGCACACGCCCAAATCGGCACAGCCTTGCGAGGTGACCTGGAGCTTCAGGCGCTCGGCGCCGGCCGCCTCGACCGGCATGCGCATGCGCACTTCATTGCGGTAGATTTCCTGTTTGCCGAAGAACTTGTCCTCGTGGACCTGCCCCTTCGGAAACTGAGGCGGGCCCAGCGTCACCGAAGCGGGCTCGGCTGCGAAACGGAAGCGCTCGCGGTAAAGGTAGTAGCCGTCGGCTATAGCGTAACGCACCTCTACCGTGGCGGCATCGAGCGCCCGCGCCGAAAAGCGAAACGCCTTGTCGGGCTCGAGCAGATCGTCGGCGTTCGCCGCGCGCGCAGGCGGCAGCGCGCACAAGAGCAACAGAACGATGAGCGCAAGTCGGCGCATGAGA